>Ga0065724_100276_pt1 | contig 22604 bp, 16 predicted proteins | sample TheenrcSG05JP960_FD_59111 | JGI IMG/M metagenome (GOLD analysis project Ga0065724, IMG submission 59111) | Thermophilic enriched microbial communities from mini bioreactor at UC Davis - Sample SG0.5JP960 | ecosystem: Engineered > Solid waste > Grass > Composting > Bioreactor | place: USA... | reverse complement strand
CCCTCCTGCTTGCCGATCTCGATGTAGCGCAGCACCGACTCGCGCCGCTCCTCGGAGACCAGCGGTCCCATGTACGTCGCCGGGTCGATCCCGGGACCGACCGTGATCGACTTGGCACGCTCCACCAGCGCCTCGGTGAACTCCTTCAGCAGCGGCTCGGCGACGATCACCCGGCTGGTGGCGGTGCACTTTTGCCCGGTCGAGCGCATCGCGCCGGAGGTGACGATCTCGACCGCCTGCGCCAGATCGGCGTCCTCGGCGATGACCACCGGGTTCTTCCCGCCCAGTTCGAGCTGCACCTTGGCGCCGCGGGCGGTCGCGATCTGGTACAGGTGCCGGCCGACAGCGTTGGAGCCGGTGAAGGTGATGGCGTTCACCTTCGGGTGACGGGCGAGCGCCTCACCGACCACCTGGCCGGGGCCATGCACCAGGTTGAGCACGCCGGCTGGCAGCCCCGCCTCGGCGAACACCTCCGTGATCAGGTGGGCCGTCAGCGGGGTCAACTCGGCCGGCTTGAACACCGCCGTGTTGCCGTAGGCAAGGCAGGGAGCCAGCTTCCAGATCGGGATCGCGACCGGGAAGTTCCACGGGGTGATGACCCCGACGACCCCCACCGGGACCCGCTCGGTGTAGAGGAAGGTGTCGGGGTTGGCGCTGGCGTAGTTCTCCCCGATCGGCCGCAGCGGCTCCCCGGCGTAGAAGCGGAGGATCTGCACGCCGCGCAGCACCTCGCCCACGCCCTCGCCGATGGTCTTCCCCTCCTCGCGGGTCAGCACCTCGCCGATCTCCTGGGCGCGCCGCTCCAGGATCTCCGCCGCTTTGGTCAGGATGGCGCTGCGCTGGGGACCAGAGGTCCGCCGCCAGGCGGGCAGCGCCTCCGCGGCCGCCTCAACGGCCCGCGCGACGTCCTCCTCGCTGGAGCGGGGGAACTCGCCCAGCACCTCGCGGGTGTCGGCCGGGTTCTGGTTCGGCCGGAGTTCCGCCCCGCTGGGCATCACCCACTCGCCACCGATGTAGTTCCGAAAGCGGGTTTCGGTCGCCTTCGCACTCATGCTCGTGACTCCTTCGCTGCACCGGGGAACGCATCCGTGCCGCTACCGGCCGGATATGCCGTGTTTGCCTCCGCGCTACCGATAGCACAGGGCACGATGCCGGGCAAGCAGGCTGCCCGGTGCCGTCTCCCGGCCCGCGTGGGTGCGAGCCGCCGGTGACTCTTCCCCATCCCCAGCCGGCCCGTTAGGAGAGGGGTGGGTTAGAGACCCACCCCATGCGAGCGCGGACAACTTGACAGAACATTCGACACGCGCACCGGCCAGGCAGGGAAGGGCACAGGCGAGTAGCGGCCCCTAGGCCCGAAGCTGGGCCGGGTCCAGCTTCGCCACGCGGTCGAAGACCAGGGCGCTGGCGACGATGCCGTTCAGGAAGCACTCGACCGTGATGTTCTCGTTCGGCGAGTGGTTGTTCTCGTCGTAGTTCGCGTAGGTGGCCCAGATCACCGGCAGCTTCAGCGTCTCGGCGAAGAGATAGCTCGGGGCGGCCGCACCCAGCACCGGCTTGACCACCGGCTCGACCCCGTAGGCGTCGGCGAGCGCTGCCACGATCGCCTGCGACACCGGCAATTCCGGCGAGGTCTTCTGTGGTTTGGAGCGGGAGAGCAGGCGCACCTCGACCTCAGGAGCGTAGCGGCGCACGTGCCGGGCGACCTTGGCGAAGATGTCGTCGGGGTCCTGATCGGCCACCAGCCGCGCCTCCAGGCGCACCACGGCCTCCGACGGCAGCACGCCCTTCACGCCCGGGCCGGTGTAGCCGCACGCCATGCCGCTGATCGTCAGGGTCGGCTGGAACATCAACTGCTCGTACCACGACAGGTCGGGCGGACCGGCGAAGGCGCTGATCCCCAGGTCCCGCTTGACTTCCTCAGGGTCGAACGGGATGCGCTCCAGCAGCTTCCGCTCGTAGGGGGTCGGAGGCACCACGCGGTCGTAGAAGCCCTCGATCGCCACCCGCTCGTCGGGGAGGCGCATCGTGTGCAGCAGCTCGACCAGCGTCCAGGCCGGGTTGGGCACCGGCCCGCCGAACTCGCCCGAGTGCAGGTCGCGGTTGGCCCCGCGGGCGACGAGTTCGATGCCGACCACGCCCCGCACGCCGAAGAAGACCACCGGGCGACCCGAGGGGTGCATCGGCCCGTCGGCCGCGTAGAACACGTCCGCCCGGAGCAGGTCGGCGTGCTCCCGCAGGAACGCGGGCAGGCTCGGGCTGAGGCTCTCTTCCTCGCCCTCGAAGATGAACTTGAGGTTGACCTTCGGCATCAGCCCCAGGTCCGCGAGTAGCTTGACCGCCAGGACGTGGGTAAGCAGTTGGCCCTTGTTGTCGCCCGTGCCCCGGGCGTAGATCCGGCCGTCGCGGATCGCCGGCTCGAACGGCGGCGAGATCCAGGCCTCGTACGGCTCCGGCGGCTGCACGTCGTAGTGCCCGTAGACCAGCAGGGTGTTGGTAGCGCCCTCGACCGGATACTCACCGTAGACCACCGGGTGACCGGCGGTCGGGATCACCCGCGCCGCGATGCCGTGCTCCTCCATGATGTCGCGCAGCACCTCGGCACACTCGGCCACACCCAGCCCCTGGGCGCTGACCGACGGCTGCCGGAGCAGCCGGAAGAGCGTCTCGATCAGCGCCGGCTTGTGCGCCTCGATGCTCGCGCGAACCTGCTCGCTAAGTGACATAATATCCCCCTCCGCCTCACCAGAACCGGTGCGCCGCCCGTGCCCGGCGCGCGCCGCCACGGTACCCGGCCATCCCGGCTTCGGCAAGCCGTTACGGGGTGTCACACAGGTGCCATAATTCGTCGTGGACATGTCTGGAGAGACCTGACGTCAGGAGCGCTTCGTGAGCTGGGCGCCGCACTACAACGTGGGTCGGCCGTACCCCGAAACCATGTACGCAGCACTGCACGGCGTGCTGCAGCTCCACCCATGGTGGAACCCAGCCACCACAGTCGCCGCTCGACGCCCTCGGCTGGCTGGCCGCCTTCCTGGCCCATACGCCTGTGTCCACGGCGTTAACAGACCCCTCATGCTCACGGCCGCCCGCGGAGGGGAATCACAGGCCCCAGAGCGGCTCGTGATACATTGCGGATAAGGGAGGTTATCCGCAATAATGCCCTTCCCCTTCGGCCCGGAAGGACCAGGGCGATGTCTGGTGACTGTCTGGTGAAAGGATCCCAGTCCTGCGTCAGGCGCCCGGGGCTAAAGCCGCCGGGCTCACAAGAAAAGCCGGCTAAAGCCGGCTGGGAAACGATCTGACGTGCGGCCACCGGAGCCGCCAACTGGGACGGCGCAGAACTGGGAAACGAACCATGGCCCACCTATGACACCGGTGATGGTAAGTGGATCCCCGCACACCACCCGGTCGGCTCCCAGTCCTCAGCCGGCTTATGGAGTTTGACGAATTAATCCTGCATACCAGCCCGCGCCGTCTCCCGCCCGCCTCAACCGGCGCGTGCGGCTGCCGAACGGATCCGAGATGGGTGGTGGAAAGAGCCCGTGCCGTGGTCGGTGCCCGGGGCTAAAGCCGCCGGGCACGGGCCGAGCGGCGCGCGTTTAACGCCAAGGTGTGAGCCCTGTCCCCCAGCCGGCTTCAGCCGGCTTTGCTGGTCAGCCCGGCGGCTTTAGCCCCGGGCACACGCCACGCCGCTGGAGCCGTCACACCACCCGCCGTGGACACCGACGGCAACATGCGACCATCCGAACCCGGCCCGTCACTACCACATCCCACCTCAGTTCCCGGCTCCTGCCCGCTCCACAGGTCCAGCCACGCCGCCCACGCACTCCAGCCCGGTCCTGCCCTGCCCTCTTCATTCGATCCAGGCGTTATGTCTACTCTCGCGCGGGGATCATCCCAAGCACCCGTGCTCCCGCAGCCGCTCCTCACACAGCAGCAACGCCGGCGCGCTCTGGCCGCCGGCGATGCGGCCGGTGCGGGCCAGGTGCAGGGCCTCCCCTACCGACACGGGCACGGTCTCGATCCGCTCCGTTTGCGGAGCTCCGTCGGATCGACGCTCCGGTGCTGCGCAGCCGGTCATGAACGCGGCGCTCGCTGCGGATCGAAGTCCCGCGATCGTCTGTTAGAATGAAACCTATCCACACACCGTACCCTTAGCGTCGCTGTAGCTATCGTGCTAGGAGAACGACATGGCATCCAGCGCGCATAGTACGCCCAGCGTTAAGTATCGCTATGGCGAAATGACCTGGCCCGAAATCCGCGAGGCTGCTGCGGCGGGAAGGGTTGCGATCCTCCCGGTAGCAACCATCGAGGACCACGGGTATCACCTTCCCGTTGATACCGATGTGCTCCTCTGTACGACCGTCTGCGAGCGCGGGGCGGCGCTCATCCCCGACGAGTGCGTTCTGGTGCCGCCGGTGATCCACGGCTACAGCCCACACCACATGGACTTCCCAGGCACCTTGAGTATTGATGGGCACACGTTTATCAAGTACGTCCTCGACATCACCAAGAGCCTTGCCCACCATGGCTTCACCCGGATTCTGATCGTCAACGGACATGGCAGTAACACGCCTTTCTGCGAGATCATCGCGCGGCTGACGGTGATCGAGACCGCCGGGAACGCGATCGCCATGGCGGTCAATCACTGGGGCCTGAACACGGTTCGCGAGGTGGTCGAACAGATCCGAGAATCGGCCCCCGGCGGGATGTCCCACGCCTGTGAGCTGGAGACCTCGATGTATCTGGCAATCAAGCCGGAGCTCGTGGACATGAGCAAGGCCGTGGCCGAGGTGAACCCCTACCCGACGACCTCGATCCCGGCATGGACCGACCTCGTCGCGGGGCGGCCACCCACCTCGTCAGCCGTGGCCTGGATGCCCTATTGGAGTACCTTCAGCCAGAGCGGCGTGCGTGGGGACGCGACACTCGCAACGCGGGAGAAGGGGGAGCAGATCCTCGCTGCTGCTGCGGAGGGATTGGCTGCCCTGGTGCGGGAGCTGCGGCAGCTCGAGGTCGGCCCCCGCGTGGATCACCACTGATCGCAGCGCTTCACCGATCCATATGAGCACTGGGCGGGGATGGGGCAACCGCACCCCCGCCCAGTTAGTGTCATGCTGGTTGCGACCTTATCCGTCGAGAAGGCGCCGACCGCCGGTGTACCGTGCGACGGCGTCCCAATCCAGCTCGATGCCGAGGCCCGGCGTGTCGGGAATCGGGAGCATGCCGTCCGCGTCGAGCTGCCAGCGACCGGCGACGATCTCATCGATATAGGCTGAGCCAGTCTTGTATTCGACGAGAGTGGTGTCCGCGAGGGCGCTCGCCAACTGCAAGTCGGCCGCGAGGCCGATCGCCGTGTTCCAGCCGTGTGGGATCAGCCGGACGCCAANCTCTTGGGCGAAGAGCCCNATNCGCCGGGACTCGCTCAGCCCGCCCACCTTCGTGGCGTCTGGCTGGACCACATCGAGCGCGCCGGCCGTCAGCCAGGGGACGAAGCTTTGTCGCCGGGTGAGCACCTCCCCTGCTGCGATGGGAACCGTTGTTGCCTGGCGCAGGGCAACGTAGCTATCAGGGTCATCGGGGCCGAGCGGTTCTTCAAACCAGGCGACGTCGTAGCTCTCTAGCATCTCGGCCGTTCGGATCGCCCATTTCAAGCCCGGTTTCCAGAAGGCATCGCTCCCACCGGCGTCGACCATCAAGAGGGCATCGGGGCCGACGGCGGTGCGGGCCGCCCGGACGATCGCCTCGTCGAGCTTGCTATCACGGCGACCGAATGGTCCCCAGCCGATCTTGAACGCACGAAACCCCTGCTCTTTGAGTTGCCCCAGATGTTCGGCGAGGCGCTCGGGTTCCTCCATCAACACCGAGGCGTAGGGTTGCACACGCGTCCGGTAGCGGCCGCCGAGCAGGCGACCCACCGGTTGCCCGGTGACTTTCCCCAGGATGTCCCACAGGGCGATGTCGATGCCGCTGATCGTATGGGTGATCGAACCGCCCCGACCGAGCCAGAACGTCGTCTGGTGCAGCTTTTCGGTAACGCGCTCCGGCTCCAAGGCGGATTCCCCCAGGCAGAGGGGGCGGAGTTCCGCCAAGGCGGCCTCGACGAGGGTATCGCTGGAGAACACGCTGCCCAGTCCGGTGACCCCCTCATCGGTCGTGACCGCGATGAGCGTGTGGAGGCAATCGTCGGGGCCAACCTCGTTGGTCCAACCACTCTCTGGGGTGGCACCTCGGAGCCCGACCGCACGAATGTCCCGAATCTTCATGTGGCCCCCTCTCACACCGTGCACGGCGTCGGCGGTGTGCACCCCGCGTTGACTACCATCGAATGTGTCCTTGTACCTCGCCGAGGTGCTGGTCGCGCCGCTCATTGATCGGCCACTGCCGCAACTCGTCGACGATGCCGATGAGCTTCGTGACCGCTGCCTCGAAGATGACCTGTCCCTTCTCCGCCGTCGCCGCCGTGGCATCGCCATGGACCCCGAGGGTCGTCCACCGGCTCCAATAGTCGTTGAAGCGCACAGGGTAGTTCGCGGTGCTGTCCGAACTCATATAGGTGCCCATGACGTCGTTGTCGGCGCCAGCCAGCTCCATCCGCACCCGTTCGGGCGCGAGATGAAGGTAGAGGGACGTTTCGAACTCGTCGGCGTGGGCGACGACCGGCGTCTCCTGTACTTCGGCGAAGGCGTCGAGGGCGAGCGTGATGTAGTGGACCGCCGCGCAGAGCGAGCGCGTCTCCAGGGTAATCTTCCGCGCCACGATGTCGATCAAGGGCACATTCGACCCGTGCCCATTGACGATCAGCATCTTCTCGAAGCCGTGGTAGGCCACACTCTTCAGAACGTTGACGCAGAACGCGATGAAGGTTTCGGGTTCGATGTGGATCGTCCCGGGGAAATCGATGTGGTGGAGGTTCAGGCCGTAGGGGATGGGTGGCAGGACGAGCACGCGATCGGCAGCGCGGCGACCGACCTCAAGGCAGATGGATTCGGCCAGGAAGAGATCGACGTCGAGGGGGAGGTGCCGCCCATGCTGTTCCGTCGACCCGGTCGGCAGGATGACCACTTTCTTCATTGCGATCGCGTCGTTCATCTCGGGCCAGGTGAGCCGGTTGTACCGGTATTCGGTCGTTGCGGACATCGCGTCGATCCTCCTCCCGCCGCTCGGGTCCGCCACCAGGGCAGATTCGACCGGCCGAAAAGACGACGGTCGTCACCGGAACGGTGTGTCACCGCCGCTTGTGCGATTCCGCCGATTGCGGAGCCTCAGGGGTTCATGAATGGTTGAATGATACCGAAGATTTGGGTTATTGACAACGAATTGGCCGGACCTTATACCGGATCCTAACGTCTCACAAACCAATACGTACCGTCCGTTCGGCTCATCCGGACGATAGGGTGATGAGTTCGCGGAGGAGGAGTCATGGCTGGGGTGCCTGACCGCAGACTGGACGACCGGCGTTTTCCGCGACGGACGATGCTCAAGGGCGGACTCCTGGTGCTCAGTGGCGGGATCACAGGCGGCCTCCTGGCTGCCTGTGGGCAAAGTCCGAGCCAGGCCCAGCCGACCGCGACCACCGCTGACTCAACCTCCTCCGGCACGACACCTGCCGCCGCCACCCAACCCGCAAGTGGCTCATCATCCGCGTCGCCGACGGCGAGCGGGTCCGCGACGGGAGCCGGGGAGCCGAAACCGGGCGGGATCCTGCAGGGGGCGTTTGAGCTCGATCCTCTGAGCCTCGACCCCCACACGAACTCGAATTTCTCGTCCCTCCAGGGCTTCGAACATTGCTATGAGAGCCTGACGACGTACGACGAGGAGATGAACGTCATCCCTGCGCTTGCCGAGCAATGGGAGATCGCGGAGGACGGCCTGACCTACACGTTCACCTTGCGCCCCGACGTGAAGTTCCATAACGGGAAGACGATGACCGGGGATGACGTCAAGTACAGCATTGAGCGTGTCCTCAACCCAGAAACGGCCTCGCCCTGGCGGAGCTGGCTCTCCGCGATCAACGAGATCACCGTCGTGGAGCCGCTGCTGGTTGAGATGAAGCTCAGCGAACCATACCCGGATCTTCTCAGTTCGTTCGCCGCGATGCGGGCGTCCGCGATCATTCCCGAGGGCCTGGCGGAGGAAGTCAACCTGCAGACCACGGCAGTGGGGACCGGGCCGTTCAAGCTCGTCGAGTATGTGCCGCAGGATCACATCACCTATGAACGCTTCGACGAGTATTGGGGCCAGCCCCTCCCCTACCTGGACGGGATGGTCTTCAAGATCTTGAGCGAAGAGAACGTGCGGCTGGCCGCGCTGCAGGCGGGGCAGATCAAGTATGCGGCGATCAGTGCCCAGGGCGCGGAACAGCTCAAGAACGCGAGCAACATTCAGGTGCTGCAGAGTCCGTATGCCTGGGTGGATCTAACCTATGTCAATGTTTCCCGCCCGCCACTGAATGATGCGCGTGTTCGCCGCGCGATGCGCATGGCGGTCAATACGAACGAGATGATCCAGAAGGGCGTCTTCGGCGCCGGTGTCCCCTCCGGCCCCGTGCCCACCGGCTACGGTGACTGGTACCTGGATCCTGAGTCGCTTCCCTACCTCGAACCAGACATCGAAGGCGCGAAGGCGCTGCTCGCCGAGGCCGGCTATGCCGGCGAACGGCTGGTGATCAACTGTTCCCCGCAGTATCCCGATTTCGTCGCCAACGCGGTGGTGATGCAACAGGCCTTCCAGGCCATTGGGATGAACGTCGAGATCAACCAGATGGAGTGGGGCGCGCAGAACGCGGCCTATAACGCCAAGGATTATGACCTCAGCAACTCGGCGAACACCTTCCGCCCCGGCCCCGATGGTTACATCTACGCCTACTTCCACACCGACGGGAACCTCAACTCGGGCTATTCCAATCCCGAGCTGGACACCCTCATCGAACAGGCTCGGTCGACCAGCGACCACGACGAGCGCGTGAGACTCTACACCCAGATTCAGCAAATGCTGCTCGAGGAAAGCCCCGACTTCTGGTGGTATGTCAAGTACAACATCGAGGCGGTGGCGAACGACCTCCAAGGGTACGTGCAGTCGTTCACGGGGCGCCGGATGTTCCTCAAACAAGCCTGGCTCAACGAGTAGGCGAAGACGATCCCTTCAGAGTGAGGGGAGACGAAGCGCGAATGCATCACGTGATCCGGCGCCTGGTCGCGACGATCGTGACGTTGTTCGGTGTCTCCATCTTGATCTTCGGCCTGGTGCGCCTGCTCCCGGGGGACATCGCCACCATCATCGCGGGTTCGGAAGGGCAACTCTCTGCCGAGCAGCGGGAAGCCGTCCTGCGAGAATTCGGACTGGATCGGTCCCTGCCGGTTCAGTACGGCCTGTGGATCTGGAATATGGTGCAGGGGAACTTTGGCTGGTCCTTCCGGAACGGCGAGCCGGTGGCCACGTTGCTCTTCTCGCGCCTGCCCCTGACCATTGAGCTGGCCGTCCTCTCGGTGGCGCTTTCCTCGGTGTTCGGCCTGATCTTCGGAGTCATCGCGAGCATCAGCCAGCGGAAAGGCGTAAAGCTCGNCACGCAAGTGTTCGGATTGCTCGGGCTCTCCGTGCCCGACTTCTGGATCGGGGTGCTGTTGATCATTGCGGCCTCGCAGATCTTCCACTGGCTGCCGCCACTCACCTACGCCACGCTCTGGAAGCAACCCTTGGCGAATCTGCAGCAGATGGTCTTGCCCGTGCTCGCCCTCTCGTTCGGGCTGGGGGCGGTGACCATGCGCATGACGCGTTCGTCCATGCTCGAGGTTCTGGGTGAGGAGTTCGTCAAGGTGGGGCGGGCCAAAGGGCTTTCCGAATCGGCCATTCTCCTCCGCTATGCCCTTCGCAACGCCTTCATCCCGATCGTGACCATCCTCGGGTTGCAGATGGGGGTGCTCTTGGGGGGCGTGGTGATTATCGAGCAAGTCTTCGGTCTGCCGGGACTCGGTTGGACGCTGCTCAACGGGGTCTATCAGCGCGACTATCCGGTGGTGCAAGGGGCGGTGATGTTGTTCGCCGTCGGCTTCGCGTTGGTCAACCTGCTCGTCGATATCGTCTACACCTACCTCGATCCGAGGATCCGACATGTTTGATGGAGTGGCCCAGAGCAAGCCCATCGTCATTCATGAGCCAACGGCCCGCCGGCGGACGCTGGCCCAGTGGGGCCGGGCCGTCCGGCAGAGTCCGGCAACGATGATCGGGGCGGTGCTGGTGATCGGCCTGGTGCTGGTGGCGCTCGCCGCGCCGTTGATCGCGCCGTACCCACCGGCTGCACAGATCGACCTGCCCCTGCTCCGTCCGGGCCAGGGCTACTGGCTGGGGACCGACGAGTTCGGGCGCGATGAGCTGAGCCGCCTGGTGTATGGCGCCCGCGTCTCGCTCTACGTCGGCTTCCTCTCGGTCACGATCGCGTTGGCGCTGGGCGCGACCTCCGGCATCGTCGCCGGCTACTACGGCGGGCACATCGACAATGTGATCATGCGCCTGATGGATGTCCTCTTTTCGCTCCCGGCGATCGTCCTCGCGATCGCCATCACCGCGATCCTGGGGCCCAGCCTGACGAACGCGCTCATCGCGATTGGGCTCGTGTATGCGCCGCGGTTCGCCCGCGTCACCCGCGGTCCGACGTTGACCGTGGCACAGTTGCCCTACATCGAAGCCGCTCGCACGATCGGGGTATCGAACCGCACGATCATGCTGCGCCACGTGCTGCCGAACATCTCAGCCCCGCTCATCGTGCAAATCACGATCTCGCTCTCGACGGCGATCCTGACCGAGGCCGCATTGAGTTTTCTCGGTCTCGGAACCCAGCCGCCGACTCCCTCGTGGGGACTAATGCTGAGCACCGCTCGCCAATACATGCTGCTTGACGCCTGGATTGCAGTGCTGCCGGGCGCGGCGATCGCACTCGCTGTGCTCGGATTCAATCTACTCGGTGACGGTCTGCGCGACATCCTCGACCCGCGCATCCGGACACTCTGACGCCAACAGTCGCAGCCGGATGCGCGCATCGATTGGCAGCGGCCGGACACGGGCCGCCGAGAGGAGCATCAGGTTATGTCGTTCCGCATCATCCGCACGACCGTGTTCCCCCACGCGCCCGAATCGACCCTGCCTGAGGAGCGCCATATTCTGGGGGATGTCGATGCCGAGGTCGTGCCCGTGACGGTGCAGAGCCCGGACGAGCTCGCCGAGGCGGCACGGGGCGCCGATGGAGTCATCACCAGCAACGTTCCCGTGACCGAAGCGGTGATCAACGCGATGAACCCGTGCCGCGGCATCGTCACGGCCAGCGTGGGCTTCGACCACNTTGATCTCGAGACGGCCACCGCGCGTGGCATTCCGGTCGCCCATGTCCCCGACTTTTGCTCTCGTGAGGTCGCCGATCACACAATCGGGCTATTGCTCGCCTGTGTGCGCAAGATCACCGAGCTCAACAATGCCCTGCACGCTGGTATCTGGGATCGAACCGCCCTCTCGCCGATGATGCCGATCTATGGAAAAACGCTGGGGCTGATCGGTCTGGGACGCATCGGCCGAGAGGTAGCCCGCCGCGCAGCCGCGTTCGACCTCCGCCTCATCGCACATGACCCGTATGTCTCGCAAGAGGTAGCGGACCGATACGGGGTCGAACTCGTGTCGTTGGAGCAGCTCCTTCGCGAGAGTCACTTCGTCTCGATCCATACCCCGCTCACCCCTGAGACACGTCATCTCCTGAGTGACCCACAGTTCGCGCTGATGAAGGAGAGTGCGCTGGTCTTCAACACCGCCCGTGGGCCGGTGATTGATGAAGCTGCCTTGATTCGTGCCCTGGAATCGGGCCGGATCGCCGGTGCGGGCCTGGACGTCTTCGAGCAGGAGCCGGTCGCGCCCGATAACCCGCTCTTGGGTATGGCGAATGTGGTGGTGACGCCCCATGCGGGTGGGTATTCCGAGGAGTCGATCCGGACGGTCCGGCGCCTGGCCGCGGAGGAAATGGCCCGCATGCTCCGTGGCCAGCAGCCACGCAATTTGGTCAATCGGGAGCTCATTGCGCGCTGGCAGACCGCTGGGTAGCCGCCGCACGTGAACGAGCTGCGGAGGATCACGCATCTCTGCATCGCCGTTCACGGATTGCCGGCCGGGATGGCGCAGGATCCGGCCGGTGACCGGCTTCTCCGTCGTCCGTGATCTGTGCCACTGGCATCCTGAGAGGAGCACCAGATGCAAATGTCCGGTGGGCAAGCGATTGTCGAGACCTTACGCGCGGGCGGCGTCGATACGGTCTTCGGCATCCCCGGTGTGCACAACCTGGCGATCTACGACGCCCTCTCCCGAACACCGGAGATAACCCACATCGTGTGTCGCCATGAACAGGGGGCTGGGTTTGCGGCCGATGGCTATGCCCGGACGTCGGGGAAGCCTGGCGTGTTCATTACCACCACGGGGCCGGGTGCCACCAATGCGTTCACGGCGCTTGGCGAGGCCTGGAGTGAGTCATCCCCGGTCTTGCATCTCGCCTCTCAGTTGGCGACCAACCTCATTGACGCCGAACGCGGGGTCGTCCATGAACTGGTCGATCAGACGGGAACCTTCCGCAACGTGACGCGGATCAATAAGAGCGTGCGCGAACTGGCGCGCGTGTCGCCCGCCGTCGCGGAAGCGCTGACGGCGATTCAAAGTGGTCGGCCGCGTCCCGCCTACCTCGACTTCCCAGAAGACATCTTGAATGCCGTCGATGACGTGACCGTGTGCTCACCCGCGGCCCCGGAGATCCCCGAACCGGATCCCGCACTCGTACGACGGGCCGCCGAGCGGCTCGGGCGGGCGCGTCGGCCGGTCATTCTCGCGGGTGCGGGCGTCCATCGGTCCGGAGCGTGGGTAGAGCTCCTGCGGGTGGCGGAGGCGCTGCAGGCGCCGGTGTTCGAGACGGCGCCGGGACGCGGGGCGATTCCGAATGACCACCCCCTGTCGGTCGGCGGCCGTTGGACCGGTGATCCGCGGCTGAGCCGCTTCTTGAGCGATTCCGACGTGCTCCTGGCCGTTGGCACGCGGCTCGGTGGTGGTTCGACCGCCAACTGGACGCTGGAGCTCCCGCCGCTGATTCATCTCGACGTGGATCCGGACGTCATCAACCTGAACTACCCGGCTGATGTGGCGATCGTCGGTGATGCGCGGGTGTCGCTCGGGCAGCTCTATGAGTCCCTCATGGATGGGGGCACACGCTCCGATGGTCAGTGGGCGGCTACGGCCCGTGGGCTGGCTGAGCAGGTCGACGCCGAGATGCGCGCGGCGCATCCGATCGCGATGGGTGTGATTGATAGCCTGCGGGCAGCGTTGGATCGTGATGCCATCGTCACCAACGACAGCCTGATCCAGTACTGGACGGCCCGGCACTTCCCGGTTTACACGCCGCGCTCCTATCACATCCCGTGGATCTACGGCACGCTGGGAACCGCACTCCCCTTCGCGATCGGTGCCGCCGTCGCCGCGCCCGATCGGCAGGTCGTGGCCATCGGCGGTGACGGCGCGTTCATGTTCACCTGTGGTGAGCTGGCGACCGCCATCCAAGCCGGGGCGAACGTTGTCTGCGTCGTCTGCAACGACCAGGGCTACAACGCCATGCGTCGCTATCAACGGCTGCGCTACGGCGATCGAATCTTCGCCAGTGATCTGGTGACCCCCGATTTCGCGGCGCTCGCCGAGAGTTTCGGTGCGCTCGGCATCCGGCTGCAAGCACCCGACGAGCTTGAGGCGGCGCTCCGCACCGCGCTCGCCGCCAAGCGGGTTGCGGTCATCGACCTCCCGCTCTCGCTCGACCTGCCCTGGCGTTAGATAGGGGTCAGAACGGAGAGACGCATGACCACCGTCTGGTGCGCGGCTGAGCCGCTTGAGACGTTCGTCCGCGAAACCTGTTGTGCCCTCGGTACCCCGGAGGACATCGCGGCCGAGGTTGCCCATCATCTCGTACGCGCCAACCTGTCCGGTCACGATTCGCACGGCGTCCTTCGCCTGCCGTGGTATGCGAGCCAGATCAAGAACGGTGAGCTCATCCCGCAGGCTCGCCCAACCATCGTCCGGGAAACGGCGGGGACCGCCCTGTTCGATTCTGGGTTCGGGTTCGGGCATTACGCCACCCGGGTGGTGCTCGACTGGACGCTTGCGCGCGCCAAGCAACAGGGCGTGGCCAGCGCCGCGATCCGCAATTTCACGCATATCGGTCGTTTGGGGGAGTATGCCGAGCATGGAGCAGAGCAAGGCCTGGTCACGCTGGTCACCATCGGGACGGCGGGCCCCGACAATGGTTGGGTTGCGCCCTTCGGTGGCCGTGGCCGCTTCTTGGGGACCAACCCCTGGGCGATCGGCGTCCCCGCTGCTGGTCGACTTCCTATGGTCTACGACGCCGCCACCTCGACGATCGCCGAGGGCAAGGTGCGCCAGGCCCAGGCGAAGGGNNTGCCCCTGCCGCCTGGGNGTATCCTCGATCAGCACGGCGCGCCAAGCGATGTGCCCGGTGATCTGTACGACGGTGGAATGCTCCTGCCCCTGGGTGGATCCGTCGCGGGGCACAAGGGATATGGATTTGCGCTCGCGGCGGCGNTGCTCGGCGGTTTGGCCATGAGCGCGGACGGTGCGCGAGATCCCGATGACCCCGCCATGCAGAACATCAGTGGTGTGTTGGTGCTTGTGCTTGATCCCGCGGCCTTTGGCAGCGCTGCACACTTCGCGGAACGNGCGGGNGCGGTCCTCGATGCCGCCACGCGGGTGGAACCGGTCCCGGGCGTCGAACGCGTCCTCGTCCCGGGTGAGCCGGAGGCGCAGGCCCGCAGCGAGCGTCACCGGTCCGGGATCCCAATCCCGGAGCCCGTCTGGCGGGAACTCGAGCAACTGGCAGCTCAGTTCGCGGTGGAGCTGCCGGAACACCGCGTGGAGTGACGTCGGGCGCCCTGGCACTCCCGCCGTATCGGCCTTCCGCTCCTCAGGCTCCGTCGGCTACGATGCGGGTGGCTTTGGTGGGGGCCATCGTGTGCATCGTATCGGAAAGGACGATTGTGAGCGAGACACTCGGAGAGCGCCGGCTATCGGGCGACGTGGTCGACCCACTTCCACCAGGGCTCTACCCGGCGCGGGTTCCGCTTGACGGGCGCTACGCACGGGTGGAGCCGTTGCATCCGATCGACCACGCACAGGAGTTGTGGGACGCGTCGCACGACGCGCCAACGGACGTGACCGATCGGATCTGGGACTACCTGCCGTACGGCCCATTCCCCAGCTTCGACGCGTTTCGGGCCTGGCTACGAACCTGCTCGGCATCGGCCGATCCGACCTTCTTCGCGATTCGCGACCGGCGGAACGGTAAGGCAGCCGGGATGGCGAGCTACCTGAACATCCGGCCCAGCGACGGGGTCATCGAGATCGGCCACATCTGGCTCGCGCCCTCGCTGCAGCGGAGCCGGGAGGCGACCGAGGCCCTCTACCTCATGATCCGCCATGCGTTCGACGATCTCGGCTATCGCCGGGTTGAGTGGAAATGTAACGCGCTCAATGAGCCTTCACGCCGGGCAGCCGCCCGACTCGGCTTCGCCTACGAAGGGACCTTCTATCGGCACGTGATCGTCAAGGGGCGGAACCGCGACACCGCGTGGTTCTCGATCCTCGCCGAGGAGTGGCCGCCGATCCGGGCGAACTTCGAGGCCTGGCTGGCACCGGAGAACTTTGATGCGGACGGCCGGCAGATCCAGTCGCTCGGGGCCATGAACCGGGCACTGCGCGAGGGGCACCCCCGCTAACGGCTGGCGAGACACCCTTCCATTGCGTTATGTCAGTCACGGTCGGGTGGGAGAGCCCTGCCCCATCCAGGATGAGCCTGCTACACTGGAGCAGTCGCTGCGACGCCGACGGCATGCTTCGCGGACCGGTGGTGCCGGCGTCAGTCGAGGTAGCCGCGCTGCCGCAGCCGCTCCTCGCACAGCAGCAACGCCAGCGCGCTCTGCCCGTCGGCGATGCGGCCGGTGCGGGCCAGGTGCAGGGCCTCCCCCACCGGCACGGGCAGGATCTCGATCCGCTCCGTCGCCTCGTGCCGCGGCGTCTGACCCAACTCCACCCCGAGTGCCAGGAACACGTGGCACTCCTGGGCGCTGTGCGTCACGCTCGGGTGGAACGAGCCGATCCGCTCGATCGTGGCGCAGGTGCCGCCGACCTCCTCCAGCAGTTCCTCCCGCGCCAGGTCCGCCAGCGGCACCCCCGGCCGGTCGTGCGTCCCCCCAGCCGGAACCTCCAGACACCAGGCGTCCACCGGGTAGCGGTACTGGCGGATCAGCACCACCCGCCCGTCATCGGTCACCGGCACCACGAACACACCGGGCGGCTGGTCGAGATACGTGTAGGTGATCCGCTCGTTGCCGATGGCGATGTCGTCCTGCCGCAGGCGGAGCCACGGCGTCGCGAACGGCCGGCGCGTCGCCACCGTCCGCCAGCCCAGCCCCCGCGCCACCGGCTTGTCGGTCGTCTCAGTCATACGTCAGTCACGCGTCATGCGTCACGCGATAGGGAGCACGCATCACGCGGGCAGCATGACACAAGCCCTTCACACCTCCCACACCCGCAACTCCGCGAATCCCGACGGTCGCAGCCGCTCAAACTCCTCCTGCCGCACCTTCATGTACCGCCATCGCGTGCCCGTCAATGCCGTCGCGTTCTCGCACCACAGCCGCGCCGCTTGGTCTTTGAACGTCACCTCGGGCGTCTCCACACCCTTCGTCTCGATCAGCCAGTGCTCCCCGTCCGTCAGTCTGGCCACGAAATCCGGATAGTAGTACCGCAGGTTCGCCGACCCGTCCGTATACTCGATACTGAACCCGAATTGCTCGGGTAGCTTCGCGAAGGCCGCCACATCCTCCGTCTCGTCCAACCACCGCGCGAACGCCTGCTCGAAGCGGTTTTCACACGGCACCAGGTTGAACACGCACTTCTTCGCCGCATACGTCGCTCGCGAGTACGGAAACGGATCGGAATCAGAAAGCGCCCGCGCCGGAGCCAGCAACTCCGGCTCGACCGTCTCGATCAGAACATCCTTGAGTGCCGTGCGGAACGCCCGGCGCACTGCCTCTGCCGCCATGTTTCGGCTCATCGCACGCAGCACAGCCGGCTGCTCAAGATCCACTCGCCGCCCGAACGCCTTCTCTTCAAAGAATGCACGCACCTTCGGCACCAGATGCGCGAACTGTGACGGCAGCTTTAAGTCGTTCGCGATCAACTGCGCGTAGTACCCGATCACCTCCTGCGGCGTCTGGGGATCGGGAACGCTGTACTCTGCATCGACCACCTTCTCATCAGTCAGGATGTCGTAGCCCTCATACCGGAACCGGCTTGCGTCCGCCTCCGCCGGAATGTCCAGAACCGGCGCCTCCAGCGCCATCACATCGATCGCGTCGATCTCCTCCGCGATCGATCGACGCCTCATCAGGGCCGGGGAGAGTTGCGGTAGCTCAATGTCATACGCCGCCCGCTCGTCCTCCGCCTTGATCGTCACGATCTTCAATCGATCCTTGCCCAACTCGAACGTCTCGAGGTCCATCGCCTCGATTCGCTCGAGGTCCTCCACGAACCGGAGGAACGTCTCATTCCCCAGGATGTCCACTCGCTCCTGGTAGCCCCGCTCGCCGGGAAACATCAGCCGCAGCCCCCGGCCGATCGTCTGCTCGGGCAGGATGTTTGCCTTCGCTGTGTACGGTCGCAGTCCCATTATCACCGTGACGTTGCGGACATCCCACCCCTCCCGCAGCATCAGCACTGAGACGATCGCGCTCACCGGCTGGTCCGGCTCGTCCACGCGCCGCGAGATTTCCCGCGCCCGCTCTAGATCCTTTTTGGAAACCTCTCCCGAACGGTCCGTGTGGATTACCAGAGTCCGGTCCCCCCCGAACTCAGCCGGGTAGGTCTTCCGCAACCAATCGCCGACCTCATCGGCTTCCCTTGTGTTGCCCATCATGATAAACAAGATTGGCCGCTTTCCGAGCGGGTCGAGTTGCTCCCGGTACTCCCTCCAGCGCTCCACCCCCGCCACCAGATACCCCTGATACCGAATGCTCGCGACGTCCGACTTCGCCTCTTGGATCCGCGCCACGCCCTTGACCGGCCGCTTGACCACCCCTTCGAATATCGCTCGCTTTAGCGGGTAGTCATACACTGTCCACGGGAAGAGTTGCCCGCTCGTGAAGCGTGGGGTCGCCGAGAAATCGAGTTGTGCCGCTACCGGCCGCACGTCGTGTAGCCCCCGAATGACCTCGTTCCACTTCAGCTTCTCGTCGTGGGTGTGGTGCGCCTCGTCGTTGATGACCAGCAAGGTTCCCTCGCGCGCCGCGATCCGCTCCGCGAACCCTGGTGGTTCATCTAGGCGGCCCGCCGGCCTCGGGCCGAGCACCGCCACCATCTCCTCCGGCTCGTCCGCTTCCCGCGTTGGGCTTTCGTGGAGCTGCTGCACGTTGGTCACGAAGACCATCCCGTCCGCCGCCGCTCGTTCCCCATCCCCCCGCATCACGCAGTCAACGTCCCAGAAGATCCGCATGTGCTTCGGCACGAGCGGATCGACCCGGAAGATCCGGCCCCCGGCAAAGTCCGTTCGCAAGCGCTCGAACACGATGACGTTCGGCGCGATCACCAGAAACGTCTTCGCGTAGTCCGGATCCCCCTCCCGCGCCGCGTTGAGGTACTGCCAGGTGATTGCCAGCGACATCACTTTCGTCTTGCCCGACCCGGTCGCCATCTTCACCGCGTAGCGAGCGAACAGATCGTGCTCGGGCAGCCTGACCAATCCCCCGCGGGCGTACCGCTCAAGCAGCGCCGTCCGCGTCCGGACTTTCTCCACTTCCCACAAGTAGATCAGGGTTTCGATCGCCTCGCGCTGGAAGGGGTAATACGCAAACCGCCGGCCGTCGGCCAGCCGGTGATCGGTCTCGAACCAGTGTCTTAACAGCTCCCGCGTCGTGTCTGTAGCGCCCGGGTAGCCCTTCGCCCGCCACGCGCGCACCGCTTCCTCGATCGCCGGCACGCAGGGCGCCGTATGCGCCTCCGGCTCTAGAGGATCGAACTTCCGCTGCCGAGCCGTCCGCCCTGCCATGATCCCTGCCCCCTTAGGCCCCGCTCACCGTACCTCGACCGTCATACTCCTCGTCGTGTCGTTCCCCAGAATGTCAATTACCTTCACCACCACCGTGTATGTGCCCGGCGCCTCATACACGTGGCTCGTCGACAGTGCCAGCGTCGGGTCCTTCTTGGTCCGGTAGCTCTGCCACTGGTTATGGAACGTGTCCTCCCGGTAATCCCAGTCCACCGCCCAGTAGTCGATGAACTGGCTCCAGTGCGTGATAGCCTCTCGGACCTCCTGCGGCACATCGTCCGGCGGGACCACGAAATCCCGCAGTTCCACGCACACCCGCCGCCCCGGTTCAGCCTTCACGGCCACGTCCAGTGCCGCTAGCTCGAAAAAGGTGATGTCCCCCTGCTCCACCGCTCGCCGGTCCATAACGTCTCGCGGGATGCGCTTGAACGCGAGATCGATGTGGGCTTCCTGCGCCATCTGCTTCCCGAGTTCGTTTAGTTCGAACGCGAAGTCCCAGCCTAGCACATCCACCCCGTTCGTCGTTGCCCCTGTCCCCTTCCCCGCCGCCTGCCAGACCTCCCGCGCGATCGCCTTCAGATCATCGGCGAGTACCGGCGCGTCCACCGACCCGACATGCACGAACCGCCCGGCCCGAACTCCATGCAACCAGATATAGCCCTCAATGGGTTCTGCGTGGTACAAGTCCAGGATGAACCGCCGGTAGCGCGCTTGGGCCTCTGCCGCGCGCGATCCGTCGCCCCCGAACTCCGCCCCCTGCCACGCCTGCCGTTCGTACTTTCCCAGATTCTGCACCACGAACGGCCGCACTTCTGGGATCGAGAGCAGCCGCTTTCGCGTCGTATGGATCGCAAACCGGCTCAGATCCGCCACGATCCACCGCCGGTTCAGCTTCTCCGCCACTACTGCCGTCGTGCCTGATCCCACGAAGCAATCCAGCACTAGGTCACCGTCGTTCGACGACGCCTTGATGATCCGTTCGAGTAATGCCTTGGGTTTCTGGGTGGGGTAATCAACCCGTTCTGCACTGGTGTTACCAACTCGCGGGATGTCGGTCCACAGGTCGGTCGCCCGCTTCCCCTGCATCTCGTCTAAGTAGACCTTCAACCCGTCGAGACGCGGTGTGCCATCCGCCTTGGTCAAGATTCGGCCCTCGGCCCAGAGCCGCTCGAGCTCTTCCAAGGAGAGAGCCCAGCCTCGGTGAGGTGCCGGCTTAGTCCCCCGCCATTCGAACTTGCGCGCCGCCGAAGCCGTCCTAATGGTCAAGTCTTGTCCCGTGTAGAGTCGCCCCGTCTCATCCGGTTCGTATCGACTTAGCTGCTGTGCTGAGTACTCGGTGAACTGAGGATTCCAGACGTAGTGACGGGACTTAGCGTAAAGTAGAATCACGTCGTGAACACGAAGGTAGTACTTCGGATTAATGTTATGAACATTAGTTCTTTGCCAAGAAATTTCGTTCAGGAATCTCTCCGGGCCGAAGACTTCGTCGAGCATCGTCTTGGCGTAATGTGACACGTGTGGGTCAAGATGAACGTACAGGCTCCCATCTTCTGCTAGAAGCTCATGCAATAGCACCACTGTCTCGTAGAACCACTGAAGGTAGCCGTCCAGCCCTCGCCCCCACGTGTCCCGGTACGCCTTCTGCTCAATCATGCTTGGCTGTTTGACGAAGCTCGCGCTCTGGTCTCCCTCGGTCGTCGGATCGTCCGGGATCTGCGCAGTGAACGAGAAGTCCGCCCCCGTCGCAAACGGCGGATCGATGTAGATCAGATTCACTTTCCCCGCGAACTCCGGCAGCAGCGACGGCAGCACGTACTTCTTATCTCCCCAGATTAGCCGGTTCCGCCACTCCCCGGGCTGCCCCCGTCCCCACAGATCCAGCATCCGCGTCCGCACCTGCGCCGACTCGTTGACCGTCTCCACGTCCTGGAACGGCAGCGCCACCCGCACCGGTCGCGACTTCTTCCCATCCGCGTCGTACTTCCCATCCCAGACCAGTTCGACCACGGCACCCCCCTTGCTCGTCCGGCTCGTCCTCGGTCAGACGCTCACGGCTGCCCCACCTGCGCCGTCAGCGCCGTCCCCTGACCCGATACTCCCAATCCGCGGAGGTTCATCTTACGACAACTGGACCCATCCTGCCACATGCCGCTCTCTCCGTGCACTACCCGTTCTGTCGTACGTTCATCACCCCGACGTGTTCGTATTTATTGAGGACAGTATCGCGGCTGAACAAAGGGCACCCCACACGGCGCCCACAACTCGCGAGGAGACGAACATCCCATGTTTTCGGACCGCACCCGCTTCTCTGCTGCCGAACTCCTGGCCGAGTCCTTCCCGGAGCCAGACTGGGTCCTACCCGGCCTCCTACCCTTGGGGCTCACGCTCATGCTCGGCCCGACCACGCTCGACAAGACGGCGCTCGCCCTTGGCCTTGCCCTGGCAGTCTCCTCCGGAACTCCGATCCTCGACATGGCCCCCGCTGCACCTAGTGCCGTCCTCTACATTGCGCTCGAGGAAAATCCCCGCCTGCTCCAGCACCGTCTCCGCGCCATGCTCTCCAATGGCACCTCGCCCGGTACCCTGGACCCCTGGACTGACTGCCCCGCTCTAGACGCCGGAGGGATGCGCGACCTTGTTGCCTGGGTCCGCGAGCGACACGACCCTCGTCTCATCGCTATCGACGCTATGCCCGGCATCATGCCATCCACCTTCGCCCGGCTCCCCGCCCACGACCGCGAAGGCGCCACCCTCGCTGCCTTCGCGCTGCTGGCTCGGCGTCTCCAAGTTGCCGTCCTCGTGCTTCATCACCGCCATGTCGCCCGCGCCGAGGATATCAACAGCGTGCTCTCCGGCCGATCCGCCCTTTCGCGTGCCGCCGATGCCGTGCTGATTCTCGAACCGTCGCGCGGCCACCAGCACGCCATCCTTCACGTCGCAGGCCCTGGCGTACTCCCACATCGGCTCGGACTCGCCTGGGATAGCACCACGCGTTCCTGGATCGAGGCCGGGCTTCCCGCGGAGCCTCCGCTCTCCGAGACTCGGCAAGCGATCCTCTCCGCGCTGCGGTCTGCGCCCGGCCCGCTCCAGCCGCGGGACATAGCCGCTGCCACCGGTCTCAATTCCGTCACTGTCCGCGGCCATCTCCGTAAGATGGCTCGAGCCGGCCAGGTTCTGTCCCACGGCCCCGGCCGTTATGCTCTACCTGGACGAACCCAATAGGAGGGGATCAAACAACCGAGAACGGCCACAACACCCGCAACACCCGCAACACCCGCAACACGCCAACCCTCGCCCCCTCATGGGGGAGCGAGACCAGGCGTGCGCCTACCCATCACGCACTACGCAGTGCGCAACACGCTACACGCACAGTCAACCGTCATGCGTCACCCGTACTGGGTATTGCGTACTGCGTCGTACGTGTTGCGTGTTCCGTGTTCGGTCCTACTCCCCTCTCCCACAAGGGGAGAGGGGCCGGGGG
>Ga0065724_103740_pt1 | contig 22634 bp, 18 predicted proteins | sample TheenrcSG05JP960_FD_59111 | JGI IMG/M metagenome (GOLD analysis project Ga0065724, IMG submission 59111) | Thermophilic enriched microbial communities from mini bioreactor at UC Davis - Sample SG0.5JP960 | ecosystem: Engineered > Solid waste > Grass > Composting > Bioreactor | place: USA... | reverse complement strand
CTCGTAGTCAGGCACGGAGCGCAGCGAAGTGCCGTCGCGGGTGACGCCACTTCGGCGGACGCCTTCGTGGCGTACTACAACCCCGTGCTTCTGACGCGCAGTGCAAAGCCCTGGCTTACCAGGTCTCTCCCTTGCTTTTCGAATAAGTTCTAGTCCGGCACGAAACGAAGCGCCTCCAGGAAAACGCGCCACGCCGGCTAACGCCTCCGTGGCGTACTTCAGGCACACCCGTAGTCAGGCACAAAGCGGCGTGTCGCCCACACAAGCGCCCCGACGGGTGCTTCTCTGGCCTGCCTGCTGGTGCCCGTGCGACAGGCTACTGCACCGTTACGGAAAAATCGGCGCTTCGCAGACCGGCCCCGCCCTCCCAGAGTTCGAAGCCCGTCTCCACCGCGTGCAGGTACCACTCCGGACGTATGTAGCCGCGGGCGACTGCGTCGTCGATAAAGGCCTTCAGGTCCAGCTCGCTCACCGAGGTGGTGGGCGTCGTGCGTCGGTAGGCGATGTAGTTCCAGTCCCAGTCGGCATACCAGACTTCCCAGGTGGCCCCGGCCAGTTCCACGGTGGCCACGCGGCTACCGCCCGGCATCACGCCGCCGTTCCAGTTCAGCCAGATCATCAGCTCGGCGCCTCCGCTGTAGCCGTTGCTGGAATTCGTTACGGGACTGAACCAGATGTCGTAGGCGGCATTCCAGCGCCCTGTCGTGATCGGCGTGAGCGTCCAGCTCGTGCGCACGTCGGACAGCTCCTGCACGCGCCGCGGCAATCCCGAATTGTTCGTGCAGGCGCCCCAGTGACACCCGAAGTAGATGGCCGGATAGGCGGCCACGTCGTTGCCGTTGTCGTGATCGGCCCGCGTGATCGTAAAGTTGCCCGTCTCCAGCCCGACCTCGATGCACTGTGCGGTCTCCGCGCCCCATACGTTATTGATCACCCGGTAGCGCCCACCGGCCACATCGCGCGCGTCCCAGCGCCCGCACAACTCGACGGTCGGCTCGGGTTCAGGCTCCGGTTCCTTTCCGTTGTCGCCATCGGGAAAGAGCCAATCGCATCCGGACAGCCATAACAGGCTCAGGACCAGGATTGCACGCATGGTTTCCATTTATTCCATCGAAATGACAAAGGGCACTTCAAGGTACGAAGTGCCCCTGTCGAACGCAAGCACCGGTTGTGTCGCTCAGTCGCCTTCCGGCCAGTCGTCGGTGCGGAAGGGCGAAGCGGGCAGGCCGGCCCGATTGAACAGCGTGGCGTGCGGCGTATTGGACCAGCCGTAGCGCACCGCCTGCGGATCGGAGACGCGCGGACTCCACACCACCAGCGTTTCACCTTCGACCCGCACCCGCGCCGGATGGAAGACGCGGTCCGGTCCCGCAATCACGAACTCGCCGCCGCCGTCGGCCGGGCGCAGGACCAGTCCGCCTTCGGCATAGCGGAAATAGAGCCGCAGGCGGCCATCCTCACGTTCCATGCGTTCGTAGATGGGACCGGAGTAGACCAGATCCCGGAAGCCGTAGTCGTTGGCCAGCGCCCACCGCGCCAATCGCTCCCCTACTTCGCGCTTGCGCGCTGGATGAATGTTGTGGTCGTCCCCTACATCGGTGGTCACCACCATACCCGTACGAGGCACCGTGAGCATCGTACGTAACTGTGCCTCACGAAGACGCTCCGCATGGGCATTGGGACCGTAATCATAGGGCGCGATTTGGACAAAGTAAAATGGAAAGTCTCCCAATTGCCAATGGGCACGCCAGCAGCGAATCAGCGTGGGGAAAAGCTGCTCATACTGCGTGGCCCGCCCTACATTTGACTCGCCTTGATACCAGATAACCCCCCGAATACTGTAAGGAAGAAGCGGGTGGATCATTCCATTGAAAAGCGTCGTCGGCGTGTTGGGTCCTAGCGCAACAGGCAATTTGGGACGTCCGGCATAGCTCAATGCTCCTTCCCCAAAGACGTACAGACGGCGTCCCACCAGTTCAGCTACAGGCCAGTAGTGCCAACTTCCGGCCAGGGATTGCGCCGCTTCTGGTTCCCCTTCAGGATACAATCGAAGCTGTGCTGGCTCTCCCCATAGTCCTCCTCCCCCCTGCGTATCGATCACACGCACCGCTACCAGGTTATCCTGTTGGACCAGCGCGGCGGGTACGCGATAGCGCCGGGGCATATTCCAGTAGCCCGGTTGCTCATATCCCCCAATCTGTTGGCCGTTAAAATACGTGCGATCCATGTCGTCAATGGGTCCCAACTCCAGCACCAGCGTACGCCCCAGCCAGGAAGCAGGCACCTGCACACGCCGCCAAAACCAGACCACGCCATCAAATGCTCCCAGGTTAGCGTCTTCCCAGCGAGCGGGGATCCCCATGACCAGCGAGTCGGGTGCAGGATTTTCGGCATAAGAAGCATCGTTCAGATCGAGCGTAGCCCAGAAGGTGGTGTCCTGACCAGACGGCACCATCATTTGATGGAGCTGGCTTCGCCAGGCTTCCAACTCGTGCAAGAGAGGTTCAGCCGCTTCCAGACGCGCCAAGATTTCTTGAAAGTCTTCTAACTCGCGCAAATGATCACGGCCGGTCCAAGCCTCAGCAGGCGTGCCGCCCCAACTGCTATGGATAAGGCCGACAGGAACCCCCAGTGCCTCACGCAATCGCCGTCCAAAGAAATACGCCACCGCACTGAAAGTTGCCACCGTTTGCGAAGAAGCCACCTGCCAAGTGCCGCCAAAGGTATCTAGAGGCGTCAGCGCTACAGCACGCTCAACCGTCAGCAGCCGTAACTGAGGATCGTCGGCCGTACGCACCGCTTCCGTAGCTCCCACCACTGAATCGCTGGACGACCAACCCGCCAGTCGGGGCATCAACGGCATTTCCATATTCGACTGGCCAGAAGCCACCCATACCTCACCAATCAGCACGTCTTCCACAACATGCCGCATTCCATTGCTTTCGGCCACCAGCGTATATGGTCCTCCTGCCTCCTGAGGCGGCAGTTCGACCAACCAGCGACCGTCCACATCCACGCGTGCTTGTGCAGTCAGCGTATCCAGGCGAACCCGCACGGTAGCCCCTGGTGCTCCCCATCCCCAGATACGGATAGGTTGCTGGCGCTGCAATACGGCATGATCTGAAAAAATGGGGGCCAGCCGAAACGGCTCCCGCGCTCGCATACAACCTGCAGCCAGCACCCCCGCCAATAGCAGGAAAAGCACATGCTTCATGATAATTCTCCAAAGTAACCGATTAAATTGCACCCTGGTTTAAAATAACTACGCTTCCACCAGCACACAACATCATTTCTTCAAGCGATGCTGTTGTTAATGTTGTAGGACCATGAAAAAAATTTGAACCACACATTCTGACCAGATTTTAGTCAATGGTCATTGGAAGTGCAAATCGTGGCCGAACTGTGTCATTACCGGGTAAAACGATCGTGTCGTTAGCAGACGAAACGATCATAACGAATGCCCCTTTCCCTCTGAGCGGAGCCCTATCCCGCTCACCACTGCTATGGGCCCAAACGCCGGTGCTTTTATCTGGCAAAAGACCCTTCAGTCGCTCCATGCCTGCTCCCCCTGAGAGGGAGCGCAAAGTTTTGGGGTCTGATTGCCATGCTACCAACACCAGCGCTGCCGTTAACCTTGGGTATTTAGCAACGCTTTTGTTCTTGAGGAGACGGCTGTTTATAACACAGCCGATGAGTCTCCGGCGGAGCCGTTGTTTTCAAGTCCCCTCTCCCCTAAGGGAAAGCGACAGACGAAAGGGGGATCTGTCCAACCACCCCGCTACTGTCTCATACGCCCGTGCAGAAACGCTCTCAGCGCCTTTGCCGTCTGCTCTTCCACAAGAAATGCAAGAGTGAAAAACTACAAAAGCACGCGATTTAACCCGCACCTTCAGGACAAAGATATCTGTTTATACAACTAATTTTATTTGACTTCGACAAAGAACCGTAATAATTTTAAATGCTATTATTTCCGAACCAATCCAAAAAGATCTTATGCCGCTGAAACAGTCTTATGCAAGCGCCGACAGCACACGTCGCTCGCAGCTACGCTATCGTCGGCTTGTATGGTTTGGCTGCCTCCTGCTGAGCGCTTTGCCTACCCTGGCGCAGATCCGCGGCGGCGCAGAAGCCGTCCCGTTTACCCCCGGGGATCATGTGATTCTGGATGAGGACTACACGTCTATTCCCCTAGGGGGGCAGGTGCCGGGATGGGAAATCTTAAAGGGCAACTATGAGGTCGCCGAATTTCAGGGTCAACGGTGGCTCCGTCCGCTTGCGTTCGCCACGCAGCTCGTCCGCCGGGTGCAGATTCCCGAGGAGTTCTCGCTGGAGTTCACCACCTTTCTCTTCCCTGAAGCCGGACCGGTGCTCCGCGTCTTCCTGGCGACGGAAGAGGACCTGACGTACGAATATGGATTCGGCCCGGATGGTCCGGCACACGTAACCCTTGGATTTTCCGCGGCTACCATCCCGACCACGATGGTCTCCGGGCCCGGGTCCGCGTGCCGGGAACGCGGAAGATGCATGAATTCGTCACCGAAGGCTCGTACAAATTCCCGCCCGACCAACCGCATCGGGTTGCTTTGAGCGTGCGAAACGGCCAGTTGGACCTCTACTTTGATGAAAAGCGAGTAGCCACTACGCCATTTCAGCCTGAACAACCTCTGGCCGGGATTTCCCTGTTTTTTGGCAGCGGCATGGGCCACGAGAAACCCTACCGCGACCGTCCGGCGCTGTTCACCAACCTGCGCATCGCCGCCTACAGCACCCCGCAGGAACCGCGCTATACAGGCGCCTTGCTTTACCTGATGGTGCCGCCCGAGGCGAAGGACAAACTCAGCCAGTCTCGTGGAGACAACCCGAGCATTATTGAGGAACTCAAGGATCGCTTCGGTTGGCAGGAGACAAATCCCATCCAGGTGCAGCCCGACAACAGCTCCGTAGCCCTCACCGCGGTGCTCCGGATCCCCCTGCCGGCTGCCCCTTCCGGGAGGGCGATGCGGCGGTGCGCATGGGGCAGGCGGGCGAGGCGTTCATCCAGTCGCTGAAGGAGGCCCTGGAGATGGTGCGTCAGGAGACGCCGGAGGCGGGGCCGCTGATCGTCGGACAGGTGCTTGAAAATGAGGGGAGCACGGAGCGCGAGCGGGACCTGCTTCGCAAACTGCGCACGCTGGCGTTTGCGTCCTGGCTTGCCACGCATGGCCTGGGCGATGCGGCATCGCTGGCCTACTCGATCGGAACGGGCGTCGGCGGCTATGAGGGTATTTTCTCCCGGCTCGACGACGGTCGCTACGAGGTCGTCCCCTCCATACAGTAGAGCATCGTAACCACAAGGGCCGTCTCCGATAATGGGGGCGGCCCCGTGCTCAAGGTCTCCCAAACATTCGATCGCATCATGAGGCGAATGGCCCTGGCCATCCTGATGCTGGGAGCAGCCCTGCTGGCTGCCTGTAGCGCTCTGGAGCTGGCGCTCCGGCCGCCCCGACCGGCCATGAGCACCCCCGCGGCACGCCCAACAGGATCATCCGATCCCATACGGATCATTTATCCGACCAACGGCAGCGTAATAGCCAATGACTGGGCTACCTTGCTCGTCGAGGTCAATCTCCCGTGTGCCCTCTTTGACCTGGAAGTCCTGAAAGACGGAAAGGTTGAGGTAGCCCGGACCTACAATACGGCCGTCGGTCGGGTTGAACCGCACTTTTATTTCCTTCCGCTCTCGCCAGGAAAACACACAATTGCCGTTAGAGCAACCGGCGAAGCTATTCCGCAATGCCAGGGCATCCGGGAATACCGAAAGACGATTGACCTCGTGGCCCACCCAGGTCCGTTACGGTTTAAGCCCCTGGATGAAGATACTTATCGCGAGCTGCGCTGGCGCTTTGATCGCACCATTGCCGGTTTTTCTCCCGTAGCATGGACTGCCCATACTGCGCTGATAAGAACCCGATCAGACTCACTGGAGCGCGTCTGGGTGGTGCCGAGAGAGGATGAGGAGAAAGCGCTCCAGATCATCGATGGCCCCCTCATCTGATGATCTCCACCGACCGTAGCTTCCCAAGCACGGCTCCGGGGTGCTCTGGAACAGCCGAACGCTATGTAGTGAGCGCAGACCTCTCGAATGAAAAGAAGCTCGGGGTCTACTTCCTGGATACGACAGGAAAAACAGAGGTCCTGAAGATCGGCTACGACGAAATCCTGAACCGGCTCTTCGCCGAAGGGATGGTCCCTCCAAGTTGGGCCAAACAGGAGAAGCCACTCAAAGCCTGGCGCTCGCTTTCCGTTATTCCCCTGCCCCGCGCAGGTTGGGCCAGCGAGATGGGCCGGCCCGTCCTGTGTTCCGACGAGGTTGTAATCGTGCCCCTGTGGGTGAACTGCATCCAGATAGACTGCGATCCGAACAATCTGCCTGTCTATCTAATCCTTCGGCGAGCCGGCAAGCAATACGCGCTTTACCGTCCGGAGAAGGCGCGCTATGACGAAGAGTATGGCTGGATGAGTCCGGATCTGGTTGTGCCCTTGGGCGATAAGGTGATCTCTATAGACCTGGAGGAAGGGAGCTACAAGATCCTTGGGGAGGCAAAAACCTACCCGCTTCCCCTGCTCTCCAGCCTTCGCGAGGGGCAGAGCGCCCGTTTTGGCGGGTACGTCATGGAGATTCGTGAAGGGGCGGTGGTCATTCATCTGAGATATTTGAATCCAAACAAGCCCTATGACCCCAAAACCCGCTCGGCGCTGGATACCCGGCTGGCCGGCGTCATTAGTGCAGTCCTCTTCCCCGATCGCCTACTCCTGAAGCAGACCCTTCTATGGCCAAGCGAGACAGCACCCATCCTGCCCGGATGGCCCCGTGAATACGATAGCCGAGCGGTCTACTATGAGATTGAAACTATCGGGAAGGAGTAGCATGCACCGGCCATGGATTTTTTTCGCCTTGATTCTGGTTCTGGCCGCTTGCTTCCCCCACGCCCTCCTGTCGCAGGTGGGCGACCCGCTTGGTAGCGTGCCGTCTTGTGAGGATGATCCAATTGCAGACCTGCAGGCAGCCGTTGATACACCGGATAGGCTGCCCGCCATGGCCCGGAAGCTGGGAAAGGCGCTGGACAGCGGTTGTTACTTTGGCCAGGAAGCCGAGATCGCCCGGATAGTGGCGCCAATATGGCAGGCGTGCCCGCAAGACCCGGAAACGATCCATGCGCTCTGGTCACTTTTCTCACCCATTTCTTTAGCCATAAACATTGAGGATTCATCGCTAGCCCGTCGTCTCTTCATCGAAGTCCCACTGACTTGCCTGGAAAAACAGCCGGCAAGTTGGGAGAACTGGTTTCCAATCCTGCAGAGTTACCTGCCTACCCCGGCGTTTGCCGATGCCGGCCCACAGGCCCTCTCTCGTCTGATGGAGCTCGCTGGAAACAACCCCAACCGCTGGGATCAGATCGTTCATTTGTTTGGGGAAATGTATTTTAGCGAGTTTCCTGCCTTGACCGCTGCTCAAGTAGACCGCCTGATTGACCATGCAGGGAATGCGATCTGGGAACTTCCCGAAATCTTTGCCCGATTTCCCGGCCGTAGTGGCACGGAGGCGCTGCTGCGCTTTGCCGAACGGGAGCACTTCGCTATTCCTCCTGAAGTGGCTCCATATGCAGAGGCCTCTAAACTCCGGCGAGATGCCATCTGGCGCCTGGAAGATCGGGAACTGACGCCCGAGGACCTCCGACGTGTCGCGGCCCTTGCCGCATCAGAGGATGAGCTGGTTGCCGGCAGTGCCATCGGCGTGCTGCTCAAGCATAAGGAAGTGCTTCACTCGGTGCCCTTATCTGAAGGGATCCTGGACCGCCTGGCCTATCGGATGCGCGTGGATAAAGGCGGCTGCCAGATCGCCGGAATCTTTGCCACCCAGGGTCGCGCCGGCGCCGAGCAACTCTATGCCTACTGGCTCAAGGTCCAGGAAGGACGAGCGCGGGACTGCGGCTGGGATCTAGAAGAAGCTTTGAGGAGGGCGGCGCCCCATCTGCGTGCCGAGTTGATGCAACGCTACCACGCCACAAAAGACGCACGCCTCATCCCCTACCTAGTAGCAGCCGGCGAAACCGGCCTGGTGGCCGAGATAGCCCGCAGCGCCTCGGATGCGAAGGTTCGGGGGGAGGCTGTGCGCCAACTGGCCGCGTATCTTCCGGATCATCCTGAGGATGCCCAAGCCAGAGAAGTGCTACGCCGGGCGGCCCTCGAGGAGTTGAACCCGGATGCCTGGCATGCCCTTCTCAAGGTGGAGGATCCCGAAGCTGATTGGGACCGGCTGGCCGCGATGCTCGAGCGGGAAACCCCGGACCGGGAGCGCCTGCTGAGAATGTTTCCCGCACCTGCGCCGCAGTCCGTGCTCGAGGCCCTGCTAGACCTCGCTGCGGGCGCCACCAACCGCCTGCACCGCATCCTCGCTATCCAAGCGGCCCTGAGAACACCGAAGTGGGCGCTTAGCGAATTGTCCGCCTCTTACACGCCTGCGGAGAAGGCGAAGGAAAAAGAGATCAAGGACAAGGCCCGCGCCGTGCTCCAGCATGTCTACGCCCTGGAGCCGAAGGTACGGGCATTGCTCAACGATCCGGATGAGGAGGTTCGCCGGGCAGCTATCGACTGGTTGGCAGTGGTACCTGCTCAGGAAGTAGCGACCACCGAGGCACTGCTTGCCCTCCTAAAGGACGCTGACGACTACGTACGCAACAGGGCAGCCGACGCCCTTGCACGTGCAGAAGTCACGCCACCCGGCCTCCTCGCCCATCTTGAAGGTCGCATCGCCATGGATTCGCCCGTCTACATTCAGCTGCTGCGCAAAGATCCAGAAGCTGTGGATCAGCTCGTTGCGATCGTGCTGCACCGCAAGGGAAATGCTCGAACGCGCCAGCTACTTGCTAAAGCCGAAGCATTGCCCCCCTCAATCGCCCGGGCCTTTCTCGCGCGGTTGGACGCCGAACCGATGCGTTCCTGGTTGCCCCAAGAAGGATTTTCACTCCTGGATATCCTTCGCGCCGCAGAGGATCCGCCTGCTTGGGATCTCATCAGCAACCTGGTACCCGACACGCTGCGCAACGCCTGGCTGGTGGAGAAGGCGGAGCAGCCAAACCTTACCTGGAAGCAGCGCCTGCGGCTTTTGCAGATGGTTTCCGGGGAAACGCCTGCGTCTGTGCGCGATCGGATGCTCAACCTATGGATCGAGGCCGTGCGGGCCGATGCCGTATCTGCCTCCCTCTTCCTCGACGGTTTCCTGCGTCACTTCGGTTATAAAGGGATTCAGGCGCTGGTGGATGAGTTTTGGAACGAGGTTGAACTTCTTGAACGCGTGGAAGGGCTGTGGATCAAAGCCAACAACGTGGGCGGCCTTCGTGCAGCAACGGGTTCAGCCGGCGGGGGTGTGCCCGGACCCGGCGAGGAGCACCTGCCCTGGATCACGGAGCACGTCAACGAGCTGGCAGAGACACGCGATGTCCGGCGCCTACGTGCCTTCCTAACTGTCGCCAACGTGTATACCCTCGGGAGCGATGGAACCCTGCAATTACAGCGAGCAGCTTTTAAGGCCGGGATCACCCCTGCCCTGCTTCGTCACATAGACGACCCCGAGTGGTGCCGTGCAGCTCAGCCCCTCAATGCCCTACTGGATCGTATGCTACCGCCGCGATGCTAAAAAACGCTTGCGGCGACTTGCACGCGGTCCGGGGGGACTTCCTTTACGTACTGGACGTATGCCCTCTATGCTGAATGGGGTCGTATCGCTCTGCAACGCGGAGACAGGTTCACAGACGCTTACCTGGACGTCGGGCAAGTCGCCTGAAGGTAGCGCTCTTCTCAGAACCCAGGGGTCCGTCCACCCAAGCCCTCTAAGGACGCCCATATCGGCTGGCTGCCCAATTATTGGGCGGCCAGCTCACGCGGACTTTCAGGATGCTTCCGCGCTCATGAACACCTCCAGCAGCTCATCACGGGGCAGCTGGACATGCGCAATCCGAGGCTTCCGGAATGCCTCTAATGCTCTAAGCGCATCCCGGCACAGGTCGACTCCTTCTGCCCCTCGATCTCGCCAGTCACGCTCCCCCAATGCATACAGCCCATGGGCTAGAATTGACTGATTTCGCTGCTCAAGCCATTTTAATAGTCGTTCTTGATGTATACTAAACCATTGTCCCAGTGGCTCGTCTGGATAGGCCTTCAGTATCCGCCAGGCCTGCATTAATCCTACCTTGATCTCATCGGAACGACCCGGTTGCAGATCAGATCGAACGGCCTCTGGCACTTTCTTTGGGTCTACCCGGCTTGTATCCACCCCGTACTGCGCACGCAAACGAATCTGTGCCAGCAGCTCAAAGGCTCGGTAGACGCGCGCAATCGCATCATCATACCGCCCCTGCGCCACACGCCGCTCGGCATTAAAAAGCAAATCCTCCACGGCCACATAGGGATCCCCGGTTTCATCAAGACGCCCCTTTCCCTCGAAGGCTGCCCGAACGCTCTTGAGCGCTCTAAGAACCTTCAGCCGTTCATACACGTGTTGTTCACCGCTCGGAAAGCGGCGATACACGTCCAGCTCCAGGATGCGTCCGGCTTCTTCGAGATCCCATCGATCCCAGGCATCAAACGCGTGATACAGATGATAAGCATGCCGCAACTTATTGGCCAGCCTTTCAGAGATACCGGTTCGGATCATCTCGTGCAGCCACTTGGTTGCTGCCGCGTAATCAAACTGGCCCAGTACCGCCCGCACCATCTTGAGCCTACGTCGGGCACGCAAGTCATGAATGCCTTCTACCGGCCGAAATGCTTCGGTGCCCGGAACCACAGTACTAAACTTCCCCCGGGATCCTTTAACCAGACGCAGCTCAATCTGCTGCCCTTCGATCGTCTCATCCTCCTGATCGATGGCCGCCATCGCAAGGCCAGCACTCATCGACTTGGTCCCGGCAGTATAATCCACAAAAATCCTTGCCAGGGGCCACCTCTGCCGGAGCTCCGCCAGCTTTTGCGCCACCTGCTCATAGATTTGCGCAAGATCATCCGGGTCCTCCAGCAAAAGCTCTTCGTAGCAATCCGCCGACAGATTGACCAGATTGGCATACTGTCGAACGAATTCCTGCGTACCCGCGTGGTCTAATCCTTTTTCTGAGCAGATAAAGACAACATAGTTCGGTTCGGTCTCCTGTAGCGCATACGCCTCTGGACGGGTTTCGACATTCCCATCCTGCGGGCGGCCTACGTTCAATACAAGAATGCGTCGCATTTCGTGTGTCATCACCTCTTCGGTCAGCTTACCCGTAGCGCTTTACCTCGACGGCTCGAAGTTCTCCTCCCCGCTCCACTGTTCGATAGGAGACGCGCACGCCTTTCTCAAGCCCCGCCATCACCGCATCCTGAAAATCAAAACGTATCGGCTCCCCACCTTTATCAGGCTGCACTTTGCCGTACATCTTTTTCAGGTTAAGCGAATGAATGGTGCCGGTCTCCAATCCCTTGGGTAGCGATGGTGCCGTTGAAACAGTCGGCGTTGCCTCAACCGCTGGCACTTGTTGGGTTTCGGTTACCCTAGTGTCTGCGGGTGGCCTTTTTCCCAGCCAGATCTGCACCCAGCCGCTTAAATATGCGGGCCTGTCTCCATCAAACACAATCTTTCGCGTCTTTGGAAAGATCGGGAAATGCGCCCGACCACGCTGCCTATCATCATAATTCAGCCTATAACGTTTCCGTATTTTTTCCAGCCACTCCCCTTCCAGATAATCTCCGGTCATCGATTGCCAGCCGCTTCCCCAGCCCAGACGCAGCAAAAAGCGTTGCCCTGCTTCCGGATCGCTCTCATCCGGAATACGCTGAAGCAGCGCGTCAAGGGAGTTGAGCAGGCCATTCAACGCACCGTCGTTGCACTTCTCCAGAAACGCAAGTTCACGCTGCAGCCGCTTGCGGGCGTATGCATTGGCCCAACGCGCCAGTTTGGCAAAATCAAAAGCTTTCCGGTCGAAATGGAGCTCGCTGCGAGCCCTCTCGTCTTCCAAAAGAAAGCGGTCTAACCGCATGGAAAAGCTCGCCGTAGTTCCCGGCCTGAGCATCTCGGCGTAAATGACAGAAAAAGTCCTCCGGCGGCGCATACCTCTCCAGTCATAGTGCTTGCCTTCAGGATCCGTGAGTCTCAGCACAAACACTCGGTACAGGTCAAGATCTTGCTGTCGCACCTGCACATCCCGCACGGCCAGCACCCGCATCAGGTCGTGGTTGGGATCCTTTCCAAACACCTCCTTAAGCAAGGGCTGCGCCGCCCACTCCCTCCTAGGTTGCGTATTTCTCAGCAGATCCGCTTGCTTTTGGGGGGATAGCTGATCCCAAAAGTAGCGGAAGAGCATGGTCCGGATAGCTCCTTTCAACGAAGCGCCCGGTACAAAGGGATAGCCGTTACCATCCCGGATAAAAACCAGTATCTCGCGGCTTTCGCAGGGCAGAATATATTCAATCCCGTCTTCGACCTCCCAGAGCAAATCCTCGCGTTCCCGTTCATCCTCCAGTCGATCAATCGCCTCAGGATGCGCTTGCAGGTATCTAATCAGAGCTGATTCAGGCACGATATACGTCCCTTCTGCGTCCACTACAAAGTCCAGATTTCGCTGCCATTTTATGCCACTGCCGATATGCACCGGCGTAAGGACTTCCAGATATCCCTGCACCTCCTCGACGATCGATCGAATGGCTTGCCGTTGACGCTCCATCATCGTTTTATGCCTATCGAATAGGTAATGCCAGTGCCTGACCGTTGCGATAAACCGGATGTGTAAGCTCCGGTGCATCCTTTTCCGACAGGACAACCACCAGTCGTCCCTGCGGCATGTGCTGCGATATAAAGCGCAGCACAGACCCTTCTGCAAAAAAGCGCACAGGCCGACGCCGCAGCGTCATAGCACCGGGTACGGTCACCCACCCCCGTCTTGTCACCAGAGCATAACAAGAATCGTATGGCGCAATCGCTACGGCCTCTTCCGGTGTCGGGTTGTACAGCGAAAGCAATACAGCCCGGTCAGTGGCCTCCGGCACCCGAATTGTAAGCTCCTCCCGTTCCCAGCGGAACCATCCTTTGCCCATGGTGCGGTCGGCTCCGATTCCTTCATCTGCCAGCAGAGCCAGTGCGCTTTCAAAGAGCTGCTGCACCTTGGGATCTTCAAACTGGGCCAGGAAAAAAAGCCCGGCATCGAGCCGTGGGTTGAAATGCACCTCAGCAAAGTGGTAAATCTCAGAGGCCTGCGTCACGCGATCAAGTGCCACGCGGGGCCGCACTTCGGTTTGCATCACCGGCTCATCAGGCGGGGGGCCGGCAAACCAAAAAAGGCCGCGAATTTGATCGCTTCTGATCTCCGGTTGTGTGCCTTCAAGCACCTGCTCAAAAAGCGTCCGGCTCAGATAGCGTACTTTCTTGATGCGTTTGAGTAGCTCGTACTGCTCATTTGGTATCTTCGGGAAAAAGCTTAGGGGACGTGGGAAGAAGTACTCTGTGCCGACGAAAGGGAAGGTTGAGGAAAGCCGCACTGCCCCCGGCTTCAGCAACCGCTCCACGCCTTCGGCCCCGTACAGCCAGAAAGCACTCACGCATACCGCACTAAAAAGTGTATCGGACGGAACCGTTGGCGATACGCTTTCTTCCCCAAAGCCTTCAGCAGCCACGTGCAGCCCGTTGGGAAACTGCAGACGATAGCCCAGTAAGTTCATGATGCAGCCCGCGAGGATACCTGAAGTTCCTGAGGAATGGCTACCTGGTTATAGAGCTCCCAGTCTTTGCTCTCGGCATAGCTTGTTCGATCCCTGTACGCCACCTGGCGTACCACAATACGGACCTGTCCACTTCCGCGCGATCCTTTTCCCCCCAGGTAATCGTGCTGCACCAGCATTAAGCCCTCAAAGAGCAGGTTTAGCAGCTTCTGCTCATCATCTCCCTCATACACATTGATTACCTGCTCCATGCGGAACACAGCCCCGGCGGGCACACGCTCGAGTTGGCGCGGAACAGCAGCCGATGTAACGCGGTCGATGGCCACCTCTGTCTTGACCTCAGTGAAAGGCATATCGGTGTGCTCGCTGTCGCGCAGCTTTTGCGCCCATTTTCGCGTCAGCAGACAGTCCCGCACAATAAGACGGGCAACCGGCTGCTCTGGTAGGTTTTGTTTTCGAACCTCTTCTGGCGTGGTGCCAAAAAGTTGGACAATAGGATGGCGGATATCTTTGAATACAAACTGTTGAACATTAGAATTAGCCCCAAATCCTTCTCCAAATGAGCGAGCATATTCCTCCCCCACATGCAGGCGCTCCAGCAACGCCCGCATCTTTCCCTTGAGCGAAGAGCCAGGGATATAGGGCTCGTTTGTGATCGGGTTGCGAATGACCGTGGCGTCGGCGCCCCCGATACCCATTTCCAGGTTGGAGCCTCCGATATGCAGGCCGGTCAGTGCTTTGATAAAGCCCCGAACGCGAATTTTCTTGACCAGCTTTCCTGTAATCATCTGGCGCTCCATGGTTATTTACCTCCGTAAGCCCGATGGTATGCAAGCACGGCTTCGAAAAAGTCCGCAAAACGCTGGAAGTACTCCTTTGCCTTTTCCTCGTTATCTGCTTCCAACACAGCGTCTATGGCCTGCTTAAAAACAGCCAAAAAATCCCGAGAGCCGTCCGTTTCATTTCGCGAAGTTGCATAAACCAAACGAGGTTTCATTAACAAAAACCTATTCCGGTCAAATCCTCTCATGCGCATCCGCACAACTTCGCCATAAAAATTGCGGATCTGCGAGGTCGTTAGCGCCGAGTATCGTTCCTCCTTGTTCTTGGATTTCTTGTCTTTGGCCAGACATTTGCCGAACGCTTCGGCATAAGAGATGGCTTCTTTATCCAGGCCTTCCTGGATCCACTTGAACACCTGTTGACTGCCATCAATTTCGTGGCCGTTGATGTTAAATTTGGTGGGCATAATCCTCTTCCTTTCTGGTTAACATTTCTGTCCAGCGCGCCAGCAAATGTATGATTGAAATCAAATCGCTTTCCGTGCGGGTAGAACAGAAGAGCTCGGCTGCTAATTGGTTGATTTTATCAGCGACTGCTTTATGCTGCTCCTGATAACGCGCTAAATAATAGCAGGTGCGCCACCGCCACGGTCCCCAGGGATTTCGCCCATGGCGCTGATAGCTCTCATGAGCCAGATACAGACGACGAAGGATGCCCCGGGATAGCTGCTTTGCTTCGATCGCCTGGTACAGATCCGCTGTCCATTCGCGCAGGAAAGCCAAATCATTCCAGCTAACAGACACCCCCAGAAAGTTCAGAGCATTTTTGGTAACCACCGTGCCATTCGACCCCACCCGACGCTGGAAATGCTTGGCCGCCTCCTCGGCATGACCGGCCTCCTGGGCGGCATGGTACAGGGGGAGCTTGGGCGGAAACAGCGCAATGCCCCCGGAAAGGGTCAGATAGGGATTCTTGGCTGTAAACGCCTGAAACTGCTGCCGAATCCACCGGGCTACATCGGGCAGCACGTTCCACACGCCTACGATAAACAGGTCGTCACCCCCTGCATAGACGATCTGCATCCCTTCGCTAAGTTGCATTCCTTCGCCCTTTGCTTCTACAACCCCTTGCTCTGTCTGCCAGCGCAGTTGCTGCAGGCGATTCAGGTAGCCGGAAAAGAAAAAGTCCATCATGGTAGAAAGCTGCACCACCCGCGAGAAGGTCGCGTCCTTCCCCAACCCATCCCGAAAGATGCGCCCTAGGTTGTCTACGTCCATGCGCAGCGCGCCCAGTAGCTTGCTTCCCTGTGCCTTTGCGGCCACCTCGTTAAAATCGCCTTCAAACGACCAGTTACCGGCGTAAAAGTGCCAGCTCTGAGGCAGTGTATGTTCGCGCAGTTGTTTGGGATCAAACCATATAAGCTCCCGACTCAGGTCGAAAAAGCCGGGCGAAGCGGTCGTATTGTTTTCCAGAGAAGGCGTTTGGGTATGAACCCGAAAATGCCAGCCATTAAACAGCGCATAGCCCTGCTGACCATCTGCTTCCCGGATAAGTTCAATCGCCTGTGCTTCACGCAGCGCTCGCCCTAGCCTTTGCGCCTCATGCTGCTCGGCACTGATGAATCGGTTTTCTGCCTCTTCGGCCGGGAAAATCTCTCGGTTGCGATGCTTTTCTGCAATCTCGTCACTTCGGCAGAGATAGCGTCCGGTCGCATGGCAGACGACCACCTGGCCTCCGGGCTCCTGCGGCTCCCAGAAGTCCGCCGCAGTGATCGCCCCGGCAAAGGGCTGGCGTTTTTTCTGCTCAATCTGTTCCGTTACCTCTTCCCATTTTGAAGCAATGGGATGCGCGCCATCAGATCCAGCGAAGTCATTGCCGCATAGCGGGATATGGGCCATAACCAGTCCGATGGCGCCATCATAGCGCTGGAGCAGCCACGTTTGCAGCGTTTGTTCAAAATCCGCTAGCTCCCGATTAAAGGCGTCGGTATCGGGTGCTAGGATGTAGAATTTGCCGCCACTGGCATAAAGGAGGCAGGCCAGAGGCAAATGCAAGCGGTTGAGCAGATCACGGGCTGCTACTTGCAGCAGCAGTTGCAAATAGAAAGAGCGCCCTTTCAATGCCCGAAGGGCCCCTTTGTGGGCAATGTTGTAGATATAGCGCTGAATGCCGGTCAGGTCGCCGCAAACGAGCCGGTAGCGCACTTCGTCTCGTCGCTCCACAGGCGCCCGATTCAGGTCGCCATATTTCTCCGTCAGATAATCGTACATGCACAGCGCAAGTGCAGCAGTCAGCCGGCTATGCTCATAGAGAGAAACATCCGGACGCGTTTTGTATGCGGCCGAAGGAATGCACCAGAGGTATTTTTTGAGCAGAGCCAGCAGCGTGCTCGGATGGGGCAGCGCCTTCAGGTTCTCTATCTTGCCCAGCGCTTTTTCAAACGCATCCCAGTGGCGCCGATAATCCGCTTCGAGGTCGGCTATGGAAAAGGTGGGGAAGCGGTAGGCGTCTGCGGAGAGCTCGCTGATGGGTTGCCAGGCGACCTGAGGTGATGCGCCTGCCGATTGTTCGAGCCGGACGTGGCTGAAGATACTCTCAAGCGGTCGCTGCGCCTGCTCTATATCGGGATTACGTTCGCCACTGGCCAGCGAGTCGGCTTCACAGACAATTTCGGCCAGCTTACGCAAACGTCCTTGCAGCCCGCTTTGGCTCAGGTCTTCCCGATGATGATAGGAAACAAGCGTTTTGATTTGCTCTGCATCTGTTCGCGTGCCTATTAGCCGATCAATGATCGCTACAGAGATGAGCGCATGTTTGGTACGCTCGTCATGGGCTCGTTGCCTGAATTTCCCCAGATCGTGCAGGAGAGCTCCCAGATACAGCGTTTCACGCTCCTGATGATACATACAGCAGAGGTCGGTACTACTTCAGCAGCGGTCGCTTTATTTAAAAGACACCATTGGGGCCCTATTGTAACCCCTTCGCCCCTATCGCTCCAACTTTTTCAAGATTAGCCAATCCGTGGCTTTATTTCAATACCTAAAAGGTGCGATTAAAACAGTACGGAACCTGCTACGCTGGACACCTGCAGGATCATTTCAATACCTAAAAGGTGCGATTAAAACGGAATCGTCATTTCTTTCAATATCATAATCAACCCCATTTCAATACCTAAAAGGTGCGATTAAAACCGTTACCAGCCTGGCGCCCCGCAGGCGTGCCAAGTCGTATTTCAATACCTAAAAGGTGCGATTAAAACCGGCCTTCGCTGGTACTTGAGCGCCGCGCGTCCCTGCATTTCAATACCTAAAAGGTGCGATTAAAACTGTGCAGCGGGTGGCCCTTGCGCGTCGCATCGATCAATTTCAATACCAAAAAGGTGCGATTAAAACCCGAGCACCACCCCTCGATCGAATCCTCCACCTGATATTTCAATACCAAAAAGGTGCGATTAAAACTTGTGTCGTCCATCGTCCTAGCTGCTGCAAAGCAGCTATTTCAATACCAAAAAGGTGCGATTAAAACGCGACCATCATTGCGCAAGAGCTTGTTCGCGACCTATTTCAATACCAAAAAGGTGCGATTAAAACAAGGGTCGCTCGTGGGCCAGTCGGAGGCCAACATAATTTCAATACCAAAAAGGTGCGATTAAAACCCGAGGTGATCGCCAGCGGGCGCGGCTACCGCTTCGATTTCAATACCAAAAAGGTGCGATTAAAACGGTCGGGGCTGAGGTGGTCGATTACGCCCGCGTTCCGAATTTCAATACCAAAAAGGTGCGATTAAAACTACGTCGACCAGCAGATTGCCCGTGCTTTTCAGATATTTCAATACCAAAAAGGTGCGATTAAAACAGCGTGTGGCGCTGCCTGTCCCCTACCAGCCGCAGAGATTTCAATACCAAAAAGGTGCGATTAAAACCAGTTCACCGGCGCCGTCTCGTCGATAAGATCGAAGATATTTCAATACCAAAAAGGTGCGATTAAAACTTGAGAGTGGTGACGATCCGGCTCTCGGTCACTTCATTTCAATACCAAAAAGGTGCGATTAAAACTGAACTCGTAGTCCACGGCCTTTTTCATCGTCTCTGCCATTTCAATACCAAAAAGGTGCGATTAAAACCTCTGCGATTTTAGACAGTCGACCTTGGGCTTTGGCATTTCAATACCAAAAAGGTGCGATTAAAACTCTACCGAAGGACCGCTGGCCGACAAAATCCAATATTTCAATACCAAAAAGGTGCGATTAAAACCCGAAGGAGGGCATCATGAAAGCTATCGTATTTTTCGATTTCAATACCAAAAAGGTGCGATTAAAACGGAGGCCGAGCACCTGATCGCCACGCGCGGGCGGTATTTCAATACCAAAAAGGTGCGATTAAAACACGCCATCCTGGGCAAGCCATTCGATGGCGCCCGTCACATTTCAATACCAAAAAGGTGCGATTAAAACCGGCCTTCAATCGCTGGTCGGTCGGCGTCTCGGTCCAGATTTCAATACCAAAAAGGTGCGATTAAAACGCGACGACGCGCTGCGCGTAATCCAACGCCATGATTATTTCAATACCAAAAAGGTGCGATTAAAACTGGAAGACCGTGGATTTTCGCGTGACGTTGAACGTAAATTTCAATACCAAAAAGGTGCGATTAAAACGCGGGAAGCGCCACCCCAGATGACGATAGTTTTCGCCATTTCAATACCAAAAAGGTGCGATTAAAACTTGATCGTCCGGTAGGCGGCCAGGATGGCGGCGACGTATTTCAATACCAAAAAGGTGCGATTAAAACCGCGCTTTGCGCCACGACCAGCCGTAGAGGCGCTGCAATTTCAATACCAAAAAGGTGCGATTAAAACCGCAAGCCGTTGTCTGGTGCGGCATACGGAAGGCGAAATTTCAATACCAAAAAGGTGCGATTAAAACTCGGGAGACATGTACACCCAGCCCGGCATTACGCGCATTTCAATACCAAAAAGGTGCGATTAAAACCACAACGAGTGAAAAGAAACAGCCCGGCTCGGGCAACATTTCAATACCAAAAAGGTGCGATTAAAACCCCGCAGGATTACCGCGAGGTGTTGCCACCCTATCATTTCAATACCAAAAAGGTGCGATTAAAACTGGATTCCCTTCAGAAAGAGGGGTGGTTGTTGAAATATAATTTCAATACCAAAAAGGTGCGATTAAAACGTAAAAGCCATTATCGATCCAGATGTAATTACCGCATTTCAATACCAAAAAGGTGCGATTAAAACGAGCAATTTGCCAGAAAGTTGAACAAACAGTATTTCCATTTCAATACCAAAAAGGTGCGATTAAAACGCTAAAGGATAGCGTTCATTTTTTAGGTTATGCAAATTTCAATACCAAAAAGGTGCGATTAAAACTGTTGCGCCAGTAGCGAAGCTGGCCTTGCGCTTTCAGGATTTCAATACCAAAAAGGTGCGATTAAAACTTACGCGCCGATCACCCACCGAGACTTTTTCCAAGATTTCAATACCAAAAAGGTGCGATTAAAACCGGGCGCGGTTGTCGGCCGTGCTGCAGTCGGAGCTGTAATTTCAATACCAAAAAGGTGCGATTAAAACGCATCCTCGCCAAGTTCAGTTCCCCGTACCAGCTATTATTTCAATACCAAAAAGGTGCGATTAAAACCCCGATACGAAAGCCAAGCGTACAGATCGAGGGCCAGATTTCAATACCAAAAAGGTGCGATTAAAACTGCTCTTTGTACTGAGGAAGTAACTTCTTTCGGAGATTTCAATACCAAAAAGGTGCGATTAAAACCTGCCAGTACGAGTTCAGCTCCTCGTAGGCATACACGATTTCAATACCAAAAAGGTGCGATTAAAACTGGCCTGAAGGTTATACTTCCTTTTCTCATGCCTCTTACGTGCATTTCAATACCAAAAAGGTGCGATTAAAACGCCGACACGTACGGCATCTCGCCGATGCTCTTCAATATTTCAATACCAAAAAGGTGCGATTAAAACATTATCTGTGGATCGTGGACTCTGAAATATCTGTACATTTCAATACCAAAAAGGTGCGATTAAAACCGTCTATGTCCTGGACGAGGACGAGCGCCTCTACCCATTTCAATACCAAAAAGGTGCGATTAAAACATGAGGGCGGCAATGTCATTCTTTCTTTGCCGCCGTCATTTCAATACCAAAAAGGTGCGATTAAAACCGCTCGCCGTGAGGGCCAAGTTCCGTTTGTCGTACAATTTCAATACCAAAAAGGTGCGATTAAAACGATGCGCTCACGCAACAGGATCGGCGACAGCGGTACGCCATTTCAATACCAAAAAGGTGCGATTAAAACGAAGTATATGCCGGGTGCTTGCACAAAACTGTGCTCCATTTCAATACCAAAAAGGTGCGATTAAAACAGGCCTGCAGGATCGCGACAGTCAGCTTGCCTTCCTGTATTTCAATACCAAAAAGGTGCGATTAAAACCCAATATCCGCTCACTCCGCAGCATGGTGTTCCTGCATTTCAATACCAAAAAGGTGCGATTAAAACCTGATGTAGGCCAGCGCGCCCACATCGGCATTGTCAAATTTCAATACCAAAAAGGTGCGATTAAAACGGCGGCCAGCAACAGAAGGAGTTTTGCGTGCTTCAATTTCAATACCAAAAAGGTGCGATTAAAACCCGGCCTTTCAAAGAGCAGAACCGGCTTCTGGAGGGTATTATAAGCGATTTGATCCGGAATGTCAAGTCCCCGGAGTCGTCGACCTCCGGTTACCCCTGAAACCCCGGGGGTCCGACAACTTTTATTAAACTGCTAAAAATAAAAGAAATAAAACAACAGATTTTCTTTTACCTATCATTTGCGTTGCCGAATTCAGTTCGTTATCTTGGGGTCGACGACGCCAGTCAGGGCACTTCTCACGTAATTACAGGAGGTTACGATGCCGTACTACATTGCCGTTTACGATGTCAACGTGCGGCGCGTCGCCAAAATGCTTAAGCTCTTCCGGCGCTATCTGACCTGGGTGCAGCGCTCCGTCTTCGAGGGCGAGTTGACCGAAGCGCAGTTTCAGCGCCTGCAGCACGAAGCCGGCCGGCTCATGAACCCCGACGAAGACGTGGTCATCTTTTACGAGCTGCGCGACGTCCGTTACAGCCGGCGTCTGGTGCTGGGTACTGAACAGGGCCACCGCGACCGCTTCCTATGAATCACCACCACATGTGCAGCCCGCGGTAAGGCTCGTTCTTCGGGTCCAGCAAATGCCGGATCAGCTTGTAGCACTCCAGGCGAATCAAGCGTTCGTAACTGACGTGTCGCTCCAGACGACGGTGATAGACCGTCTGGCGCAGGCGTTCATCCCAGTGCCGGACGAAAATCCGTCGCCCTTCCTCCTTCAGGTAGACCCCGCCCAGCCGTTCCTCGAAATGACGCGGCGTGATCTCACCGGTCTTGACCAGCCGAAAAATGGCTCGATCTACCAGAATCGGCTTGAAAATCTCGGACAGGTCCAGCGCCAACGAAAAGCGCCGCGCACCCGGTTCATGCAGGTACGAAATGGTCGGATCCAGCGCCGTGCGATGAATCTGACGAATGGTGGTCGTGTAGCACAGGCTGTTGCCGAAGCTGATCAGCGCGTTGATCTCGTTGGAAGGCGGCCGCCGCTCGCGCTTTTCAAAAACAAAGGCTTCGCCGGGACCGTCGGCCAGAATGGACGGCCAGGCGCTGTAGTAGGCCTCCCGGCTGCGCCCTTCGATGCCCATCAGTTCGGGAATTTTTTCGGCGGACCTGAGCTGCGTGCGCTCCTGCTCGATCGTGGTGATCGCTTCGGCGACGGCTTCCCGACGCTCCCCTTCCAGGCGGTTGACGTAGTAGCGCAGCACACGGAGCAGGTTGTAGGTGGCCGCCTCCACGATGGCCCGGGCCAGATAACGCCGCCGCTTTGGTCGCACGTAGTGCAGCACCTGCTCGATGCGCAGCCGCCCGCTGTGCAGGTAATCGCGCGGGATGTAGGTGCCCGTGTAGTTGCCGTAGTAGTCGTAGAAGTGCGCCGGGATGTCGTGCCGCGCCAGAAACGTGAGCAGCTTCGAGTTCAGATCGACCTCGCCGAAAAAGTACAGGCTTTCGACCTGTTCGACCGGAAACGGGATG
>Ga0065724_100614_pt1 | contig 22649 bp, 20 predicted proteins | sample TheenrcSG05JP960_FD_59111 | JGI IMG/M metagenome (GOLD analysis project Ga0065724, IMG submission 59111) | Thermophilic enriched microbial communities from mini bioreactor at UC Davis - Sample SG0.5JP960 | ecosystem: Engineered > Solid waste > Grass > Composting > Bioreactor | place: USA... | reverse complement strand
CGCAAAGCTCAGCGAGCTCGGCGTGTTCGGGATCTCGCTCCCCGAAGAGTACGGCGGGTTGGGTCTCGGCAAGGAGGCGATGTGCGTCGTCTCGGAGGAGCTGTCGCGTGGGTACATCGGCGTCGGATCTCTCGGTACCCGATCCGAAATCGCCGGTGAGCTGATCCTGGGCAGCGGAACAGAGGAGCAAAAGCAGAAATACCTGCCCAAAATTGCAAGCGGCGAAATTCTGCCGACTGCGGTTTTCACCGAACCCGACACCGGCTCCGATCTCGCCTCGCTGAAGACGCGCGCCGTCCGCGAGGGAAATGTTTACAAGGTCACTGGCCAGAAAACCTGGATCACGCACCCGGTCCGCGCTGACCTGATGACGCTTCTCGTGCGCACAAACCCGAACGATCCGGGCTACAAAGGCTTGTCGATGTTGCTCGCCGAAAAGCCCCGCGGGACAGACGAAAATCCCTTCCCGGCTCCGGGGATGAGCGGCGGCGAAATCGAGGTGCTCGGCTACCGCGGCATGAAGGAGTTCGAGATCTCCTTCGATAACTTCGAGGTACCCGTTTCAAATCTTCTCGGTGGCGTCGAGGGCCAGGGCTTCAAGCAGCTGATGACGACGTTCGAGTCAGCCCGTATCCAGACAGCGGCTCGTGCCGTCGGCGTCGCCCAATCGGCACTTGACCTCGCCCTCGCCTATGCGCGCGAGCGCATACAGTTCGGGCGGCCGATCTATGACTTCCCGCGCGTATCGAACAAGATCGTCATGATGGCGACGGAAATCATGATCGCCCGCCAGCTGACCTATTACGCGGCACGCGAGAAGGATCAGGGCCGGCGCTGCGACCTCGAAGCCGGCATGGCGAAGCTGCTCGCCGCGCGTGTTGCCTGGTCTGCCGCCGATAATGCCGTGCAAATTCACGGCGGAAACGGCTTCGCGCTGGAATATCCCGTGTCCCGAGTGCTTTGTGACGCGCGCATTCTCAACATCTTCGAAGGGGCTGCAGAAATTCAGGCGCAGGTGATCGTCCGGCGCCTTCTGGAAGGCGCGAATTAGCCATCAGGACTGCCGAAGCTGTTGCGGTGGTTGCCGGCACGACCACCGTTGACCGTGCCTCCCGCTCCATGTTCCATGGCATCGAGATTTCAAACGTGAATGAGTGACTGCACATGTCCACCACATCTTCCGATCCCGTTGTGATTGTTTCGGGTGCGCGCACGCCCATTGGCAGCTTCCAGGGCGTGTTTGCCTCCGTTCCGGCGCCGGAGCTCGGGTCCGTTGCGATCAGGGCCGCCGTTGAGCGCGCCGGCATCCAGCCGGACGAGGTCAGCGAGGTGCTGATGGGCTGCGTGCTTCCAGCCGGCATGGGGCAAGCCCCGGCGCGCCAGGCTTCGCGTGGCGCAGGGCTGCCAGACCACGTGCCCTGCACCACCGTCAACAAGATGTGCGGCTCGGGCATGAAGACGGTTATGATGGCCTACGAGGCCCTGCATGCCCGGCCCAACGACGTCATCGTCGCCGGCGGCATGGAGAGCATGACGAATGCCCCGTTCATCCTGCCGAAAATGCGTACCGGCCAGCGGCTCGGCCACACCCAGGTTTACGACCACATGTTCCTCGACGGCCTCGAGGATGCCTACGACAAGGGCCGGCTGATGGGCACGTTCGCTGAGGACACGGCGCAGGCTTATCAGTTCACGCGCGAGGCGCAGGACGCGTTCGCAGTCGAAAGCCTCAAGAGAGCGCGGACGGCCAACGAGGATGGCACGTTTGCGAAAGAGATCGTGCCGGTGACCGTCAAGGGCCGTAAGGGCACAACCGAAGTGACCCAGGACGAGCAGCCGTTTACAGCGGATCCCGCGAAGATCCCGCACCTCAAGCCCGCTTTCCGCGACGGCGGAACGGTTACCCCCGCCAACTCTAGCTCGATCTCCGATGGCGCGGCTGCGGTCGTCCTGATGCGTGAGAGCGAGGCGCGGCGGCGCAAGCTGCAGCCGTTGGCCCGCATCCTGGCGACAGCCACGCATGCGCAGGCACCGGCCTGGTTCACGACGGCGCCGATCGGTGCAATCAGCAAGGTGCTGGAGGCTGTGGGCTGGCGCGCTCAGGACGTGGGGCTTTACGAGATCAATGAAGCTTTCGCTGTCGTCACCATGGCGGCCATGCGCGACCTCGACCTTCCGCACGACAAAGTGAACGTGCACGGAGGGGCGTGCGCGCTCGGCCATCCGGTGGGCGCGTCGGGCACCCGCATTATCGTGACGCTGCTCAACGCAATGGAGAAATACAATCAGACCAAAGGCGTCGCGTCGCTCTGTATCGGTGGCGGCGAGGCGACTGCCGTAGCGATCGAGCGCGTGGTCTAAATCACTGCTACGCACCCCTTAATAATCTCTCGAGCAGCAGACGCAGATGCACGTCCTGTGGCGGGTTCTGTTCTTCCTCGTGCAGCCGTCGCATCTGGCTCTGCTGCTCATCGGCTTGGGGCTTCTCATTCTCTTTCTCCACCCAACTCGCGCACGATTGGGCAAGCTGCTTGCAGCGACGGGTTTTGTGGCGCTGGTGGTGCTCGGCTTTTCGCCGATCGGATACGCCTTGCTCCTGCCTCTGGAAGAGCGATTTCCTCGGCGGGAGCTGCCGACAGGGCAAATTAGAGGAATCATTTTCCTCGGTGGTTTCGAGGATCCCAGCGTGAGCCACGCGCGCTCGGCGCTAATCCTCAACGAATCCGCGGAGCGATTGACCGAGGCCGTGCTCATTGCGCGAGCCTTTCCTGACGCGAAGATCGTCTTCACGGGCGGCGCGTCGGAAATCTTCATGCGGAGCCCAAGTGGTGCCTCTGCTGTTGGTGGATTTCTCGAAGCGGCGGGAATTCCGGCCGAGCGGATCGTTCTCGAAGACCGGTCCCGCAACACGTACGAAAATGCCATCGAGACCCGCAAGCTGGTCGACCCGAAACCCGGGGAACACTGGCTTCTCGTCACGTCTGCGTGGCACATGCCGCGCGCTGTAGGAACGTTTCGTCATGCCGGGTTCGACGTAATCCCGTGGCCTACGGATTACCGAACCCGCGGTACACAGGACTTTCTTTTGCTTTCCGACAAGCTGACCGAGGGACTTCGGCGCACCGATACGGCCGTGCGCGAGTGGATTGGATTGATCGCTTATTGGCTCCTCGGTCGGTCCGAGGCGCTATTTCCAGCCCCTTCCCCGACGGCCTGAATCGAACAGAATTTTTGCTAATGGCTGGTTCGGGGGGAAAATGCCTACGCCAATTGCGGAAAAGAGTGCCCAGCGCGATCGCTGGATCGCGGTTTATATCGGCGCATTGTCGGTCGTCCTCGCCATATGCGCGCTCGGCGGAGAAAATGCTGCCAAAGAAGCGAGCAGTAAAAATATCGAAGCCGCGAACACATGGGCCTGGTTTCAGGCCAAGAACATGCGTCGTGACGCGCTCCGACTGCAAACCGCAGAGCTGGAGCTGTTTCTCGCCACTCAGCTCAATCTCGATGAGGCGACGCGGAAAGCGTTCACGGATCGCATCTCAGCCTATCGCCAGCAGGAAGCGCTGTTGACCACCGAACCGGAAACCGGCGAGGGCCTCAACGAGCTTTTCGCGAAGGCAAAGGCGCTGGAAGCCGAGCGGGATCTCGCGCGCAAGCAGGACCCATTCTTCGACAACGGGCAAGCCCTTCTGCAAATTGCCATTGTGCTCGCATCCGTCGCCATTGTTTCAGGCGGAAGCCTCGCACTGACGATAAGCGCAATATTGGGACTGGCGGGGACGGCTTCGACCCTGCACGGCTTCTGGCTGGGCGCTTCAGACGGCCTCGACTCGTTGAAAGCGCTATTTCCACTTTTCTTCTGATAGCGGAGAAGTGCGCGCTCGGCTCAGGAAAACAGTGCCACCCCCCCCGGCTGCAACGGCACTAAGGATTACCACGAGCCAGGGCGGCGCGTTCCACATGTAGAGCGCAAGGAAGGCTGCTACACCGATGGAAAAATCGGCTGCGCTATTGATACCCGACGTCCANACAGGATCGTAGAGCGCCGCGAGCAGCAATCCCACAACCGCTGCGTTAATGCCGCGCAGCGCTGATTGCGCCCATGACGTGCGACGCAGCTCCTCCCAGAACGGCAGCGTTCCGATCACGAGCAAAAACGACGGCAGGAAGATTGCCATCAGGCAAAACGCTGCCGTTCCCCAGCCGCCAATGACGGCTCCGAGATAAGCGGCAAACGTGAAGAGCGGTCCCGGCACAGCCTGCGCAGCGCCGTATCCGGCAAGATACTCATCAGTTGTCACCCACCCCGGCGGCACGACCTCCGCCTGGAGAAGAGGCAGTACGACGTGGCCACCGCCAAAAACCAACGATCCTGACCGATAGAAGGAATCGAAAAGCAAGACTGCATTACTACTCGTGCCTTTCGCGATGATCGGCAGGCCGATGAGTAGCGCAAAGAAAATGACCAATGCGGCAATGCCCGCAGCACGCCCTACCGGCAACGGAATGTAGATGTGGTCGCCGACGGGGGCTCGACCGCGCAGCAGAGTAAGTCCGACGAGCCCACCGAAAATTATGGCCCCGATCTGTCCCCAAACGTTTGGCGCGGCCAGAGCGATTATCGCTGCGGCGACCGCCAACGTCGCCCTTTCCCTGTCTGGCGTAAGGGAGCGCGCCATCCCGAGCACAGCCTGCGCCACGACCGCGACGGCCGCGATTTTAAGGCCTTGCAACCAACCAATGCCGGCCGCATCACCAATCGCCGTCACGCCGTAGGCGAACAATACAAGCGCGATGGCCGACGGCAGCGTGAATGCCGTCCAGGCGGCAAGCGCACCCAGATAGCCAGCGCGGTAAAGCCCGGTGGCGATCCCTACCTGGCTGCTCGCCGGTCCGGGCAGGAATTGGCAGAGCGCGACAAGATCGGCATAAGTCCGCTCATCCAGCCATTTTCGGCGCGCGACGAACTCCTCCCGGAAATATCCCAGATGGGCTACCGGTCCGCCGAACGAGGTGAGCCCCAAGCGCAAAAAAACGAGGAACACCTCAAAAATGCTCGAGCGGTGGGAAGGTACTTCAGGTCGGCGTGTCGTATTCATTCAGGCCCAAATGAGTGTGAGCGGCCTAGCCCGCTGCCTCCCTTACCCGAGCATCATCCGGTGATCGCCGAAAGGCTCAACGCTCGTTACCTTGATGGACAGCCTTAGCAACGTATTTCGCGACCGCGGCGATTTCGGCTTCGCTCAGCACTTCATCGAATGGTGGCATGTTGCCGACGCCATTCTTTACCGCGTTGATCACCTTTTCCTCATCGGGCTTCAGCTCGTCGAGGTTGGGCCCGATCCTGCCGGTTGCTTCGGCTGCTTTCAGCGTATGGCAAAGGGCACAAGACGGCTCGGCCTTTTCGAGAAATACCTGTTTTCCCAACTCCAGGTCTTCCCCGCGAGCGGACCCGCAAAGTAACCCGGAGCTGAACAACAACAGCAGCGCGCCGACGCGAATGACTTGCGACATTTTCCAATCATTTTATGCAGGCTGAAGAAAAGGGCGAATTCTGCTCCCTCGCAGAATTCGCCCGCCCTGTCGTCAGACCACAGTCACTGCGACCGCGTGTGCACGCCAGCCGTTATGGCCATAGCCACGCTCGTTCTCCTCGAACTCCTCAGGCTGCGTATTGCCGGCCACGTCTGTCGCGCGGCTCGCGATAATGTGCGTGCCCGGCTTGAGATCGGCTGCCAGCACGAAGGTCCGCCATGCATATTTGCCGAGATCCGGTCCCACAAACCGCGCCTCCTGCCAGGTCTGACCACCGTCCGTGGTCACCGCGACGCTCTTGACGGATTTGTTTCCTCCAAAAGCAACGCCGTAAATGAGAACAGGCCCCTGATCTGTCTCCTTCAGTGGATGNGTGATCCACGATTTGACTGACATCTCCCACATGGACGGCTGATCCGGCGCACCTTTCTGGCCCGGCGGCCTTACGCGATAGCCGGTCCGCTGAATCGTCGCATCGCTTTCCTTCTCGGTGAACGCCAATTTCTTGATGTATTTGACGTTGTTCACGCCATAATAGCCCGGCAACACGAGCCGCAATGGGCCTCCGTGGGCGAGTGAAATCGGTTTGCCGTTAATCTCCCAAGCGAGAAGCGCGTCCTCGAGAGCCGCAATCGGCACCGAGCGCTCCACCATGATCGTCTTGGGATCGATGTTCGCTGGCAGCTGTTCGCCTCCTGTACCGGTGATAAAGTTGCGTCCGTCGGCAAGGCCGCCCATGGCTTTGACGACCTCGCGAACCGGAACACCACTCCAAATCACGTTTCCGGCGGCGCCAACCGTCCAGGGCGTGCCGCTGGCCTTGTGCTTATGGAACCCGCGGCCGTTGCCCGAGCACTGCAGCACCATCGCCACGCTTTCGAGGCCAAGCTTTTTCAGATCCGCCAAGGTTTTCTTGCCGGGATTGCGCACGCCTTCGATTTCGATCTCCCAGGCATCACGATTGGCGACGATGGATTCGTCAGGCGCAGGCACATTGTTGCGGACATAAAGCATGTCCTCTGGCGTGATGCCGCTGGTGCCGAAAAATTCGCGCTTCGTCTCCAACGTTTCGCTTGAATGCACGATCATGGCATCAGGATTCTTCCACGCCGCGTATTGCGGCAGCGGCTTGGCCTCCTGAGCCGATGCTGATGAAATTCGCAATTGATCGGACAGTGCCGTGGCCATCCCGGCAGAGCCCGCCGCTATAAGGAAGTGTCTTCGCGGAAGCTGAAACTGTTTCATGTTTTTCCTCTCCTTGGTCACTCCCCAACTGGCCGCTGGTCATTGCGGCGATGGTCCTGTTTTGTTCTAATTTCAACTGGGCGGCGTTATGAGCCCAGCCCCAACGGGCAGTATCGGAAACCCTGGTCTAACTGGCAAGGCATATAGGCGGCATTAGCCGACGCGGGATGTCGGCGGCATTTCATGCCGCGCGCTGGCCAATAATTGAGAAACGAATTAGCTCACCGGCGAGAGCCGAGTGAGCATGGCAGGCCCCATCTCCGCGATATAGATGCAGCCATCTGAGGCCAAGGCGCAGCCGTGCCCGACGGTACCGAACGTCCGACAGCGCCCAATAAGCTCGCCCTCGGCTGAGTAGAGCGACAGACGCGGCGTGTGATCCGTAACGAGAAAACCGCCTTCGGGCGTCGGCTCGACGGCCATCGGCTTGTATAAGCCGCCGATTTGGCCGAGCCATTTGCCGTCCCGGTCTAGGATCTGCACGCGATTGTTTTCGCGATCACCGACGAGAAGACGTCCCGCGCGGTCTATGGCGATTGCATGGGGGGTCGAGAATTCCAACGGCCCCGCACCGGGCTTTCCCCACGTTGCCAGCAATCGTCCATCGGCAGAGAAACGATGGATGCACGAATTCCCGTAACCGTCGGCGACGTAAATCTCGCCGTCCGGCGCCTCCACGGCATCGGCAGGGTGGTTGAACGGCTCACCGAAACGCGGCTCGTCGCGCGCGCCAAGAACGCGCTCGCAGCGCCCGTCATTGCTGAACACGAAAATCCGATGGCCGTCGAAATCGGTAATGTAAACGCGGCCCGTCGCGGAAGCCCGGATGTAGTGCCCGGCCACGATGTCGGGCACNGACCACTGATCGACAAGCGAACCATCCGGATCGAAAACGAGAACGGCCGGATCGTTGCGCAGCAGGACAGCGACCCGACCGGATGACATCACGGCGACGTCCGTTATCCCNTCATAAGAGAGCTGCGCCGGCAGGTTTCCCCAAGGCCGTTCAACCTTGTAGCGCCGCTCCCCAAGGCCGACGAACTGATCGCGCATGGCCATGTCAAATACTCGCTGTTATTCCGGCGGCCTGCGAAGGTGCCAGTCGGTTGCGTTCTGGTAAGCCCACGCGATGCGAAGCGCCAAAGCCTCATCGTAGGACCGGCACAGGATCTGCAGCGAGGTCGGAAGCCCTTGGCTGTCGAAACCGTTCGGCAGCGCCACGCCCGTCAGATCAAGGAAGTTCGCGAAGCGCGTGAAATGTGCCGGCGCTTTCGTCTGATCCACCTCGTCGATGGGCAACGCGGTGGTCATGGTGGTCGGCGTCAGCAGCGCGTCTATGCCGTCGAATGCAGCCGCAAACTGCTGCTTCCGCTCATTTCGCTTGTGGAGCGCCTCGAGGTAATCCTTCGCAGAAATATTGCGACCGGCGGCGAGACGCGGCCGGACATGAGGATCGAGCGGCGCATTTTCGTCGTCGATCAGCTCGTGCAGGATCGCGTAGCCTTCCGCGGCCATGATGCGCAGATTGAGCTCCGCGACGTCCGCGAATCCGAACGGCAGCTGGATGTCGACGATTTCGGCGCCGAGCTGTGCCAACACCTCCACGGACGCATCATAGGCCGCGAGCACTTCAGCCGATGCGAAGGCACGCTCCGATTCAGGCAGCCGCGCAAGCCGCAAGCCTTTCACGCCGCGCTTCAGCTGCGGCATGGGATCAGTGTACGGCAAGCCGCGGGTGCGGGGATCGAGCGGATCGGGTCCTTGCAGGACGGTGTAGAGTAGCGCCGCGTCCTCAACCGTGCGCGCCATTGGCCCTGGCGTATCGAGCGTCGGGCTCAGCGGCAGAACGCCGAAATTGCTAATGCGGCCGGCGGTCGTCTTGAGACCGGTAATACCGCACCAGGATGCCGGCAAACGCACCGAGCCGCCCGTATCCGTGCCAATCGCCCACGGCGCGAGACCGGCAGCTACAGCGACACCGGAGCCGCTGCTGGAGCCCCCGGGCGTACGCGCGCGATTGGGATCCCATGGGTTCCAGGGCGTGCCCAAACGCGTATTCGTGCCCCAGCCGCCCATGGCGAATTCTACGGTGTGGGTCTTGCCGAGCACGATCATGCCCTGGGCGATCATGCGCCGGGCGAGCGTGGCCGTGCATTTGGAGACGCGGTTGCGCCAGACCTCGCAGCCGCCCGTCGTCACCTTGCCCTCGAACTCGATCAAATCCTTGAGGGCAACCGGCACGCCATGAAGCGGGCCAACGGCGTGACCCGATACGATTGCGCGTTCCGCGCTCTGCGCCGCAAGTCGTGCGTCGTCGGCGTAAACCTCCACGAATGCGTGCAGCTTGGGCTCCTTCTCTGCAATCCGCTCGAGAAAGGCCTCAACGACATCAACCGGCGAAAGGCGCTTGGCTGCAATTTCCGCGGCAAGTTGATGAGCTGGCAGTTGCGTAGGGTGAAGCTGGGACATTCGCTCGATCTCTCAGAATTGCAGGATTCAGCCGGCGCTGAACATGGTTTGAGGGAGCCAGGTGGCGATCTCCGGAAAGATCGTCAGGATGACGATACTCGCACAAAGCAGTAAGAAGAACGGCAAGACCGACCGCGCCACGAAGAGAATGTCGTGTCCGGTTAAGCCCTGGACGACGAACAGATTGAAGCCGACCGGCGGCGTGAGCTGCGCGATTTCAACCACGATGACGATGAAGATCCCGAACCAGATCAAATCAATCTGCGCGGCCTGAACCATAGGCATGATGATGGCCGTGGTCAAAACCACCATCGAAATGCCGTCCAGGAAGCACCCAAGGATCAGGTAGAGAATGGCCAGCGCGAAAATCAGCTCGTAGGCTGAAAGGCCCATCGCTCCGATCCAGGAAGCTAACGCTCTGGGGATTCCCGCATAACCCATGGCGACCGACAGAAATGCTGCCGTCGCGATGATGAAGCCGATCATGCATGAGGTACGCGTTGCCCCGTAAAGGCTCAGCTTGAAGTTTTCCCAGGTGAGACTGCCGGAGAACAGTGCGATGAGCAGCGAGCCCACAACGCCAAGCGTTGCCGCCTCCGTGGCCGTCGCGATACCCGTGTAAATCGAGCCGATAACCGCCACGATCAGGAGCACAGTCGGCAGCAGCAAACGCACGCGCCGGACCTTTTCCCAAAAACTCAGGCCCTGCTCGGCCTTTGGCATGCGATCTTTATTGATCAGCGACCAGATCGCGATGTAGGCCATGAACATAGCGACGATCATCAGCCCCGGCAGAACACCTGCGAGAAAAAGGCGAGCGATCGAAACGTTCGCGGAAACCCCATAAACGATCAGAATGATCGAAGGCGGAATCAAAAGACCGAGTGTGCCTGAGGCCGCCAGCGAGCCGACGCTGATTTTTTCTTCATAGCCGCGACGCTTCAGCTCGGGCAGGGACATTTTGCCGACCGTCGCCGCCGTTGCCGCCGACGAGCCACTGACGGCCGCGAAAATCCCGCAGCCGATAACGTTCACGTGCAGCAGCCGGCCGGGCAACCGCTGGACCCACGGCGCAAGGCCGTGGAAAAGATCGTCAGCCAACCGAGTTCGAAAAAGAATTTCGCCCATCCAAATGAAAAGCGGGAGCGCCGTCAGGGACCAGCTGCTCACCGAGCTCCAAATCGACGAGGGCATGACGAGGTCGATCGGCGCATCGACGAGAAGCATGGCGATGATGGCCACGCCCGCGAGAGCAATCGCGATCCAGATACCGCTCGCGAGGAGCACCAGCAGCGCAACAATCAGAATTGGGCTGAAATAAACGGCGTCCATGCGCTGGCCTATTCAGTGAACTCTTCGGAACTTTCCCCGGTCATGTAGCCCGCCTGTTCCCCCCCGAAGGACCAGAACGAACTCGTGAATTAGGGCAATCAGGAAAAGAATGGCACCCGCGGCCATCGTTGACTGAGGAATCCAGAGCGGGACCGGCATCATGCCCGTGGAAATGTCATTGAACGTGTAGGAGTCGATCACCATCCGCACGGAGAAGATGGCGAACATGCCACTGAGCACGATCGCCAGTCCCAGGCACCAAATTTCGATGAGCCGCCGGACTGGTTCTCGAAAACGTGTGATCAGGAGGTTTACGCGGATGTGCCCGCCCGTGCGCAGCGTATGAGCGAGTGCAAAAAAGATCGAGCCGGCCATCGCAAATCCGGCGAATTCGCCGGCGTCGATAATCAGCATTCCCAACAGTCGGCCAATAATCTGGACCAACGTCAGGAGTGCAATGAGGATCATACACAACGCGGCGAGAACTGCGCCCGCCGCGTAGATTCTGTTGAGGACCGTGAGCATCGGCCGCGTTACTTCTTAACCTTGCTACGGAACTCGCTGATGATCTTCTCCCCGTCGGCCCCGGCGCTCTTGACCCACTCTTCGATGAGCTGATCGCCAATCTTGCTGAGCTCCTGCATCAGGGTCTCAGACGGCTGACGGACCTCCATGCCATTGGACTTGAGAGTGTCGATCAGCTTGCTGGTCTCGGTCGCCGCGAGTTCCCAGCCGCGCTCCTCGGCCTTCTTGCTGGCCTCGAGCACAGTCTTTTGCGTGTCGGCATCGAGGCGGCTAAACATGCGCTCGTTGACAATCACAATGTTCCACGGCGCCATGGCCTTCACTTCATAGAAATACTTCACGAAGTCCCAGGCCTGCGTGTCGACGCCCGTCGCAGGAGACGTAATCATCGCCTGGATGACGCCGGTCGAGAACGCCTGCGAAACCTCGGACTGCTGCACCGTGACAGGGATAGCGCCCATCAGCTCGGCAAGGCGGCCGGTGACAGGGTTGAACGCGCGAAACTTCACGCCCTTGAAGTCGCTGACCGAGTTGATCTCCTTGCCGGAGTAGAACGAGTTCGCCGGCCAGGGCACCACGAACAGCAGGCGCATGCCCTGCGACTTCAGGCGAGCCTCGATGTACGGCCGCGTGATCTCGAGGAGAATGCGAGCTTCGTCCTGGTTCTTGGCGAGGAACGGCACGGCATCGACGCCAAAAACAGGATATTCGTTGGAGTGCATCGACATCAACAGCTCGCCGATCTGCACCTGACCGGTCTGGACCGCGCGCTTCACCTCCGGCTGCTTGATGAGCGAGTCCTCGGGGTGGACGACAATCTCGAGCTTGCCGTTGGTCGCCGCCTTCACCTCGTCGACGAACTGCATGATGTTGCGGGTGAAGTAATTCCGCTCGTTCGAGCGGACAGGCATGTTCCACTTCTCGGCGAGAGCGGCAGTGCTTACCGCGACGCTCGCCAGTAGACTCCCCGCCGCCAAAACAGTCTTAAGAACGCGGTTCACGATTGCTCCTCCGTTTTAAAACGCTTGATCCCATTGGCGCTGACAACCACCAGCGCCTCAAAGGTCCGATTTCGCGAGATCCCAAAGCAGTCGGTAGGTGGCGGTCGAGATCACCTCTGCTCCTGGGTTTTGGAAACGCTCATTCATCAAATTCCTCACGGCAGACAGGTCCGAACCGTCGATCAGCACGTACCAGTCGCCAGCGCCCGGGCTGGAAGCATCGGGGTTCGTCAGGGTCTTTGACAGCTCAGGATCTCCCTCGACCAGATGCATGGAAATAATCCCGAGGAGCATTCCCGGATCGAGCAGCTCGCCCAGCTTCTCCCGCAGCGCCGACTGATCATCGGACGGATTGGGGCGCAGGCGCACCACGCCTAAGACGCCACCCCGGCCCTGACCGCGGCTGACAGTAATCCGGCCAACAACACGGCCAGGATTGCGGAAACGCGAAATATGATGCTTCGACCAATCGGTCTGGTTGGCCAAAACTTTCTGATAGGCGGGGCTGTTCAGGACCTCGAAGGTCTCGGTGGAGTAGGTGCAGAAGTACTTCGTCGGTGCCTCTTCCGCGATCCAACGGCGCGCCTCGATGAAGCCTTCGATCGCCACGCGCTCGGCAAGGTGCTCTCGGTCGTACCAGAGGTTGAAGTCATCCTCTTCGGCAGGATCCACATCCATGGACGTGATGAGCATCCCCTTACCGCGCAATGGCATTTGTCTCTCCCCTCGCAAGTTTGACAGCCCTGTAAACGCCAACTCGGCAACAGTGTCAAAGCGCCTTTGTGGGCGCCAAGCACACGCGTGGGAGAATGTCGCAGGAAATTGGAGGCCACGCTGGTTGGCTAGCTAACAGATCGAATAGGCTAAACGAGTTTGTTGGAACTTGTGAACGACAAACGCTTAACGTTCCGCGGAGCGCAAGAGCAAGCGCATAACATCTCGCCTCTCAAGCGGGCGCCGCATTCTTCTCTTCTGCGAACGACTTTCCGAGGAGAGAATGGTCGGGGCAGAGGGATTCGAACCCCCGGCCCCCTGCTCCCAAAGCAGGTGCTCTACCAGGCTGAGCTATGCCCCGACAACGTAGAAGATGCGCTGATTTCTGGGGTCTTTCAATCGCTCCGTCAAGTCTGAACCGCGCTCAACCCACACGGCTCAATGTGTGCGCGCTTCGGGGGGCAAGGCCGTGGCAGCCGCCGAGCGACTGCTTGATGGTTCTGGCTGCTCCGCCCTCCTACTCCTTCACCGCGCCGGTCATGGACGAGACGTAGTGCTCGACGAAGAAGGAATAGAGGATCACCACCGGGAGCGACCCGATCAGAGCGCCGGCCATCAACGCACCCCACTCGTAGACGTCGCTGCGCACGAGCTCCGTCAGCACGCCCACCGGAACGGTCTTGTTCTCCGACGAAGCGATGAAGGTGAGCGCGTAGATGAACTCGTTCCACGACAGGGTAAAGGCGAAAATCCCTGCGGAGATGAGCCCCGGCACCGATAGTGGCAGAAGCACTTTGGTCAGGATCTGCCACCGCGATGCACCGTCGATCAGCGCGCACTCCTCAAGCTCATAGGGGATGGAGCGGAAGTAGCCCATCAGAAGCCACGTGCAGAAGGGCACGAGGAACGTCGGGTAAGTGAAGATGAGCGCCAGCTTGGTGTCGTAGATGCCGAACTTGAACACCATGAGCGCCAGCGGAATGAACAGGATGGAGGGCGGCACAAGATAGGCAAGGAAGATCGCCAGCCCCACGTACTTCGAGCCGGTAAAGCGGAGCCGCTCGATGGCATAGGCCGCGAACACGGAGGTCACCAGCGAAACGAATGTTGAGGCCACTGATATGACGATCGTGTTCCACAGCCAGCCAGGGTACGACGTCTCGAACAGCAGATACTTGATGTGATCGAGCGTCGGCTCGACCACCCAGAACGGGCTGTAGTTCGAATAGTCGGTGAGCTGGTGGTTCGGCTTCACCGCCGTGATCGCCATCCAGTAGAACGGGAACAGCAGCACGAAGACGAACACGGCAAGCGGCAGGTAAACCGTCACGATCTGGCGAGGCAGCCGTTCGAGATACCCCATGCCGCCTTCATCGCCGACCTCGACGTTTGCAACAGGTTCTTTTCGGGAGGTTGCGAGCGTCATCGAAGAACTCCCGTTAGTCCGTGCCGCCCTGCTGCCAGCGACGGCGCTGCAGGCCGAAGTAGCTGAACAGGATGGCTGCGAGCAGGAATGGGATCATGGCCACGGCGATCGCCGCACCTTCGCCAAGCTGACCGCCGGGGATGGCTCGCTGAAAGCTCAGCGTGGCCATCAGATGGGTGGCGTTGAGCGGGCCGCCGCGCGTCAGCACATAAATCAGCTGGAAGTCGGTGAAGGTGAACAGCACCGAGAACGTCATCACAACGGCGATGATCGGTGTCAGCATCGGCAGCGTGATGTAGCGGAACCGCTGCCAGGGCGTGGCCCCGTCAAGCGTTGCCGCCTCGTGCAACGACGGCGGAATCGTCTGAAGGCCCGCGAGCAGCGAGATTGCCACGAAGGGAACGCCGCGCCAGACGTTTGCTGCGATGACGGACGCGCGCGCATTGGTGGCGTCACCGAGGAAGTTGATGGGCGTATCGATCAGGCCCATGCGGATAAGGGCCCAAGAAATGATCGAAAACTGCGCGTCGTAGATCCACCAGAAGGCAATAGCCGAGAGCACCGTCGGCACCACCCAGGGCAACAGTACGATCGCGCGGAAGAAGGCCTTGAAGGGCAGATGCTTGTTGAGGATCAGCGCGAGCCAGAGCCCCAGGGCAAACTTCAGGACCGAGGCGACGAACGTGTAAAGAAGCGTATTGAAGACGGACAGCCAGAAAACCGAGTCTTCCCAGAGCAGCTCGAAGTTTTCCAAGCCGACGAAAACGCCCTCCCGGCCGATGCGCGTATCCGTGAAGGCCAGCCACATGCCCAGCCCCAGCGGATAGGTGAGGAACACAAGCAGGAACACTGCCGCTGGCAGCAGAAATAGAAAACCGAGCAGATTTCGACCTTGCGAAAGATCGATGCGCTCCAACCACGAGCGCCGCGGTTCAGGTCTTGCTACGGCAATGCTCATGCTGACCTCGGATGCACGTGAGGCTGCCGCGCACCGCTGGCATGGCCTCCAAAACCCAAGTCCATCTCCCGGACCGAAGAGCCCGGGAGATGTTCGTTTGTTGGCGATAACGTTCGCCGATTAGACGCGATAGTAGCGGTTCGCGCGCTGCTCGGCGCGCTTCGCCGCTTCCTCTGGCGTCCTCTGACCAGTTGCGGCCTCGGCGACCATGTCGACGACGATGTAGTCCGCCATGACGGCCGCAGAGGCATAGCCGAGCGGCCCGGCGTAGCCATTCGGCCGGAGCGTGGCCGAAGCCTGAGCGTACGGCGCGTGTACCGGATCCGCCGTCCAGACCGGGTGGTTCTCGTAAGCCTTTAGCGGCTGGCAGCAGTAGGCGCTGGCACCCTCGAGCCACGCGTCGAACTGCGGCTTGTCGTACATGAACTGCAGGTAGGCGAGTGCTGCCTGCGGATACTTCGTGTACTTGAAGATTACCGCAGAAGTGGTCTGGTGCAGCTCCACCTTCTTGCCGATTGGGCCGACCGGGAAGTTCGTCGTCCGGATGTCCGCCGCCATATCGGCAAGCTTCGGATCGTTCTTGGCGGAGTAGTACAGCGACACGCCGTTGGCGGTCATGGAGATTTCGCCCGCCAGGAACGCGCGATTGTTGTTGACGTCCAGCCAGCTCTCGGTGCCCGGGATGAAGGTCTGGTACAACTCACGGGCGTAACGGAGCGCCGCAATCGTCTCCGGACTGTTGATGACGACCTTGCCGTTCTCGTCGACCATCTTGCCGCCGTGGCTCCAAAGGATCCAGTGGCAGAAGTTGTTGCCATCGCCGACGCCGTGGCCCAGGGTGAAGCCCGCTGGATGCCCGATACCCTTCAGAGCCTTGCAGAGCTCGAGGAACTCGTCGGTCGTCTCGGGGAATTTCGAGAAGCCCGCCTCTTTGACCCAGCTTTCGCGATAGCAAACGGCGTTGCCGATGGCGGCGAGCGGAAGGGCGATCCAGCGGCCATCGCGCTTGGCATAGCCCTCCAGACCCTCATACCAGCCGCCGTATTGTTGGCCGAGATACTCGGCGAGCTCCGACACATCGAGGAGCTTATCGGGATACTGGTGAGCGTCGTCGAACCACACCCAGATGATGTCCGGACCGGAGCCCACGTTGGCAGCGACCGCCGCCTTCGGCCGGATGTCCTCCCAGCTCTCCTTGTCAATACGAACTTCAACCCCCGTCGCTTCGGTGAATTTCTTGGTGTTGGCGAGCCAGGCATCTTCCTCGCCCTTCACGAAGGGTGCCCAGCGGAGAACGCGGAGCGACGCGCCCTTCTCGGGGACATACTTAGGCGCCTGAGCGCGAGCAGGGCTGCTGCCCAGGATCGGCAAGCCGGTAGCGGTCGCAGCGGCGAGGCCACCGCCCGCAATCATAAAATCACGCCTTGTAAGCTTCATGGGGTTCCTCCTTGAACGAAGCCAATTATCAAGTTGAGTGGCAATTCTTGCCCTCGTTGTTTTATTGATCGCCGGGGAGCAGGTTCTCAAATCCGCTTGCCAGTTTCGCTGTCGAACAAGTGCACCAACGCGGGATTGGGCGAGAGCCGAATGGTATCGCCCGGACCGACGCCGACGCGCTCCCGGAACACAGTTACAATATCCTGGCCGGCCAATTTTGCGTACACCTGCGTCTCGGACCCGGTCGGCTCGACGACGACCACATCTGCCGGAATGCCGTTTTCCGAATCTATGACGAAGTGCTCGGGCCGGATACCGTAAATGACCGGCCGTCCATCCGATCCCTGCGGAACTTCCTTCACCGGCAGGGAGACTCCCGTATCGGTGACCACCCGCGGCGTGCCGTCCGCTACGATCTTACCCTTAATGAAGTTCATGGCCGGCGAGCCAATGAACCCCGCAACGAAAAGATTTGCCGGATAATCGTACAGCTCCAGCGGCTCGCCAACCTGCTCGACGATGCCGTCATGCATCACGACGATCCGGTCGGCCATCGTCATGGCCTCAATCTGGTCGTGCGTGACGTAGACGGTCGTCGTCTTCAACCGCTGATGGAGCTCCTTGATCTCCGTGCGCATCTGCACGCGCAACTTCGCGTCAAGGTTGGACAGTGGCTCGTCAAACAGGAACACCTGCGGGTCGCGAACGATGGCGCGGCCCATGGCAACGCGCTGGCGCTGGCCACCCGACAGCTGGCGCGGATACCTCTCGAGGAGATGTTTCAGGCCCAAGATTTCGGCAGCTCGGTTTACCCGCTGTTCGATCTCGGCCCTCGGCGCGCCCTTCAACTTTAGAGAAAACGCCATATTGTCCGCCACCGTCATGTGCGGATAAAGGGCGTAATTCTGAAAGACCATTGCAATGTCCCGCTCCTTTGGCGGGACATGGTTGACGACGCGGTTGCCGATGAGGATTTCGCCGGCCGTGATGCTTTCGAGGCCGGCAATCATTCGGAGCAAGGTGGATTTGCCGCAACCGGATGGCCCGACCAGGATGACGAACTCGCCATCTGAGATGTCAATGGAAACGCCGTGAATAACGCGCGTAGACCCGAACGATTTGCGAACGTCCCTGATCTCTACGGAGGCCATCTTAGGCTGATTCTCCCCTAGGAGCTGCAGTCTGACGATCGGCTCACTTGCCGGAGCCTTTGCCGCTATCAGTAAGCGGCGGATCGCTTGCTACCATACTGGTCGGGGATTGCAATACTTGTCGCTTTTTCAATCAGCAGCGGGGCCAAGCTCGTGAAGGTTTGAATGTGAATATCGGATTGCCGCGAAATCTGGCCGACGATCGCCGTCCTGTCGGGAGCCAACTTGCCGCGAGCAACCGATTGGAATTAGGCCGTCACCATTTCGGCGCGTCGGCGCAGCTCCTGAGGATCGAGGATCGTCATGCCGCGTCCCCGATGAATGGCGATGATGCCGGCTTGCGCGAGGGTCTTGAGCATACGGCTCACGGTTTCGAGGGTAAGGCCCAGATACTCGGCCATTTCGGTTCGGGACAGCGGCAGGTCAAAGGTCAGCTGATCGGCGACACTCTCTTCACCGCAGCTACTTCCTCGCATCTTCTCCGCGCAGAGCAGAAGGAGCGTTGCAACCCTCTCCAGCGCGGTCTTGCGGCCAAGTAGAAGCATCCACTCGCGCGCATGATCGAGGTCTTGCAGCATACGTTGTATAAGAAGCTCCTGCATCCCCCGGTGTGCGCGCAACAGCCCCTCGAACTGAGGCTTGGAAAAGCAGCAGAGCTCCACGTCCGTCGCCGCCTCTGCCACGATGGTACCGTTCTCGGCAAACGGCCGCCCGATGAACTCCGGCGGGAATTGAAGACCCACGATTTGCGTTCGCCCGTCGCCCAGGGAGCGCGACAATCGCACGGCACCGGACACGATGTTGGCAACGATTCCTCCTTCGGCACCGTTGCTGAAGATCGGGCTGCCGGCACGCACATGACGGCGCCAGGCCATGCGGCTGAGCTCGGCCAGCGCTGACGTAGGCAGAGCACGGCACAGGGCGACGTCTCGGATTGGGCAGGTTCGGCAGTAGTTGCTGCGCATGTCCCCTTCTCCGTCGGGCCGGCAGGATCTTGTCAGACCGGCAACGACTTGGCGCTGCGCGTTGCAGGTTCAGCACAATTCGCCGCAAGANGATCTGATCTGGATCAAGCGCGNGTGTCGTCCTTGCCGCAGAGTCTCCCTCCAACGCCATTCAAGAATGGGGGAGATGCCGCGATGGCAACGGCTGCAGCCATCCACGACTCAGATCATCCGCACGGCTGGCGTCGCTGGCTCCTGTCCACCAACCACAAGGACATCGGCACCTTGTATCTGATCTTCTCCATGGTGGGCGGGATTGTCGGTGGCCTGCTTTCACTTGGAATTCGGTTGGAGCTACAGGAGCCGGGGCTTCAGTATTTCTCCAACCCGCACATGTTCAACGTGTTCACGACGGGTCACGGGCTGATCATGGTCTTCTTCATGATCATGCCGTCCCTGTTCGGCGGGTTCGGAAACTATTTCGTGCCGCTCATGATCGGCGCGCCGGATATGGCCTTCCCGCGGATGAACAACATNTCGTTCTGGCTGCTGCCGGCGTCATTCACTCTTCTAATCCTCTCGCTGTTCGTGGACGGCGCCGGGCCGTGTGTCTTCAGTTTCGATCCGGCGAAGCTTGATCTCGGAGGCTGCGGCGCAGGTGTGGGCTGGACGGCCTATGCGCCGCTGTCGACGACCGGGCATCCCGGGCCGGCCATGGACTTTGCGATCCTTGCGCTGCACATCGCCGGTGCCTCGTCGATCCTGAGCTCGATCAACTTCATCACCACGATCTTCAACATGCGGGCGCCCGGCATGACGCTGCACAAGATGCCGCTGTTCTGCTGGTCGATCCTGGTAACGGCATTCCTGCTGATCCTCTCTCTGCCGGTGCTGGCGGGCGCCATCACGATGCTGCTGACCGACCGCAACTTCGGTACGACGTTCTTCACGGCGGCCGGCGGCGGTGATCCCCTGCTTTATCAGCACCTCTTCTGGTTCTTCGGGCATCCGGAGGTCTACATCATCATCCTGCCGGGCTTCGGGATAGTCAGCCAGGTCATCGCAACGTTCTCTCGGAAGCCTGTCTTCGGCTATCTCGGCATGGCCTACGCGATGGTCGCCATCGGCGTCGTTGGCTTCGTCGTTTGGGCCCATCATATGTACACGGCGGGCCTCTCAGTGAACACGCAGGCCTATTTCGTGTTTGCGACCATGGTGATCGCCGTGCCGACGGGCGTGAAGATCTTCTCGTGGATCGCGACCATGTGGGGCGGCTCGATCCGCTTCACGGTGCCAATGCTGTTCGCGCTGGGCTTCATCTTCCTGTTCACCGTCGGTGGCGTCACAGGCGTGATGCTGGCCAATGCCGGCGTCGATCGCGCGCTACACGATACATACTACGTCGTGGCCCACTTCCACTATACGATGTCGCTTGGCGCGCTCTTCACGCTCTTCGCGGGCTGGTATTACTGGTTCCCGAAGATGAGCGGCTACATGTACTCGGAGTTCTGGGGCAAGCTGCACTTCTGGCTAACGTTCATCGGCGTCAACCTGACGTTCTTCCCGATGCACTTCCTGGGACTCTCGGGCATGCCGCGGCGCTACGCCGACTATCCGGATGCGTTCGCGCTCTGGAACAAAGTGTCGTCGACGGGCTCCTATATCTCGGCCCTCGGTGTACTGGTGTTCTTCATTGGCATTGCGGTGGCGTTCAGGAAGAAGAAGCAGGCTGCGGCCAATCCGTGGGGCGAAGGCGCTACCACCCTCGAGTGGACCCTCCCCTCACCACCGCCCTACCACTGCTTCGAAACGCTTCCGCGTATCAAGAGCGACGCGCACTGAGGGAAGCTTTGGGCTTAAGCGCCGACATTTAGGTAAGACAGAAGCGGCGGCATCTTGGTGCCGCCGTTTTTTGTTTGCTGTGAGTTCAACCGTTCGTCTTGCGGTGAGCTCGGCGCCGTTAGTGTCTAACTGTTTCGGGTGATCACGCCTCGCTGACACGGCTCGCACATTGAGCGCTGTCTTCTATGCCCGGCTAACCTAGTGTTGCCTCCATTACACATTAGACTGATGATCTGAATTCGGATCTTGAATGAGATATGGCGAATGCTGCCAATTTAGTGCAACTTGTGCGCGTGTTTGCGTGACTCACAAGCCTAGCTAGATTGGAGACGCGATCATGCGGACTTACGAAACACCTGTGCTCATCAAGCGNGAAGCTCTGGCGGCCATCACGGCAAACTGCATCAGCCCATTCGAGCAGAATTGCCTCCTGTAAAACTGCCGCTAATACGCTACCCAAATACGAAATGCCTCCTCTTGTGACTCCCCCCGATACTCGCGGTGTCGGGGATTTTTGCTATTGCGACGAGTCCAAGAGCAAGTTGTTCAAAGACTGGCCATACGTTTCGAAACTATCAGTTAGAGAAACTTCCAATCGCGGCATCGATGTGCGTCGAGGTTGGAAAACGCAATGTTCAGGATATTTGACAAATAGAAATGGTAAGCGCGACAGGGATCGAACTGCGGCGGGAAAGGGGCTAAGCTCCTGATTATCAGTTTTTTTCGAGATGCAGCTGTCCAGCGGTCATAGTTCTGTGCCAAATGTTTTTTCCGTTATTGCTCGCTTCGCAGCGCGACATACGTGACGCGCGATCTGCGCGGCAATCTCTTCGCCATGGGTAATCGGTCCCATGTGTCCAGCCTTCGAGACGATTTCCGCACGTCCGCACGGCACCAAGCGGACCAACTCATCGACAATTTTTCTGCTAGGGCGCGGTGCATATTCCCCGCGCAAGAGAAGTACGGGGCAACACAAGACGCGATATGCCGATATCGGCGTCGGCTCCTCAATCAGCGCTGCAAAGTCAAGCGGCGCTTTGGGCAGCCATCGGAGAAGGGCAGTCCGCACTTCAGCTCGGAGCTCGTCCCAAGCACCATGGCCATTCCAATAATCAACAAAACTGCGCGCTGCGGCCTGGTAAGCACCGCGCAAAATATTCATGCCGACATCGTCGGCCAGCGCACGAATTTCGGCAAACTCAGCAGCACCTTCTTCACCCAGCTGCCTCAGGATATGAAAGGCTGAAGGTTCATAAAGGGCCAGCGAACGAATGCTCCCTGGTCGCTCAATTGCCACCTTCAGGGCAACACCACCGCCGTAAGAGTGGCCCACCAAGTGAACGGGTTCATTCAGGTCATCGATGAGTTCTATGATGGCCGCAGCTTCTTCGGCCAGAGAAAAGCGGCGGGCACCGTGCCATGGGCCGGTGGCTTCGCACCCATAAAAGTCAGGAGCAATCAGTTCAAACTCAGGCTCCAGCGCAGTCCGTAGCTTGCGCCATTGTCGGTGATCTGCACCCGAACAATGGAGCGCCAAAACGCGTTGCCTCGGTCTGCCGACATGGAAGTCGGCAGTTGTGCTCATGATCATCGTGTTTGCGCCTTTATTATTCAGCTGCTTTTGGGCGGACCAAATAACGGACACGGCTTCTGGAGGCTGTCTCCCCAGAAACATGATTCTGTGCGCGTAACATCCGGATTCGTTCCGCGCACCGCCTATCCAATTGCGAAACTCCGCCCGGGCAGCGCGAGCTGTCCGGGCGTCAGATCGCTCGCTTCATATCATCCAATGACGCGGTCGATTACCACCGGGACAGGCCGGCATATTGTGTTGCACACTGGCGAATGCTGCTGAGCGTACGCGAGTAAGTCCTCGAGGTCCTTGTCCGAGCAGTCCGCCTCGACGTGCATACGAATGCGGATCTGCTCGTAGCCGGGCGGCACGGTGTCGTCGAGCCCGAGCAAGCCTTGCAGGTCGAGGTCGCCGGCGAGCTCTGTCGACAATTCCCTGATGACAATCCCGCGCGCCATGGCATGCAAGACAAAGGTGGTCGTTACGCAGCCAGCAAG
>Ga0065724_100416_pt1 | contig 23003 bp, 21 predicted proteins | sample TheenrcSG05JP960_FD_59111 | JGI IMG/M metagenome (GOLD analysis project Ga0065724, IMG submission 59111) | Thermophilic enriched microbial communities from mini bioreactor at UC Davis - Sample SG0.5JP960 | ecosystem: Engineered > Solid waste > Grass > Composting > Bioreactor | place: USA... | reverse complement strand
CCAACCCTACCTCCAATGACCAGATCTAGCCATCAGGTTAGAGGACCGGTAACCATTGCATCAAGGCAAATGCTCATCTTGGAGCTGTTCTGTGCGTTTCTGTTCGATAGGCGCTACAATAGGTGGCAGGAGACAGCCATGAGCTACTACTTCCCCGTGCAGCGTAGGCAGACGATAGTGGAGTACATCAGCCGGCGGGGCTCAGCGTCGGTGACGGAGCTGGCTGAGCTGTGTCAGGTCTCGCCCATGACCATCCGGCGAGACCTGGATTTGCTGGAGCGGGANGAGATCCTGATGCGCACACACGGTGGGGTGNTATACCTNGGCGACAGCCGCGCCCACGAGGAAACGTTCGATCGTAAGGTCAGCTACCAGGACCAGCTCAAGGACCGNATAGCGGCGTACGCGGTTAGGCACTTCGTCACCAATGATGCCGTGCTCTTCATGGAGGGCGGTACCACTGTTACCCGCATGGTAGATCACATGGTGCGTGNTGGCTTCACGGGCTTGACGGTCGTCACCAACGGCCTCCGTACAGCCTATGCCCTGCAGAACCTGGACTCCACCAACAACGTGATATGCACCGGAGGCATCCTGAGGCACGTATCCTCCACCTTCGTTGGTCCACAGGCGGAGGACTGCTTCCGAGAGATGCATGCGGACGTAGCCTTCTTCTCCGCTGTGGGATTCACGTTGGACGAGGGCTTCACCGATCCCAACATGCTAGAGCGCGAGATCAAGCTGATCATGCGAGCTTCCGCTGCCAGGACGATCATCCTGCTGGACTCAACCAAGTTCGGGAAGAAATCGCTGCTTACTGTGTTCACGCCTTCGGAGGTGGANGTCCTGNTCACAGACAGGCGTGCCCCAGCCTTCTTATTGGAGGAACTCCGGCGGCAGGGGGTCGACGTGCACGTGGTCTCCTGATCGCACACTTTCGCACANNNNTGTGCGAAAGTGTTGTATCGAACTAAGGCGGCCGCTATCCTCTCAGCTAAAAGGGCAAGGAGGCGGAGCATGGCCGCTGGCAGCAATGCACCTCGCGGACGACTGATAGATTTCCGGTACGCACCCNACAGCCGATGGACGTGCATCTGTCTGCCACAGGACCCTCACAAGACCCTGGTGCGGGAAGATGGCGCCCTACTATACAGCTTCCAAGCAGAGGGANCCGCGTGGTGGTTCGATCTCGTCATCGAGTTCAAGGTCCACAGNCGACACTCNCCCAGACACATCAGGCAATGGACAGAGGGGNCCCAGACCCCCATTGTGGTCACGGAGCTGGAGTANCCTCACGGNCGGCTTCAACTGCGGGCTTTNGCCCACTGCGCCGCCAGTGAGNGGGCGGATGTGGTGTTGTGGCGCTTCGAAAGCCTTGAGTCTACCCCTGCCTTCCCGTTCAACCTGCGCGTTAACGTGCATGCTAGCGAGCAGGTGGATCTCCATTTCGAGGATCCGTCTGCGGAGGTAGCGATCGCTGGCGCTCCCAGCCCGCACGCGCTGCTCTCCACGCCCTGGCTCCTGCACAGGATCAACCACGAGGGTTTCATCCCCTCTTGCGCATTCTGGACTGAGGCGTCGATGCTGGAGAGTGGTCGATCCCTCGAGGGAGCCTTCATCCTGCCGATAGACCAGCTAGATGGGGCCGCTCTGGATCTTGGATGGGCGCACCGTGCGCTAGAGGAGGCCAGACGGTACTGGCAAGGACTAGGGTTAGAGGATCTGCCCATCCAGGTGGCCGACAGCAGTATACAGGACATGCTAGTGGCCTGTAGGCGCAACATAGAGCAAGCGCGCGAAGCACGCGATGGGGTGGTGGAGTATCATGTGGGTGCCGCTGTCTATCGCGGACTCTGGGTGGTCGACGGGCACTTCATGCTCGAGGCAGCGCAGTACTTGGGAGATGCGAACGGTGCTAGGGAAGGGCTGCAAGGACTCCTCCGACGAGCCAAGCCATCCGGGGCGATAGAGGTTTTCCCTTACCATCGCAAGGAGACTGCGATAGCATTAGCGACGCTAGTGCGGCAATACGAGCTGACTGGGGATTGGGATCTGTTGGAGAGCTGTTGGCCCACCATCATGCAAGGCTTCCGCTACATCCAGCGCATGCGGGAGGAGGCCAGGNAACTTGGTCACAGCCACCCGGCCTACGGGCTGATGCCGCCAGCCTTCGGAGACGGAGGGCTGGGGGGGACCAGGGCCGAGTACACTACCGTGCTCTGGGTACTTGCAGGCTTAAGATTCGCCGCGCGGGGAGCGATTTACCTCGGCCGGGACTCCGAGGCTGATGAGATCTGGAACGAGTACAATGATCTGCTCGCAACCTTCAGGGTGCGCGCGGAGCAGGACATGCNGCGGTTACCCGACGGCACGCCTTACCTACCCATGCTGATGCCTGGGAGCGGAAGCCACATCCTGCGGCCCGATTATGCAGGCGAGCCGCCACCTTGGTACAGGGCCAACCCCGGCACTGCTACCTGGGCGCTTGCTCACGCCATCTATCCTGGCGAGGTCTTTGCCCCTACCGACCCGCTCGTGGTCAACTTCTGCCGCCTGTTGGACCTTGTAGACGACGAAGAGGGCATACCAGCAGGCACAGGGTGGCTACCCTACCGCGCCGTATGGAACTACTCGGCCTCTTTCTACGCCCATGTGTGGCTCTACGCTGGCCACGCGGACAAGGCGATAGACTACCTGTATTCCTTCGCGAACCACGCGGCCCCGACCAGGGTGTGGCGTGAGGAACAGTCCCTGCGATCGGAGCCCTGCGAGTACCTAGTGGGCGATATGCCGCACAACTGGGCGTCGGCCGAGTTTATTCGACTAGTAAGGCATCTGTTGGTCTTCGAGCGATGGGAGGACCTTGAGCTGCTGCCAGGGTTGCCCGAGGAGTGGCTTTCCGACGGCTGTACCGTGGTCGTGCGACGGACGCCCACCCGCTTTGGTCCGGTCAGCCTGCAGGTCGAGGTGGAAGCTGGGTGCTGGCGCCACATCGCGGTCGAGATGGATCCAAGCTGGCACCTGCGGCCGCGCCGAGTGGTCCTGCATCTGCCCACATCCGCCCCACCATCACAAGTGCGCGTAAACGGCCATGACAGCCTGGTACGTAATGGTACCGTGGAGTTACCTATCGCGTCCAATGTCGCAATCACACCGGTCGATTCTAGCCATAACAATGGAGGTGCCCATCATGGATAGGCGAAAGCTAAGTAGGAGGACCTTTCTGCGGCTATCCGCGGTAGCTGCAGGCAGTCTAGCGCTGATGGCTTGCGGTGGCGCCTCAGGCACGTCCGCCACCCCGACTAGCCCGTCGGGCACTCCCACGCATGGGACGGTGAACCTCTCACGTACTGCAGCTATCGCTTCACCGACCACTCGGAAAACTCCAGCGCTGGTTCCTACCCCGACGCCTGGGGCGAGTCGGTTCGCTACGCCTGAGTCCTACGCGGGCGAGTACCACGAGGCGCCGATGCTGGCTGAGCTGGTGAAGGCGGGCAAGCTGCCGCCCGTGGAGCAGAGGCTGCCCAAGCACCCCTACGTCGTGCCCCACAAGTGGGTGCAGCAGGGCAAGTACGGTGGTGTGCTGAACACCGTGTGCAATGATGCGAGCGACTGGGGTACGACACACCTGGTGCAAGAGATGCAGTACGGCCACTCACCGCTTAGGTGGCTCAACGACGGCCTCACTATCGGGCCCGGCATCGTGGAGAGCTGGGAGGCCAACGAGGATCAGACGGTGTGGACCTTCCACTTCCGAGAGGGTCTGCGCTGGTCCGATGGGCATCCCTGGACGGTAGATGACATAATGTTTTGGTGGGAGGATGAGGTCGGCGTGCCCGAGCTCAACGAACCGGTACCGACCGAACTTCGCGCAGGAGATGGGTCCCTGCCCAAGCTACGCAAAGTAGACGATTATACTCTGCAGCTGATCTATGGCGTCCCGGCCCCCCTGCTGGCTGAGTACCTCTGCACCTGGGTGAAGCGTGGCATAGGGCCGAGGTTGATGGACCCCAAGCACTACCTCGCGCAGTTCCACATCAAGTACAACAAGGGACTGGATCGCAAGAAGTGGGTGGACCAATTCCACGCCAAGCAGGACTGGGCGACCAATCCGGACAGTCCCACACTCACTGGGTGGAGGCTGAGGGAGTACAAGAAGGGACAGTACTCGTTGTGGGAGAGAAACCCCTATTACTGGTGCATAGATAGATGGGGTAACCAGCTGCCTTATATTGATAGGATAGTCATGCGGAATGTCCAGGACCCCGAGCTTATGCGCCTGCAGATCCAGCAGGGAAAGTATGACTTCGTGCACGGCGCCTTCGTCGGGCTGAGCCTGGCCGATGTGTCCACCTTCAGGAGCACCGGATCGGGCGCTGGCATAGAGGTGTACCTCTGGGATAGCGGCACGGGNGCCGGCTCGGCCTTCTGGTTCAACATAGACTACCGCGAGGACAAGATGAGGAACCTTATCCGCGAGCCAAAAGTTCCGACAGGCTCTCTCTTTCGCCTTCAACCGGGACAACGTCCAGCGGTTGATCTATTTCAACACGGGCGAGCAGACCACGGGCACGATGAGCCCTAAGGCCGGTGAGTTCCACATTTCGGGAGGGCAGGAGGTGTATCGCAACTGGAGGGACAGCTATGTGCGCTACGATCCCACCAGGGCTAAGAAACTGCTTGATGAGCTAGGGGTGGTGGACAGGGATGGCGATGGATGGCGAGAGTTCCCAGACGGCAGCAAGCTCCTGATCACGCTGGACTACCCTGCCACGGCCTCGCAGGAGCACATCCGCAAGGACGAGTTGCTGTCCAAGGATTGGCAGGCGGTNGGTATCAATGCCAGGATGAACCCTGTGCCCCCAGTGAGCTGGGATACGCTGTGGAGGTCTGGCAGGATCCTGAGCCAGGCAGCCTGGACCTCGTCCGATGGCCCCAGCCTGTTGCTGTACTCGTCAAACTTCGTGCCCGCAAGCGACGCAGGCCACTGGGCACCGCTCCACACCCAATACTACCAGCTCCGCGGCACNCCGCAGGCCGAGAGAGGTCTGAACGACGATCCATGGCGAAGGTCCCCTCCCAGGATAGGGCCACGGGACAAGGCCTTCTACTCGCCCGTAGATAAGATGTGGGAGCTGTGGGATGCGGCCCGACGCGAAACTGACGCCATGCGCCGGGGCAGGCTAGTGTGGGAGATCGTGAAGTTACACGTCCAGTATGGACCTCTTTTCATGGGCTCCGTGGCCAATGCTCCCTACCTGGAAGTGATCAAGACCGACCTCAAGAACGTGCCCAGAAGGGAGGATCTCCAGCTCCACGGNTACGTCGAGCCCTGGATCCACCCCACGCCGGCAGTGTATGACCCGGAGTCGTGGTACTGGGCCAACCCTGAGGCACACGCTCAATAGTGGACTGAGACGTGACGACGGAGTTCGTCAGGCGGTGCGCACCTGGCCCGAGGCTTGCAGCGCTTGATCCTCGCGAAGGTATTGCGTGGGTGAGCAGCCCGTGTGGGCTCGGAAGACGGTGGCGAAGTACTGGCTNGAGCTGAAGCCGCAAGCCATCGCGACCTCCGTGATGGAGTGCTGNCCCCGGCGCAGCAGCTCCTTGGCCCTCTCGATTCGCAGCCAACTGAGGTAGGCCTTGGGAGACATCCCGGTCAGCTTCCAGCAATGCAGCGAGAAGCTGCTCTTGCCCANGCCGCACTCCGCGGCCATGGCCGGCAGATCCCATGCCTCATCCAGNCTGAAGGGCAGCGACTCCAGGAAGAGCTTCACCGTCCGCTCGCTGGAGGCCAGCGCGGGGTCGAGGTCCGGGTCCTCCCTTTCCAGCATCCTAAGCGTCTCCAACAGGAGCGAGTTGATCAGCAGGCGGAGCGCGCTCTCCTCGCGGNNGGGATCCCCCGACTCCAAGAGCCTGTCCAGCCGGGCAAAACACTGCCGGATCTCGACGCCGGCCGGCCACACGGGGTGCTCGTTGCCCCTAAGCAGCTGCGTGAGGCGCTCGAGATCGGTCGCCGACAGCGCTATCCAGGAGGGCCAGCGCCACTCCTGGTTGGGTCGCCTCACCCCCACGTCCAGTATCAGCCAGTAGAGCTTGTTGGGAGGCAGGCAGGGGTACCCCACCCTATGGGGCTGCCAGGGTCGAGTAACCGTCAGCTGATCGGCCATGAGCTCGAAGGTGCCCGCCTCCGCCACGTCGAAGCGGAAGCTCCCTGCTGCCAGGAACGTCAACTCAATCCCCTCGTTGCGATGCCAGTCCAGGTACCAGTCCTGGTCGGCCTCGGCGTGCCAGTAGCCTATGGACTTCACGCCCTGTAGCACGCCGTCCGGGATCCTCTCACCTGGATAGCCTCCCCTCGCGAAGGCCCGCAGCACCACCTGCCCGTCGCCTGCGGCCCGGCGCAGCGGCTCGCAGGTGTCCGAATGGTAGATCGTCCCCTCCATCCTGAATGTAGCTACCCCCTTTCGCAGCATCTCGACCTCCGATGTGCAATTTCTTCCGCTTGGAAATTTGTGGAAGAAAACTCATCAGCAGGGATTGTATAACAAACGCAAACGCAGGACTAGATGGACGTAAGGCGTGGAGGGAGTGGCAGATGGCAACCGACACAGGCAGGATGGATAGAAGGCACTTTCTCAAGGATGCGCTGGGAGTGGGCGCAGCGTGGATGCTGGCGGCGTGCGGGGGCATGCGGACGGCTCCCACCGTTGCTCCGACCCATGGGGCGTCCCAGTCTCGGGGCAGTCCTCAGCCGGAGGCTACCCAGGTCTACACCGGCGAGAAGCGAAGCTCGTCCGCTGCCGAGGTCACCTTCTGGACCGTCTTCAGCGACATCTACCTACAGGCCCAGCAGGAGATGGTCAAGCGCTTCAATGAACAGCACCAGGATGTGTACGTTAAGCTCGTGCGTGTACCTCTGACCTCGGTCAGCGATACCTCGAAGCTGCTCACCGCCGTACGTGGGGGCACAGGCCCCGACGTGTACATGGTTAACCGCCCGTTCGCCATCCAGAGCGCGGCCACGGGGGTGCTGCAGGAGCTGGACCAGTTNGGTATCACGCGGGCGGANGTAGAGGATAGGTACCTGCCCTTTGCTGCCCGCGAGGTGATCTACAGGGGCAAGGTGTACGCCCTACCCTTCGACACGGACGACAGGGCCCTGTATTATCGCAGGGACCTACTGCGCAAGGCGGGGGTCGACCTCAAGCTGCTCGATCCGGACCAGGGGCCGCCGACGATCGACCTCGTACGGGAGCTAGCGGCCAAGCTCGATGAATCCGGACCTCGGGGCTACTCCAGGCTCGGCTTCATCCCCTGGTATGCGGAAGGCTATGTGCACTACACTTGGGGTTACGTCTTTGGTGGTAGCTTTTATGATCTGCAAGCGTGCAAGGTTACGCCCCTCAACCCTGGTGTGGTCAAGGCCTACGAGTTCGCGTACGACTGGGCCAAAACCTATGGTCCCCAGAAGCTGCAGTCCTTTCTAGCCTCGTACGTGAACGCCAACATCCCACCCTCCCAGAACGTGTTCTTCACCGGCAAGCTAGGGCTCATGGTCAACGGTGACTGGATGTTGGCGTTGATCGAGCAGTACGCGCCCAAGCTCGACTACGGCATCACCTACATCCCAGTGGTCAAACAGGGTGATGAACCCGTCACCTGGGGCGGTGGCTGGGCGCCAGCAATACCACAGGGTGCCAAGCAACCGGAGGCGGCCGCCAAGTTCCTCGCTTGGTTCTGCGGCGAGGAGGGCCAGAGGATGTACGTCCGTGCCACCGCTCACCTGCCCACCCTCAAGAGCCTCGTCGATGACCATAGCCTCTACACTCCAAGGCATAGATTCTTCGCCCAGCTCCTGCCCAAGGCTAAATCCTTGGCACCGGTCCCCGTGGGGGCCCTGTACTGGGATGAGCTCCAGGCAGCGCAGGAGAAGGTGGTGCTCAACCAGGCGACGCCCCAGGAAGCTCTCCAGCAGGTGGATACGAGGGTCAACCAGCAGCTACAGCAGTACTGTCCCGTGGTATGAAGGAGGTGGATCAATGGCTAGATACAAGATAGCGGTGAACATGGAGTTCGTGCGCAGCGCTGACAAGAGCTTCGAGTGGGGGGTGAGGAAGGCAGCCGAGATCGGCTACAGCTACGTGGAGCCGATGGTACACACCGGCTGGGAGCTATTAAGCGAGGTGGGCTACTTCCACTCCTTCTCGATGGAGGAGGATCCCCTGCTGATGCGGGAGATCTGCGAGCGCGCCGGCGTGCGGGTCAGCTCCATCTCGGGTCACAGCCCACTGATGAAGCCGGAGGCCGCCGTGCCCAGACTCACCAGGGCGATCGTGTTCGCCGACGCCTGCGGGGCGAGGTTCGTCAACACCGACGAGATGCTCAAGCCCGACTGGATGGACGACGCCTTCGCGCACGAGGTGATGCGCTACACCCTCACCAAGGCGCTGCAGGTGGCGGCTAGGCATCGGGTGTACATCTGCGTGGAGCCTCACGGCATCTATACCCAGACCTCGGAGGGCCTGCTAAGGATCCTGGGCTTGGTCGAATCGCCCTGGCTGGGGATCAACTGGGACACGGGTAACGCCTACCTGGCTGGGGCGGAGGATCCCTATGAGGGACTGGAGAGGGTGCGCGACCACGTGCGGCACGTGCACGCTAAGGACATCTCCATAGAGCAGAGCGAGCAGGAGCGAGGCAAGGTGACCGGTACTCCCGTGGGGTGCGCCTGTGGCGACGGCGTGGTCGACTGGGAGCGGGTGCTGTCGATCCTCGACCCGCTCGAGCGCGAGCTCTTCTTCAGCGTGGAGTGCGCCACGGTCGAGCAGGCGGAGCGGAGCCTAACGTTCCTTACGCAGCTCATGGGCGATCGAGTGGTCAGGGATTAGGTAAGGGAGGTGCGATATGGCGACGGGAGCGTTGCGCATGGGACTGATCGGGGCCGGCGGGATAGCGCGAGCGCATCTGCGGGCCTACCAGCAGTTCCAGCATGAGGTGCAGCTGGTAGGCGTCGCGGACGTGGTGGGGGAGGCCGCCTGGCGCTTCGCCCAGGAGTCGGGGCTNCCGGAGGTAGAGGTGTACACTGATCCCCTCGAGCTGATCCGGAGGCCGGCTGTGGAGGCCGTGGACATCTGCACGACGCACGACCAGCACGCCTCGGTGGCCCTGGCCGCAGCTGGGGCCGGCAAGCACGTGCTGGTGGAGAAGCCGATGGCCACCTCCCCCCAGGAGTGCCTGCAGATGGTGGAGGCGGCGCGTGCGCACGGCGTACTGCTGATGGTGGCGCAGTGCCAGAGGTACGAGCCCTCGTATCGGGCGGCGCGGGAGGCCATCCAACGCGGCGAGCTTGGGCGGGTGTGGGGTGTGCAGCTGGAAGCTAGGCAACATCTACGCTTGTTCCGCCCTCCAGGCGACTGGCTGTACGATGGCAGGAGGGCTGGTGGCGGGGTNGTGATCTCGGTGGCGGTGCACAAGATAGACCTGGCGCGCTACCTGGTGGGCGACGTGCGGCGCGTGACCGCCCACTGCCGGACCTCGGACCCTGAGCTGTTCCGTCATGGGGCAGAGGACTTCTGCGTGGCCACGCTGGAGTTTGCCAGCGGTGCCGTGGGATCGCTCTTTGCGACCTATTCGGGCTACCGCATCCCCTACGGCGAAGGGATCACGGTCATCGGCACCCAGGGCACGATCTACAGCCTGCAGCTGGGGCAGGAGCGGGGACCGGCGATGATAGCCTCCGAGATCGCTGCGGGCGAGCAGGGGTCGGGGTGGGGCGAGCAGTACTCGGGCTTCGCCCCTCTGCCCAGCAGCCCCGACGGCTTGGTCTCGCAGGACATGTTCGTCAACGAGATCGTGCACTTTGCACGCTGCTGCCGGGGAGAGGAGGAGCCGATCAGCAGCGGGGAGGACAACCTGGGGACCATGGCGGTGGTGTTCGGCATCTACCGTTCGGCATCGACGGGAGAGCCCGTGGAGCTTGCGGAGGTGTTCTAGATCATGAGGTTGGAGGTAACTGCAGAGCGGGTGAACTTCCTGACCGACGACGGCAGGCTGGCCGGCAGCTACGTACACGCCGACCCCTACAAGCCCCACATCCATCCGCTCAACAGCCCCCAAGGATTCACCCTGTCGCTGTGCTCTCCCCACGACCACAAACACCATCGGGGGCTGATGTACGCCCTGCAGGCCAGGGACATCAACTTTTGGGAGGAGAAACCCTTGCAACAGGGGGTGGCTGTGGGTCGGCAGGTGCACCTGGCATACAGCGCCCTGTGGGAGAGTGGCGAGGAGGTGGGCTTCCTGGAGGAGCTCGTATGGCGGAGCGAGGATGGGAGCCAGCACCTGCAGGAGATCCGGAGCCTCGATTGCCGACTCTCGGCGGACGGAGATCGCTTCATGTGGCGCTGGAGGACTGAGCTCCGGGCTGCCAGGGACCTGGAGCTCGTGATGAGCCCTTGGAGCAAGCCGGACCTGAAGGGCAGGTTGGTCAACTACCATGGTTTGGGCGTACGGCTGCGCAGGGAGTTCGGATGCACAGGAGGGAACAGGCTGGTAGTGGACGGCAGGGAGATGAGGTTCGAGGAGGCGCTGGGGGTGGTGCCCAGGGAGGTCCAGTTCCATGGCAGGATAGATGGCATCTGGCCCGTCCCGCGGGCGTACGTAGGACTGAGGCAGGGGCAGGGGCACGCGTTGTTCGTGATGGACGTGCCCTTCGCATTCATGAGCCTTGGACCCACGTCCCTATCTCCCATGCAGCTGGCGCGGGGCGAGGTGCTCGCGGAAGAGTACGAGATACTCGTGGGCGACGAGAGCCCAGCGGAGGAGTGACGGTGCACAGGATGGTTGCTCGCAGGCGTATCCGCAACACGCTGGTGGGGATAGGATTCATCAGTCCTTGGATCCTGGGCTTCCTAGCCTTCCTGGTGTACCCGATCGCGTACTCCTTCTATCTCAGCTTCACGCGCTACACAGGGTTCGGGGCTCCGCAGTGGATTGGCCTGGGGAATTACAGGCAGCTCCTGCATGACCAGCTGTTCTGGACCTCGCTATACAACACCTTATACTACACGGCCTTGGCGGTGCCGTTGGGCACTATAGTAGCGTTAGTCATGGCGTTGGCTATGAACCAGAGGCTGCGGGAGGTGCTGCTGTACCGTACGGCGCTCTATCTGCCGTCCATCCTGCCCGCGTTTGCTGTGTCCTTCATCTTCCTCGTGCTGATGGACCCGCAGAACGGCGTGCTCAACTACCTGCTGTACCTGCTGGGCCTGCCGCAGGTCAACTGGCTTGGCGACCCCAGGGTCGCCAAGCTATCCATCGTGCTCATGTCCCAGCTAGGGGCGGGCAACGCGGCGTTGATCTTCCTAGCCGGGCTGAAGGCCATCCCGAGGACGCTGTACGAGGCCGCGGAGCTCGATGGGGCTGGGCAGTGGGGCAAGTTCGTCCACATCACCCTGCCGATGCTCACCCCGGTCCTGCTCTACAACCTCGTGATCGGTATCATAGGCGGGCTGCAGGTGTTCACCCAATCCTATATCCTGACAGGAGGAGGCCCGGCCAACTCGACGCTCTTTTACGTGTACTACCTGTACAACAACGCCTTCGCGTACAGCCGCCTGGGCTACGCTGCGGCGCTCTCCTGGATCTTGTTCGTCGTGAGCGCTGTGCTGTCCCTGCTGGTGTTCAGGTCAGCCGCTAGATGGGTGCACTATGAGATCTACTAGAGGGAGGGCAGGAGATGCGTAGCACATACATGTCAGCACGTGAGCAGGTTAGCTCGAGGGTGAGGATCAGCCTCGGGTGGCTGCGTGGGGCAGTGGCGCGGCTGGTGCTGCTGGCCATCGCCGCGGTGTTCCTGTTCCCGCTCTACTGGATGTTAGCCACGGCCGTCAAGACCGATGCGGAGCTGGCGCACTTCCCGCCCTTGCTGTGGCCGGCCCACTGGGAGTGGGGCAACTTCTTGGCGGCCGCGCGCTACGTCCCGCTGTTCCTGTACATGAAGAACACCCTCGTCATCACGATCTGGACCGTGATCGGAGCCGTGGTGTCCAACGCCATCGTGGCCTACGGCTTCTCCGGTATCGATTGGCCAGGTAGGGACAAGGTGTTCGGCCTCGTGCTGGCGACGATCTTCATCCCGTTCCCGGTGCTCCTCGTGCCCCTGTTCGACATCTTCGCCCATCTGGGTTGGGTCAACACCTACCTGCCGCTGATTGTACCGGCGTATTTTGGCAACGCGTTCTGGATCTTCCTGCTGCGGCAATTCCTGTTGCAGATCCCAGCTGAGCTGTCGGATGCGGCGAGGATCGACGGTGCCGGGGAGCTGCGCATCTTCTGGCAGATCGTGCTGCCACTTGCCAAACCGGCGATAGCTACGGTGGCTATATTTGCGGCGCTGGGGGCCTGGAACGACTTCTTGGGGCCCCTCATATACCTTCAGGACAACTCCAAGTACACCCTGTCCATAGGGCTGGCCTTCTTCCGGTCGGAGCACAACCTGCGGCTCAACCTCCTGATGGCGGCCTCCACTGTAGTGGTNACGCCNGTGATCCTGCTGTTCCTGTCCTGCCAAAGATACTTTGTAGAAGGCATCACGCTGGGCAGCGTGAGGTAGATGACATCAAGGAGGCGGTGATATGCACATCTCTAGAAGAAACTTCATCAAGAAGATGTCGGCAGTGACCCTGGGAGCACTCAGCATGCGTGCCCTGATCGAGGAATCTATCTAGGCGCGGGCACGACAGGTGGCACTGCGCATGGTGGCTGATGCCAGGGTCAAGGCTTACGCTTGGGTCAAGGCATACTACTGGCTTCGTCTTTATGCAGCTACCTGAGATCAGCTGGCCGATGCGCGACCAGGCACAGAATGAGCCTAGGGGCACGGGCGTTGGGCCCGGCACTTGGGAGAGGCGTGCTGNGCCCAACCCTTACCAAGCCAGCAATNGGATAAGCCCCACCAGTTCTCCCAAGCTGGGGTGGGAGGACGGTCTAATCGACTCCTGAGGGCTTGCATTCTCGTCTAGGCTGCGTTATAATCTTGGCATGACTGGTAAGACCAGTATGACCAAATGGAACAGAGAGACCATAGTCGGCGCCCTGCGGGAGCAGGTGCTCTCGGGGGAACTGCGGCCCGGGGACAAGCTACCGAGCGAGAGACAGCTGGCGCAAGGTTTCGGGGTCAGCCGCCCGGTGATACGTGAGGTCCTGCGCTCCCTCGCCGATCAGGGCTTGGTACAAATCCTCCCCGGCAAGGGGGCCTACGTGCGCCCAGCCAGCGAGGGGGATGTCGCGCAGCTATTCGAGGTGGCGCTTCACCGCAACCAGGTCACTCCCCAGCAGCTGATCGAGGCGCGCAAGATGCTCGAGTGCGAGGCCGCCTACCTGGCGGCCATGCGGGCCACCAACGAGGATCTGCACCCCCTGCGGCTTGCCCTCGCCCAGTTGGAGACAGCGGGGAACGTGCTCGAGCAGGTGAAGTGGGATCTAGCGTTTCACCTTGGGGTGGTGCGGGCCGCCCACAACCCCGTCATAGAGATGATGTTCGGATCCATTCGCAGCTTCACCGTTGAGATGATGCTGCGCAGCCTGAGCGACCCGGCGGTCGCTGGCGAGGGCCTCGGCCTGCACCATGAGGTGCTCCGGGCGCTCGACGCCAAGAGCCCTGTAGCGGCTAGAGAAGCCATGGCGAAGCACCTGGCCGTCGCGGAACAGCAGTACGGGGAGGACCTCGATCGCCCGCTGAGCGCCCTGGCTACCAGGGAGCTTGGGCGACTCTTCGGGGCCCATGTCTCCCTTGAACAGCTCATCAGGGTCACGGCCCCACCTATGGATGCCACGGGTCAGGACACGTAACCAGGAGGAGATGAGAGGCCTCGGGCCTCGGGCAACAGGTAGAATCGCAGCAGGAGGAAGATGATGGCAGGCACAAGAACTATCACTCGGCGGAGGCTACTACAGGCGGCGGGCCTGGGTGGCCTGGGTCTCGTGCTGGCGGCTTGCGGCAGGGCCGCGCCCCAGGGCGGCACGCCACAGGCATCCTCTGGCTCAAGTCAGGTGCAGCTTGAGCTGTGGACTTTCGTCAACACCCACGCTCGTTGGTGGCGCGCTATGGCCGAGGACTACCGAAAAAAGGTGAATCCCGGCTTTCAGCTCAAGGTCAGCGAGATCGCTTACCAGGACCTCTTCGACAAGCTCCGCATCGCCATTCAGTCGGGAGGGGTGGGAGCTCCGGACATCGCCGATGTCGAGCAGGGAGCGTTCGGTGGTTTCCTCCGCGGCGGCTCCCCGGGTTTCGTTGATCTGACCGATCGTCTCCAGACGGAGGGCTACATGGACCAGCTCGTGGCCTCCAGAGAGGCGCTCTACAGCTACAATGGCAAGACTTACGGTATTGAGCACGCGCTGTGCCCCGTGGTGTTGTACTACCGCGCGGACGTATGGGAGGCCGCCGGGGTGGATCCCACCAGATTCTCGACTTGGGAAGACTACATCCTGGGAGCCAAGCAGGTCGCACGTTCCGGCGTGCATGCCCTGCCNTTCCCGGCTCACGACGTTCTCCTGCGCCAGCGAGGGGAGGACTATTTCGATCAGGCTGGCAAGGTGAAGCTCGATTCCCCCCTGTCCGTTGAGACGATGGAGTGGATCCTGGCGCTGAAGTACCAGCACGGCATAGCCGAAGAGACTCCGGACAGCGACCAGGCATGGTGGGCGGCGGTCAAGGAGGGGAAGTTCGTCTCCGTGGTCGGGGCNGACTGGTACGCTGGCTTTCTCAAGGACAACGTGCCAGAGCTCAAAGGCAAGTGGCGGGCCGTGGCGCTACCGGCCTGGGAAAAGGGAGGGCGTCGCACCAGCTGTTCGGGCGGCACAGGTGCTTGCATCTTGGACACCAGCCAGCATGTCGAGGAGGCGTGGAAGTTCCTCAAGCACAGCATGCTCAGTGTGGAAGGCAACGTGCGGAGGTATGAGATGACGAACCTCTATCCGCCCTTCAAGCCAGCGTGGAAGAGCCCGAGGCTGCACGTCAAGGACGAGTACTTCGGCGGCCAGGACCTGGGCGAGCTGTTCAGCCAGCTCGGGCCAGATGTGCCACCGCAGTATCAGAGCCCGTTCCGGACGGAGCTCAACACCAAGCTCGAGGCTTCCATGCAGGCGGTGCTCCGCAGGCAGCGCCCCGCTGCGGACGTGTTCAAGCAAGTGGCCAATGAGATCCGGCGCGAGATGTCCGAGGAGTAGGGTGATGTCGGGCGCAAGACGGATGAAGCTGGCTCCCTACCTGTTCATCAGCCCGTTCTTCCTGGGCTACGCAGTGTTCTTCGTGTATCCGGTGCTGCGCTCGCTGTACCTTAGCTTCTTCGAACAACAGGGCGTACGCAGCCAACCGCGTTTTGTGGGCTTCGAGAACTACCTGCAGCTGCTGTCTGACGGGCTGTTCCTGAAGGCTCTGCTTAATACCACGTACTACGCCGCCGGTAGTGTGTTCGTCATCGTCCCCGCGGCGCTGGGGCTCGCTCTCCTGCTGACTGCGAGGGGTCTGCGCGGGCGTGAGTTCTTCCGCCTCTTCTTCTTCGCGCCCTACTTTACGTCGGGGGTGGTGATCGCGATCATCTTCAGCATCGTCTTCAGCCGGGACTACGGCCTGATCAACAACTACCTCCTGGCACCGCTGGGCCTGCCGAAAGTGGAGTGGCTGCGCAACCCAGTGGCCATTATGCCTGCGATCATATTGGTGGGGTTGTGGCATTACCTGGGCGTGAACGCCCTGTACTTCCTGGTAGGGCTGCAGAACATCCCCCCGGAGCTAAAGGAGGCCGCGGTGATCGATGGGGCTGGCAGCTGGCAGCTGTTCCGATACGTCACGTTGCCGCTGCTCAGACCGATCCTCATCTTCGTCGTGACCATCGCGATCATAGGGTCTTACAACCTGTTCGCCGAGCCTGCCGTGCTACTCGGGGCCGAGGGAGGACCCAACAATGCTGGACTGTTCATGACCATGTATCTCTACCTAGTGGGCTTCCGCTTCCTGGACTTTGGATACGCCTCAGCCATAGGTTACGCGCTGGCGCTCATCATCATCGCCCTCACGCTGCTCCAACTCAGGCTCATGGGCGTCTTTCGGGAGGAATAGCTCAATGATCGATGCGAGGACCGGCTCAAAGGCCNGGCTGACAGCCATCGTCAGGTGGGCGCAGTGGAGGCGATCGATACGGCTGCTGCTCATCCACCTGGTGCTGCTGGCCGGCGTGGTGCTCACCGGCGCACCCTACCTCTACACCATCACGGGTTCCTTCAAGGAGAACTCGGAGATCTTCTCGTTGCCGCTGCGCTTCTGGCCCCAGGAACCGACGCTGACCAACTACCAAAGGCTGCTCAGCGGTAGCGAGATACCTTTCCTGCGACAGATGGGCAACAGCGCGGTCGTCGCGGTGGCGCAGACGGCCCTGACCTTGCTCGTCGTGTCCATGGTTGGCTGGGGCTTCGCCAAATACGAGTTCGCTGGCAAGCGAGTGCTCTTCCTGGCCCTGCTAGCCACGCTCACGATACCCTTCCAGGTTACCCTAGTGCCCTTGTTTCTGCTCATGTTGCGCTTGCGATGGGTGGATACCTACTGGGCCATCGTGTTACCGGGCGCCGTCAACGCCTTCGGCGCTTTCTTCATGAGGCAGGCGATGTTGGCGGTGCCGCGCGACCTCCTGGACGCCGCCAGGATCGACGGGGCCTCCGAGTGGGGACTGTTCTGGAGGATTGGGCTGCCGCTCTCCAGAGGAGCGCTCTCCGTGATGGGNNTGCTGATCTTTGTCTCCTCATGGAACGACTACCTGTGGCCATTGATCGTGCTGCGGACGCAGCAGAAGTTCACCTANCCGCTGGGCCTGGCCACGCTGGTGGGGCTATACAAGGTGGAATANGGGATGATCCTGGCAGGTGCGTTCCTGGCCAGCCTGCCGGTCATAGCGCTCTTCGTCGCTGGTAGGAACCAGCTCCTGCAAAACCTGACCATTGGCAGCATAAGGGGGTAGTCATGTTTCTAAGGTGGGCTGAGATAAGTGAGGTGTGGGTACTGACGCCCCGCAGGGGGGAGGCCAGCTTGGAGCTGGCGGCGTCCGAGCTCTGCAGGGGGCTTAGGCGCCTCAATCCAGGGCTGGTACCTAGGAGGGCCAACCTCCCTGGGCCCGATACCACGCCGGGACAACTGCGTTTCGTGCTCCTCACGGCAGGGGTCGAAGGCGAGGGCTACGAGATCCGGTTGGGCGACGGCGAGCGTTGGGAGGTCACGGTTGTCGGACAGGGTAAGGCCGGCGTGCTGTACGGCGTCCTGGAACTGCTGGAGAGACAGGGAGCGTTCTTTGGCCTGGACGGCGACCTGTACCCCTTGGACCTGCCCGAAGGTCTAGACCTCCCTGACGTGCGATCGCCCTGGCGTGGGACGCCGCGCTTCGCCGTGCGAGGGCTCATGCCCTGGCCAGATTTCCTCAACTGCGTGACCGTGTTCAACGATGAGGACTGGCGGAGCTACCTTGAGGCGATGGTCCGCATGCGCTTCAACATGTTGGGGATACACGTCTATGGCCAGGCCAACAAGTGGGCCGAGTCGTTCCTGACCTTTGAGTACGGTGGGGTAGGGTACACCGCGTACACCGACACCACGGCCACGGACCGCTGGGGGTACCTGCCGCAACGCACCTCCCGCTACGGCATGGGAGCATCACAATACTACGACGACGAGGTGTTCGGCTCCGATGCTACGAGGNATGCCAGGGGTCCCTGGGAGGCGGCAGAGATGGCCCGAGACCTTTGGCGTCGNGNTTTCGCCTACGCCGAGAGGCTCGGCATTCGTACCGGTGTGGGCTTCGAACCCTACCAACTGCCNGATGAGATCCTCCGAGCCACGCCACCAGAGGTGCGGCGCGACCTGCACCTGCAGCTTCCCTGGGGACACCAGGCTTTGACCTACGTCGATCCCGAGTCGCGCACCGCCCGCAGGATCCTGGAGGCACGCCTGGACGCGCTGCTGGAGTCCTATCCTGCCATCAGTTACGTGTGGATGTGGGAGGACGAGAGCATGAGCTGGGCGAGCCACCAGGGGCATGTGCCGCTGTCGGCCACGCCCTTCCTCCAGGCCCACGATTACCTTCGCCGCCATGCGCCCGATAAGAGGCTCGTGATCTGCGGGTGGGGAGGCGTCGTGCGACACTTCGACGCCTTCCACCGACTGATGCCCGAAGACGTGATTTTCGCGGCTCTCAACGACCAGCTCGGCTGGGATCCCGTGCACGAGGCGTTCGCCCGCCTGGGAGATCGCGAGCGCTGGGCTATCCCCTGGTTGGAGGACGACGCCTCCATGTGGCTACCGCAGCTGCACGTGGGCCGCCTGCGCCGCGATGTGGAGCTGGCAGGCGCGTACGGCTGTCAGGGGTTGCTGGGTCTCCACTGGCGGCACCGCATAATCGACCCCAACGCCAACTACCTCGCTCGAAGCTGTTGGGGTAGTCCACCTGAGCCTGAGCGGCACTACATCCTCTATGCGCGCACGCAGGCCCATGGCGAACGGGCCCGCAAACTGGGGCAGATCCTCCTCAGCGCAGACCGCGAACATCGCCTGCTGTCGACCTGGACGGGTGTGGTTGGGGAGGATGGGCATCACGTNACGCGCGAGCCCGCCGGCGACTACAGCGAGGCCTTTCGACCGGACTCGATGGACGAGATCCCGTCCGAGCTGCTCGACAGCCAGGCCGAGGTGTGCCGCCTAGTCTCCCAGCTCCTGAGCGAGNCCTCCGGGCCCGTCGAGCGAGAGAGGCTGGGCTACTGGGAGGCCCACCTGCGCTTTCTAGATAGGTACGCCAGGGCGCTGCGGGTCGCGCGAGAACTACAGGGCATCATTCGCTCCCACGCTGACCGGCCGGAGACGGTCTCCAGCCAGGGGCTGGAGCGCTGGCAGCAGCTGCTGCGCCTCGTGCGGGAGGCCGTACTACCGTTCCAACGCGCCCTGGCCACGCGCCACGACCTAGGCACCTTGGCTTCGATCCAGAACAAGCTGGTGCGCATCGCCTGCTGGCGATTGGGAGAGTCCCTCAGGGAGGTGCTCGGAGATCTGCCACCCGACGTAGAGCGGTTCCGGGACGACTGTTTGGCTCCAGATCCCGACCTGGAGGCCCAGTTGGTGGTCCCCACCCGCCCTACCAGGGCGTCTCCCGGCGAGGTCGTGAAGGTCTCCGCCATAGCGGCAGGCACGCGTGAGCCCGTGGAGGTGCGCCTGCGCTGGCGCAGGGTGGGAGAGGAGTCCTGGNGTGAACANCGACTGCACCATGTGAGCCGCAGGACCTTTGCGGGGCAATTGCAGGTGCCGTGGGATGCCGAAGCCGGGCTGGAGTACGTGCTGGAGGGGACTTTCGCGGGATATCCGGAGCCTCTCACGCTGAGGGTCCCGGGAGANGGTTGCTACATGCTGAGCACGTAGGGAGGTGTACGCATGCTGCTTGCAGGGAAGGTGTGTCTGGTAACTGGCGCGGGACAGGGCATCGGCAGGGGAATCGCGCTGCGCTTTGCGGCCGAGGGGGCCGATGTCGGGGTGCTCGATCTGGACGGCGACGGCTGCCGGGCAGTGGTGGAAGAGATACGCGCCCTCGGGCGGCGAGCCGTGGCGCTGCCGGCGGACGTCGGAGACGGGCCCAGCGTGGCGGCCGCGGTCGAGGAGCACTTGCGGATCCTGGGGCCGCCGGACGTGCTGGTACACAACGCCGGCATTATGCCGAGCGGGACCCTGGACGAGACCTCGGAGGAGGAGTGGGATGCCGTGTTCAGGGTCAACGTCAAGGGGGCCTATCTGGTCTGCCGCCAGGTGCTGCCCGTGATGCGGGCCAGGAGAAGGGGGGCTGTCATCTTCACGGCTTCCATCACGGGGATCTTGGGCTTGCCAGGCCTAGCCGCCTACTCGGCGACCAAGGGGGCGCTGATAGCCCTCGCGCGAGCGATGGCTATCGATTACGCCAGGGAGGGGATCAGGGTCAACACGGTGTCCCCGGGCACGATCGATTCGCCCATGCTCCGACCGGTTCGTAGCGGCCCAGCGGCGACCCAGAGGCCACGCGGCGCGCGTTCGATGAGATCTACCCGATGGGCAGGGTGGGCCGGATCGAGGAGGTGGCNGACGTGTTCGTCTTCCTAGCCTCCGATCGCGCTAGCTTTGTGACGGGGGCCAACTACACCGTCGACGGTGGCATGAGCGTCAAGGGGGAGCAGCCAAGACTGTAGAGGAGGGGATCAGGTGAGGATAACGCAGATCGACAAGCACGTGATGTACGCCGGCTGGCGCAACTGGGTCTTCGTCTGCGTGTCGACCGACAACGGCCTGCAGGGAGTGGGAGAGGCCACGCTGGAGGGGCGGGAGCTGGCCGTTCTGGGGGCGATCGACGACCTGTCCCGCTACCTGCTGGGTCGCGATCCGTTCGATATCGAGCGCCACTGGCATCAGATGTACCACGACGGCTTCTGGAGCCACGGGCCAGTGCTCCTGACGGCGATCAGCGCCTTGGAGGTGGCGATGTGGGACATCATAGGGCAGGCGCTTGGCCAGCCGATATACAACCTGCTGGGAGGCAGAGTGCGTGACGCGGCGCCCGTATACGCCAACGGCTGGTACTTCGGGGCCCACTCNCCTGAGGAGTTCGCCGANAGGGCTTGCGAGANCGTGGAGCGAGGCTTTGTCGCCCTCAAGTGGGATCCGTTTGGCCATGCCAGCGTCCACCTTTCGAGGGAGGAAGAGGAGCTGGCGCTGGAGAGAGTGGCGGCCGTGCGTCGGGCGGTGGGTCCCAGGGTGAGGCTGATGGTGGAGGCGCACGGCAGGTTCTCAGTGAGCGAGGCCATCCGCATAGCCAGGCTGCTGGCGCCCTTCGACTGCTACTGGTACGAGGAGCCGGTACCTCCAGCTAACTTGGAGGCCCTGGCCGAGGTTACGCGCCACTCTCCCATCCCCACGGCAGCCGGCGAGCGCGCCTATACCCGGTACGAGTACGCTGGCCTGCTGGCACGGCAGGCCGTCCGGGTGATCCAGCCGGATGTGATCCACGCNGGAGGGATGCTGGAGGCGCGCAAGATCGCGGCGATGGCGGACGCCTGGCACGTGCCNGTGGCCCCGCACAACCCCAACGGGCCGGTGGCGGCCGCGGCGACGCTACACCTGATAGCTGGGCTGAGGAACTTCCTGGTGCTGGAGATGCTGGTCAACGATCCCCCCTGGCGCGAGCTGGTGCTCGAGCCGGCGNTGGAGGTGCGCGATGGNTACCTGCGCCTGCCAGATGGCCCAGGGCTGGGCGCTAGGCTGAACCTGGAGGAGGTCAAACGTCATCCGTACCAGCCCCGGGACCTGCACTTTCTGTCTGAGGGATCGGTTTTGGACAGCCCCATCCATCGAGAAGGAGGTTAGCCATGGAGATCGCGGAGGGAGTACATCGCATAGCCTGCCCATTTGGCCAGAGGCTAGTGTACTGTTACCTGATCGTGGGGGCCGAGAGGCGCGTGCTGGTCGACACCGGCGTGGCGGACTCTCCCGACAAGCACATCCTGCCCTACCTACGGGGGCTGGGCCTGGCTGCCAGCGAGCTCGACCTCGTGGTCATCACCCACTCCGACTTCGATCACCAGGGGGGCAACGACGCCATGAGGCGGGCAGCCCCTGGGGCNGCGTTTGCGTGCCACGCGCTGGACGCCCCCTGGGTCGAGAGCCCGGAGGCCCTGATCGCGGGCAGGTACAGCCAGTTCGAGCGAGAGCACGGTATAGGCTATGGGAGGGAAGTCAAGGCCCAGATCGCGCGCGACTGCGCCAGCCACGTCCCGATGGACTGGAAGCTGACCGGAGGGGAATCCTACCGGATCGGCCCTGGCAGGCACATCCGTTTCCTGCACACCCCCGGCCACACCTGGGGACACCTTGCGATCTGGGATGAGGCTACGGGCACCCTGATAGCGGGCGAGGCGGCGCTCTGGCGCTGTATCCTTGGGCTGCACGATGAGCCCGCCATGCCACCCACTTACTGCTACGTGGAGAGTTATCAAGGCACGCTGCAGAGGTTGTTGGCTATGGGGATCCAGGTGTTCGCGCCGGCGCACTGGCCTGTGAGGAGGGGCAGGGAGGTGGAGGCCTTCCTGGCGGATAGCCTGGCCTTCTGCCAGGATATCGGAGGCCCAGCTGCTGGGNGTGCTGTCACGGGCATCAGAGGCCATGACGCTGCGCGAGATGATAGCAGTGGTGGGNCCTCGGATCGCCAGCTGGCCACCCGAGGCGTCGATGGACCTGGCCTTTCCGATCTCCGGCCATCTGAGCTGGCTCCTCGCCCGTGGCCTGGTCGTCCGCGAGCGCAAGCAGGGGCTGAGCGCCTATCGCGCGGCCCACTGAGAATGCAGAGGGGCATTACAGACCGCTGATCATCTGCAGGGTGATACGAGGCTCGGGAGGTTACTCATGGTTGCTGCTCCCTGGGAGGGATGCGCCGGGGGCCATGGCACCCTTGCAGGCTACCAGAAACGTCCACGGTTGTGATGGAGACAGATGTGGTGAGGACATAACGCCCAGGGGAATGTGAACAGCTGTAGGATATTGGCGGAGCGCTGCCCCGATAGCATGAGCTAGGCTTTGAGCTGGCCACGGCGTGCCACGGGGCGCTGCGGCCGTGGGATCCCGACTGCCGAGTCCACGAGGCGCGGCCGCAGCTGATGAGGTGCTATCCCCTGAGGTTGGCGGACAGCTCTGCCGATTGGATCCCAAGGGCCGAAGTCGACCTAGCATCCTATGATCCCTCGGCTAGCTGTGATCAGATGCCACGCTGACCAGGTTGGAGTCCACAGTTCCCCGTGGTGGAGCCGTCGTTTTGGAGGCCCACTTGCACGAAGGGGGTTGCAAAGAACATCCACTTGGTATACCATATACAGTATCCAGTATTTAGTATTCCAGGAGGGTGTGAGATGGAGGCAGAGCCGTTTGAGGTGCGGCAGCTGTACAGGTACCTGCG
>Ga0065724_108459_pt1 | contig 23224 bp, 36 predicted proteins | sample TheenrcSG05JP960_FD_59111 | JGI IMG/M metagenome (GOLD analysis project Ga0065724, IMG submission 59111) | Thermophilic enriched microbial communities from mini bioreactor at UC Davis - Sample SG0.5JP960 | ecosystem: Engineered > Solid waste > Grass > Composting > Bioreactor | place: USA... | reverse complement strand
CCGGACCGCACCGTCGTGCTGGATCCGGACCATCTTCCGCGCCTCGCTGATGCCGCGCACCCTGACGTTCTCGCCCTGGTAGCTGACCCGGTCGCCGCGGCGGATTTCAAGCGGAGGGTGGCCGACGCGGTGGATGATCATCTCGATCGGCTCCTCGCAAACATTGCCCGTTTTGGCAACCACCGGGCAATTTCGACCGGCGCATGCCCTCGCCAGCCGCACCCTGGGCAGTGCACTTCGTACATGCCAGCTGTCTGTCCTTCCAGGCTCCGCATCAGGCGGCCGTAGAACGTCGTGAGGTATGCCTGATCGCCGCACTTCGGGCATCTGTCGTCGTCGAGAACGTTCAGACGCCACGGTTCGAACAGCGCGATTTCCATGTACCGTCGGATGTCGTCCGGATAGGCGCGGGTCCAAGCCTCGACGTGCTTCCGGATCTTATGCTCGCTCGCGCCGTTCCGGCGGAACCGGTCGATGGTAACGCGCATCGCGTCGAGGGTCGTTTGTTGCTGGGCTGTGAGCGTCACCAATCCGGTCTACCTCCCTTCCATCTCAATCGCTGCCCGCCAGCGGTACCCGTCGGCTTCGATCCTGCGGTGTAGGGCGGCCTTGTACGCCATCAGCCGGTCGAACCGGTATTTGTTGCGTTGGCTCCGCGGTCTGCGGTCCGTTGCGTAGGCGGCGGCTTTCCGGCAGTAAAATTGGATGCGGAGGATGTGTTTGGTCATGGGATCACCTCCTACAGTCCAATGAATCTGAGCCCGTAACCGACGAACAACAAGAACGTGAGGAATAACGAGACGTAAATCGTGAAACGGTCAAGTTCGCGCTTTTTCAGCGCGTAGGTGATCAGGAGATAGAGCCAACCTGCTGCACAGGCGAAATTTATGGCGGCTATCACCATTAGAATCGTGTTCACGGCGCCACCTCCGGCTCCATCCCCCGCACCGGCCGGTATGACCGGGCTGCCACGTCCGGTTCTCCGGCCTTCACCCGTTCCAACCTGGCGCGATACCGCTCATACATGCGCCGGGCCCACCTGGCGAGAGGCTGGCGGCGTTCGAGCAGGGCGCGTTCTTCGATGCCGAGGAAGAAAAGACAGATGTCGAGAAGCTGGGTTCGGGTCATCCGGTTTTCACATCCTTCCAGTAATGTTGGTAGGAACGCATATTTTGCTTTAAAATTGTGGTGAGTGTCGCTTTTTGCCCCGTCGCGAAGTGATTCGCGAACGAGAATCGGGTGAATTCAAGGGAAACCTAAGTCTCCCGGAGATATGGTGACCTTGAGCCAAGCCGGAGGAAGATCGCTTTGTGTACTCCGGAAGGTGCAACGCATAGGCGGTGAGGACGATCACCAATAACCCGCCCACGAGCGCCCGACATCCCACGCGGATGATGACGTATGCTGAACTGCAAGGAAACTTGCAGAAGCGCCGGATAAAAAGCCAGCGCGATAACACATTTGGATGTCCCGATTCCGAGAGGAACCGCTAAAATCCTGTCGCTGGTCAATGGCGCAAACGCCATGAACAAGTTGGCAGAACAAGCACTCGGAGCTACTAAACTTGCATTCAAGTTTGCCGATGGCCCAATCATCGGCAACGCCTTGAATCGAGGTGAACAAGCGGCACTCACTCATTTCCCTCGAATCCGATTCAACTTCGCGTGCTCCCTCCGCTCCCGGCGATTGCGCGGGCTCGTTGACCATCCGGCGGTGGAGTGGATCAGGCGGCGGATGAGGCTGTTGATCATGCCGTCGACCCCCTCATCTGCTCCCGGAGCCACTGCTCGAGGAACTCCCGGGTCTCCCGGGCCGGAAAGTACCATTTGGAGCCGACCTTCGCTTTCGGGAATCGCGGATCGAAGAAAAATTGCTGCTGAATGAAGTTCCAGCTCATGCAGGTGCGCCGCATCAGCTCTTTTGCGTCCCAAAACACGTATTCAGCGTCGACTTCTTTCACCATCTCAGCAATCCGCCGCCGTATCTCCTCCCGGACTTGGGCCTCGTCAATTTGAACCGTCAGCATGCGGGGCCCCCCTTCACGCAATCCGTTTCAGCCTCATCCGCTCGTAGTACTGCGCCAACATCTGTTTTCGCTGCTCGTACTCCGGAACCGCCACGATCAAGCCGATATCCACCCGTTGAAGCGTCTCGATCGCGTGGATCTGCTCGGCGGTAAGGTACGGGCGAATGACTTCGCCTTTTGGCAGCCCGTGCTTTTCCCGGAACGTCTTGGCGTCCATCCCGAGCACAATCCGGTAAATCATGTTGATTTCATTGGAGAAGTGGTAGTGCTTCGGTTCATCGTGCGCCGCCATGATCGCTTCCGTAAATGCCGGGAATTCCATCTTGGCCGTTTGCAATGGAGATGAAATTCCTCGCTGCAATCCAAATTGCGAATATCCTGCAGCACGTTGTCATGGCGCTTCCCGAACTCCTCCGCCACCTGCCGGCTGCTGCAGAATGCTTTGCCGTTTCGTTCGTAAAGGCGGTATTCCGGGTTGAGGATGAGTTTGCTCACGCGATCACCTCTTTTTGACCGGAGAATACTTTCGCGGCGCGCACCTCCAGAACGATTTTCCGGATCAACCATTCCGGGAGTTTGAACTGAACAGCAAACATTCCATCGGGCCCGCGAATCGCTTGCTATTCGTTCATTCCTCCCACCTCACGCCGTATGTTCCCTTTTGGGAACGTTGAGGGTAAAAAATTTTGGTACTTCAGTTTCCGGTATGTCGAGGACTTCAAGGACCTTGGCGAATTCATCAACCGTCATTTTCGCTTTGCCGGTCTCTTTTTTGTGGTAGTATGAACGGGAGATGTTGAGCGCGGATGCGACTTCCTCTTGCGAGATCTGGCGAGATAATCTCTCGTAACGGAGTTTCTGAAGGTTGAATTGCACGTCTGCTCACCTCCTTGTGATCCTATCTTATCCTTTTTGTTCCCAACTGTCAACTACAAAATTCGATTGTATAATTTTGTTGCTTATATGGAACACTTATGATAAAATTGTTCCCGAGGTGATCGTAAATGAAGAGTTCGAAAGAGGTCATTATGGAAATAAAGAAATTGCGTGAAGCGAAAGGATGGTCGCTCGAAGAGCTTGCGCGAAGAGTAGGCGTCGCTAAATCCACACTATCCAGATATGAAAACGGTCAGAGAGAATTTCCGATAAACGACATCGGTCTTTATGCTGATGTATTAGGAACGACTGTGGAAAAGCTGCTGGGAATAGGAAAACCCTCAGAGAATATTCCAGTCGTGGGGACGATATGTGCTGGCGACGGGTTACTGGCCGAGGAAAATATCGAGGAATACGTTCGTTATCCGCTTTTGAGCAAACGGCAGCCAGATTTTGCGCTCCGAGTTAAAGGTGACAGCATGCTCGGCGCCGGGATCGAAGACGGTGATATAGTATACTTCAAGAAAGCATCCTGGGCTGACTACAACGGACAGATTGTAGCGGCCTTAATTAATGATCAGGAAGACGGGACACTAAAGCGTATTCGCTGGTCTGCCGACTCGCCGCTGATCCGGCTGGAGCCGGAGAATGACAAGTACAACGTGATTGAGGTTCTACCGAATCAAGTCACGATCTGCGGTGTGTATATGGGTCACTTTAAACCGGAGAGGGAGGTATAGATTATGGCCACCGGATCATTCCGCCGCCGCGGCTGCAAGTGCCCAAAAAGCGCAAAACGCTGCACCTGCGGCGCCAAATGGTACTACCGATACGACATCATTGACCCGGCCACGGGGAAACGAAAGCAAAAGGAGGTGGGGGGCTTTCAGACGCTCAGAGAGGCTGAGGAGGCGGCGAAGCGGATTCAGTATGAGCTTCAAACGGGGACTTACATGGAGCCGACGAAGACGACGGTGGAGTCCTACCTGCTCGAGTACGTGGACACGGTGCTGAAAAACGAGGTCGCCAGGAACACCTACGAGCAACGGCGGGCCTATGTGGTGAATCACATCGCACCCAAGATCGGAAAGATTCCGCTCACCTCGCTTTCCCCGCAGCACGTCCAGAAGCTCTACTCCGAGCTGCTCGAACAGTACAGCCCCGGGCATGTAGTGAATGTCGGCAATCTGCTGACCAAGGCGCTGAACCAGGCCGTTCGCTGGGGGCTCATTTTCCGCAACCCAGCCAGCCTGGTGAAGAAGCCGTACAAGTCCCGAAAGAACCCGAACATGAAAGTCTGGACGGTCGATGAGCAGAAGCGGTTCCTGGATTGCGTGAAGCAGGATAACCAGTTCTATTACACACTCTTTCTTCTCGCCCTCACGTCTGGAGCGAGAGAAGGTGAATTACTCGCGCTGATGGATGACTGCCTAAACCTAAAAAACGACCAAATCGTTATAAAACGGACGATCGTGCGGGCCGGCAGACGACTCTATATCAAAGACAACCCTAAAACCGAAAGCTCGATCCGGACGGTGCAGATACCGGTTAAAACCACCCAAGCATTGCGCCGCTGGCTGATAAGGCGGCCGCCAAACTCGCTCGGACTTGTGTTTCCAAGCCCGAAAACTGGCGGCGTCCTATATCCAAACTCCCTCAAAAAAGCATTCGAAAAATATATAGAAATGGCCGGTGTTCCGCGGATCACCTTTCATGGTCTTCGGCACACCTTTGCGACAACACTTCTCGCAAACGGCATAAATCCCAAAGTCGTTCAAGAAATGCTTGGTCATGCTTCGATCAAAACCACGATGGACACATACGCCCACGTGCTCCCTATCATGCACAAATCGGCAGCCGAACAACTTGGAGCTGTTTTATTTTAGCCTTACCATGTGGGCAGATTGTGGGCAAACCGATGAAAAACACCCGAAAAGCCTTGATCTTACGCGGTAGTTTGCAGTTCGATTCGAACTTTTTGGGCTTGTCACGGCGTTTCGTGGGTTTACGAAAACCTTGATTTTATGCGGTTTTTCGGTTTTGGTTTTTCATTTCTTATCATGTTTTTTCATGCTGATGTGGGCAATTTGTGGGCAAAAACAAATCCCCCGGGCGGTGCTTCCGCATGTGGGGCTAATGTATCATAAATTAATTTTCACATGCAATACCATCACCGTCTCGATCAAGATGGCGCCCATACCCAGGATCACCAACACGAAGTGGAGCTGCACCAGCTGCACGCGCATCCGCGCACGTTCTATAGTACACCTCACCATCAGCTGGCTGCGCGGAGCTGCGCTGCGCATCAGCGTCCAGATCGCCAAATGTCACCACAAACTTGACCTTGGTCCCATCCGGGTACTTTTCCAGTTGGCTTCCGACCCAGCTGCCGGCGCCGCGGTTTTCAGCCGGGTCGATGTATGCCACGGACGCCCCGGCGCCACCTTCGGCGCACATTGCCATCGGCCACTCGTCACGGTCGTAGCCTTCCCGGGTCGGAATGCCGGCCAGCGACGCCTCCCGGCGCTTCTCTGCCCCTCCTCGGTCGATGGTGCAGACGGCCGATTCGCCGGCCAGGATGGCGCTGGCGATGTGGGCGGCGACGGTCGGATATTTGTCGGCCGGGAATTCCAGGATGACGTCATATTTCTCGGCGACAGACCGCGCTCCGCTGGTCGAGATTCCGACGGTCTGCGTCGCTCCGTCCCAGGTAATCTCGGCGCCGAGGGCTTCGCCAACAGCCCGCAGTGGCAAGTAGGTGCTGCCCTGATACGTGATCGGTGTCTGGGCCGGCTGCCAAGGCTGGCCGTTGAGTACGATCTTGATGCCGTGATTGAGGTAAGCCTTGATTTCGGCCAATTGGGATGCAGCCACCGCGCTCATCGTCACCGAAAAGAGCGTGACGGCCACCATGATGGCAAAAAAGACCTTCTTTTTCACGAAAAACCCCTCCTTGCGTCAAAATTTCGACGCATTGGAGGGGTTTCCCTTCCTCAGACGTTCCAGCTCCCTTTGCCGCTCCCACCACAGCCGCTCATAGCCGGGCACACACTTCCCGCACCTAATGCAGACGAACACCCGCGGCCCGCCGTCCCGGCTCCAGCGCGGGCGCATGTTGGTACGGCATTCGCACGTTGGCACACCGTAGATCGGGATCATGCAGGCCTCGCCACCGGTTGCCAGGCGAGAATCGTATCCGTGCGGAACGTCCGCGGCGCCCGGGACGTCATGCAGAACGCTCGGACGATGCCACCACGGACACTGTGGACGTAGATCGTGCGCTGTGTCATGCGGCCGGCGCTGTCTTGGTAGATGATCTCGACGTAGCGGCCGGTGTATTTGGCGATGGGCATAGGGATCGCCTCCCGAATGTGTGTTCGTGTGATTTGATTATATGGGAACGCATGTTCGGTGTAAAGGGGATAAAAAGGAGGCCCACGGTCTCAAAAACTTCCACATATCGCCAAATTGGGACTTTTGATGTAGAATGGTGTCGGATGACTATATATCATCGGTATTATAGTGAAAAATAAGTTGGTGAATGTTTATGTCCATTAACTCTTTAAACTCAAATATTCAGAGAATACAAAAAGAAATTGCAGATTTGCAAAAGAAAATTGGTGACGAGAAGAAAAAGGAAGCACGGGCAGTAGCAAAAATTAATCAGATCCAAAGAAGTATTACAAAAAGTACCTCGGCCAGCAGTTTGACAAATAAATTGAGACAAATAGAAAGGTTAAATGACGATATTGCCAGAAGCAGCAAAAAACAGGCTGAACTATCTAAAAAACTAGCTTCTAAAAACTTTGATTTGAACAGATATCAACAACAATTAACAAAGGAACTTGATCGGGAGAGAAAGAAACAAGAGGAACTTCAAAAACGCCGTGAACGTGAACTATTGGAATATCAAAGGACATTAACACAAGAATTGATAGACCACAGAAGGTTAATCCAGGAATCAACTGCCCGATCTGTTACAGTTTCAAGCATTAATACTCAGCAAGATCAAATTTATGACGTATTTATTTCACATGCTAGCGAAGATAAAGATGATTTTGTTAGACCGTTGGCCGAAGAACTTGAACGCATTGGCGTTAAAGTCTGGTATGATGAATTCACTTTAAAGATTGGAGATAGTTTAAGAAGATCAATTGATAAAGGCTTGGCACAATCAAGATTTGGTGTTGTTGTTTTATCGTCTGCCTTTTTTAATAAAAATTGGACACAGTATGAACTTGATGGATTGGTCGCCCGCGAAATGCAAGGAAATAAGGTTATTTTGCCAATCTGGCATAAAGTGACGATTGACGAAGTAAGAAAATATAGTCCATCTCTAGCAGATAAGGTGGCGATTAATTCTTCTATGTATAGTATCCAGGAGATAGCAAGACAATTAACAGAAGTCCTTTAATTAATTTTGACTTTTTATAAGGCCATGTTGATGCAATAATGTTATCAAACGATAGAAATCTAAACTACCTCCATAAGGATTATCGATTAATCCTAAATCTTTTGCGACAGTCAACGCCTCCTGTGCCCAATCAGGAATAGCATCCATAGCCATTAATGAGTGAAGAACCTTCAGTGCATATTTTAATTGAATGATTTCACTTTCCAGTTTTTGAATTCTTTCCTCGAATCCCATCAGAATCATCCTTTATACCCCCCGCCCAGCCACACGGCCAGGCGGGGTTCGTTTTCCCAAGCGCTTGGGATTTTACGCCGGCGGCATGCCGGCAGCCTTCCGGATCTCGTTCGCCAACCGGTTGAACTCTTCCCGCGCTTCCTTCGACTCTGTGGCGAACCATGCAGCCGACAGGAACCGGATGATCTTTTCGGCGTCTTTCGGGTCCATCTTCGGTTTCGCCTCCTTCCCCGACATGTCCCACCAACCTTCATTTCCGTAGGATTCATTCAGGTCCACCTGGTGGCCGGCCAACGTCACGCCGTTTTTGTGCTGGTAAATGTTCGCGTATTGGCTCTTCCGCCCCCGGCTCCAGGCGTAGGTCTGCCAGAAGTGCTGGGCTGCTCTCCGCCGCGCCATCTCCTCGATGACGGCATAGGAACCATACACGCCAACCCGGTACCCCGGGATCGCGTACGCCGCCGCCCGCAGATACGCTTCGATGGCGTCATAGTCCTTCGGCTGCGCGTCGTAGTCCACCGCGAAATAGATCGCGGTGCCTATCGGCTGACCGATCGCTTGCACCTCCCGGAACGCTTCCGCCCCGTCCACGGCGCCCGCAGCAGCACCGCCGGCCGGCCGGTTAGCGGTCGTCTCGAACACGGAAACGATCTTCATGCCGGCCGACGTGATGGCTTCCGCCTCCGCCCGAGTGAGCCGTTTCCAGGCGTAGCGCTCCGGTACGAGGTAGCGAGCGGCGAACTCATATCCGGCCGCGTGGATGGCGCGGGCTTTCTCGACTGTGAGCGGAACGGCGCAGTCAATTCCCTTGGCCATCTGATTCGCCGCTCCTTTCTTCCTTTCGTTTCATGGCCCGGTTCAGTTTGGCTTCAATTTCGCTCCTTACCCATTCACTCAATTTTTCGAGCAGCCATGCCGGGATCCAATCACCCCACCCGGCCCGGATCGCATTCGCTGTCATGCTTTTGATCGTGTGATACAGGAGACCGGCCGAAAAGATCCCGAAAATGATGCCGGGAGATCCAAGCACGACATCAAGCAGATGACCACCGGCTGGAAGCAGAAGCATGAAAAACGTTCTGAACACGCCGTCGATGCCGTAATGGGAGGCGTAAGTACCGTCCTTTCGAGCGGCTCGCGAACCGCTCAACCAGTCCAATCCAATGAAAAACGCCAATGCAGTTACAGTAGCCAATACTGCCGGCCCTGGTCCATACAGAAACTCGAAAACGGGCAACAAAAAACCGCCGACAGCAGCGGCAAATCCCTTTTCTATGAATGTTTTTTCCAAATTCAGCACCCCCAAATGAAAAGGCCCCGCCAAATCGGCGAGGCCGTGATACGAATACGATCAGGCCGGCTGCTGCAGCGGCTTTCCGTCGGTGCCCAGACCGAGCGCCGCCAGTTCCGCTTCGACGGCCGGTTTCAGCGTCGCCGGAACCTGCGCAAACGTCCTCCGGCCGGCGATGATGAGGGCGACATACACGTCGACCAGCGCCATGCTGACACCCCCTTTCGAGCAAAGGAAAAGGAGCCACAGCAGCACGTTCACGATCACGTCTGCTCGGCTCCTTCTTGCAACGCCGCGGCGACTTCCGCCCGGATCGGCTCCGGTACCGATTCGAGGGTCCTGCGGCCTTCGCGGATCAGTCGGACATACACCTGGACGATGGTCATCATGCAGATTCACCACCTTCCGGCGCCTGGGCAGCCAGGAACATTTCGTACAGTTCCGCGATCGCTTCGAAGGCCGTCAGGTTTTCGGCGCGCAATTCTTCGATCTGCTCCGACAGCGACCGCTGGTACACCGGCGGCGCCTCCGGCGGTTGGTTCGGGTCCGGATACGAAAACACCAGCGTCGGCGTCTCGCCGCTCACGTCCACGCGGTAGCCATTGCACGCGGCAAAGTCGGCGGCGTACTCACCGAATTGCAATTCCAACACGCCGACCGTCTCCGGTACACGCTCGGCAAGCGCTCGATACGTCTGGAAATCCTGCTCAATTGTGGTTGGCACGACGGCGCCCTGACGCTCGCCGGTGTCCAGAATGACGTTCCCTGTCGCTATTTCGTAATAAATTCGGCGACCGATTTGCATAATTTTCACCCCCAAATAAACCAGTAAAACAGATTACCTCCAGAAGTACCGTTATGGAAAGCAACTGGTAGCCTAAAAGAAGTTGTAGTAACTACCGCAGAACCATCCAATCTGTACCATACCGCAAAACTAGTCGAACTAGTTGAATTTGTACCTCTACACATCATGATTTTCCCTTGTGAAGTTCCGTAAAAATCACTCAGACCATCTCTACTAAAAATCGTTAATATTGGTGCTAAAGCCCCTCCTTTGTAAACGGCAAGAATCAGATTTGGTTCAAATGGAAGCGCCAGACCAGAAACCTCAATATATATGTTATTAGTAGTTGTTCCATCTTCTCTAACAAATTGTCTTGTATTACCTGTGCTTGTGCTAGTTACTGTTCCCGACGCAATCGGCTCTCCGCCCGGAATAAGCGATCCCACCAGCCCGAAAATGCTCACACCCTGCCGAATATTCTCTGCCACCCAATTCGGATCAGAATATTGCACGCTGTTCCCGCTGTCACCCGGGTAGTAACCAGCTTGCGGCCGGATACGGAGCGTGGTGCCGTTGCGGGAAATCGACTGACCGGTGACGTGGCCGGTACGGTTGGGCATGGTGCCGATTCTCTTTACGCCATTGACAAACGCGACTTTGCCCGACAGGATATCCCCCGCCGACGCTGGGGCTGTGGTTTCAGTCGTGTCCACGACTTCCGTTTTTCCCGTCACACCGAATATGTTGGCGCCGGCTTTGATGTTTGCGCTCACCAGGTCCGGATCGCCGACCACTTTTCCGGCGCCGTTGTGGTAGCCGGCCGGGATCACCTGGTCGGCAGTGCCGGGCGTAATGATGACCGCCCCGTGGTTTGGCATAGTGCCGGTCATCTTCGTCCCCCCGGCGCCATATGCCGTTTTTCCACTCAGGATGTCCGCCGGCGTTGCGGTCGCGTCGCTTGTGTCCGGGCCGACCGGGATTGCCTCGATATTTGCCGCCATCGTCGCGAACGTGTCGCTGGGAGAAGTCGGTACGCCTTTGTCAGTGATAGCCCCAGCGACGAGTGCTTTTCCATCACTGACAGAGGTAAAAAGCTCCGTGATCGCCCCGGCAACTGTTTTTGACGTCGTCGGAACCGTGGACATGTCGCCGACATCTGAAGCCAATGCGTATATACCGCTCGCAACATCGGCCGAAACGTTCGAAGCGTTTCCGATGATCGTCACGAGGTCGATCTGCTTTTCGATCACATCCGGACCGCCACCGGGCGGGATATATTCGGCCCCTGATCCGGCGTTGCCATAGCAATAGAGGATTTCCCCTTCGTCCGGATCCATGGCGAACACGCCGATTTCGCGGAAATAAAAACCGGTGGTGACGTCCTGGTTCGAAAGGACACCGCCGACTACCGCCTTACCCCCGCCTAAAACTTTCAGTTTCGTGATGGTAAGCGACATCTTCTCATTGATCAAGCTGATGAGAGACGAGATGGATTGGCCGCCGAGCGTGCCATCGCCAACACCGATTCGCGTAAAATTCAGTTCAGCGCCAATTTGCGCCTTTGCCTGGAGCGCCAAACCTTTGTTAGTGATGATGAGCCCGCCGAAAGCTCCCATTATACCACCTGCTTCACTGTCATTTTTTCGGTCATGTGCAGCACGCCACCGAAGTACAAACTCAAATCATCCGACGTGACGAGGATAACCGCCTCCAGATACGCGCTGAGCCTTTTCACGGCGTTCACCGCTTTTGCAAACAGCGCAGCCTTTTCGTTCGTGGCTTCCGGATTGCTCGTCCTGACCCGAAAGAATCCGGGTTGGCCACCGTACTGGAACCACTCTTCCACGTCGCCGTCACCGAAGTAAATTTCGACGACCCGCTGCACTGCCGCTGGTGTGCCTTTGATTTTGTGAATCTCAAGAGCCTCCTTGATCGCTTTCCGTTTTGTCGCGACGTCGGCATCCGGGTCGTACCAATCGACCGAAAACTGCCACGCCAGGACGTCCAGCACGTCCTCTGGGAGATCGTCGATGCGGGAGTAAATCGCAACTTTTCCCGCCTCTTCCGCCAGCCTCCGGAACTGCGGTGTGAGGGCTGCGCTAAACCCCTGCACAGCGACATCCTGCTGCATGAATTTCGTCTGGAGGGCCAGCACGTCCACGTCTCGGATTAGCATCAGATCAGCCCCCCATACGTGATCGTTTTGGTTCCGAGCTTCGCCACTTCATGCGGCTCAATCTCCTGATACACGGGCGACGTCATGACGATCCGATAAGCGCCTGCCGCATACATCCGGGCGAGGAGATCGTCCGGCGTAATGGCTCGCCCAAGTTTCGATTCCTGCCATTCGACGTACCGGTCCACGGCGCCGCCGGCGTCCTCGATCGCAGCCCGGATGGTTGAAACTTCGGTCTGGCGATCCGAGCTGATGTAATACGTCAGCTCGATGTCGTAATTCACAACGCCGGGAGCCAATACTGTGACCAGGTCCGTGAGCGGGCGGACGTCCTTCGCGTTCACCGCTGCGGCCACTTTGTCGAGCACGCTTTGATCCGGAAGCTCTCCACCTTTCATCAGCACGTAGATATTGACCTCGGACGGCGCTGGCGAGGTCGCCGCTACATCCGCGATGCCCACGTCCGCAGATTTCGCGTGAAAGACGTACCCATTCTCCGGGCCAGCCGTACTGAACGACGACGGCGCCAGCCGCTGCCGTTCACGATATGCCTCGTCAGATTCCTGGTCCGTCCCGCCGGAGCTGGTGTCGATGTTGGCGGCGCTCGCCACGTAAGGGATCGGGTCGACGATGATGGAGATCTGGCCTGGAGCAAAACCGTTGTATCGAGCGCCGCCTTCCGTCGACTCCGCCACTACGTCCCCGTACGTATCGCCGGCCGGAATGGTCAGATCCTCCACAGTCGCAAAATAGGCAACTCCGTCCGGTGTGACCCGGGTCCCTTTCGGCACGATGACCGGGTTGAGCTGAATGGACGAAAGCGTGAACCTCATTGTGACTCTCGCCGGTTGTGCCGGAAGTCTTTCCACGCCGAGCAATGCACCGAGAGCGTCCAAGGTCTCGCCAAACGCGAACGGAAGCAGGTTCGAATTCGCGGCATAGTTGATCTCGTTTTTTAGACCGACGATGATCGGCAACATCTGAAGCAGGAAGATGCGACGTGGATCGCCCGGGTACAAAACAATTCCGGTCGCTTGTTGGAACCCCTCAATGAGTTCATTCTCGATGCGCTGCGCATCCGCATCGACAAATTGAATCGGCTCGGTCATATATCGACCACCACCTCAAAAACCAGAGTGCCGTCCTCGTCCATGCCCAAGTAGTTCACTTCCTGGACTGTCGCTCGCGGTTCGCGTTCGTCGATGACAGAATAGATTTGAGCCGTTACGAACGCCGCAGCCTCCTGCTCCGGCATGTCCACGAAATCGCGCTTGATTCCGAGTGTCCGGTCATACGCGACTTCATACTGCAGCGTGTTGATCAGCGTGAAAACATTCTGAGCGATTTCAGTGACACCAGAGGCGCCCCAATCGATTTCAGGCGGGGAAGCCGAATTTATTCGTACCAGCATCATTCCACCCCCGTCACTGTATCAAATGGCCCCGAGAATATGGCGAAACGTCAACAACTGTGTTCAGAGAACTGATCGCATTCGGATTATTCCGCTTGTTCTCTGCCTTGTTCGGAGGGTCAGCCAGGTAGGAACTTGGAGCCAGATTCAGGTTCACAATTCCGCCCCGGGCGCTCTTGGTTTTGTCTTGCGGCTTTCCGGCACGGACGTACTCCTCAAACTCCAGCTGCAGTTTCGCACGAACGATGTTTCCCTTACCGTCGATCTGGGTTTCGCTCACCCCGACCGACTTCAGGAGCCATTTGTTTTTGCCGATCGGCTTTGTCCCGAGGATGAAATAATCGGGCGTGGCCTTTGATTTGATCGCTTGCCACGCCTCGATCTCCTTACGGACATCGATTTTGAAATCTCGCCTCAGAACGACCTCAACGCTCAGCGTATCGAGCGCCTCGCCCTTGATGTAGGTGCTGGGCTTGCTTTTGAGTTTCTCCTGTGATTCCGTTTCGAGGCTCCCAGACCAGCTCAGGTTGCCGATTGTATATATCCTGCTCGAGCTGACTTGGAACACTTTTTTCCCAAAGGCTGCGATCGGCACGGGTCACCCCTCCCTCCGCACCGCGATAATCATGCCATTGGCCAAGTTCGGTGAAAAGAGGGCGACGACAGCCACGTCGTTGATTAGGGGCGAAACATGCTGGGCATACGGAATGTCCGCAGTCACGACGTTGTCCGTGTCCTGAAATGTCACCCGGGCTTTTCTGTTCACCAGATCCACTGAACTGACGATCCCTTGCTTCACCATCAATACCCCTCCAACGGCCGCCGCAGCCACAGTTTCGTCCGGTTGTTCAGCAGATCGTGGACCAGCCGGTCGATGATGTACTTGCCGTCGAACATGCCGATATCCTGGACAGCGACGACGGTCCCTGCGGCGTAATTGGTGTTCAGGTTAATTGTCAGCATCCCGGTCACCATGTACTTGTTAAGGCTCCGCAGGATGCCTCTGGCCCACCGGATGGCCTCCGCTTGACTCGTCGCGTAGTCGTTTCGCTTGAGCGTTGGCCCACGTACCCCGGGGGCCTGAAACTCACCCTCGATGTACCCGCCGGGGGTCAGACTGCGAACGACGCATTTTTCGTAGATGTCCGTGGATTTGTCGACAAATTCGAATTCGCCGTTGATGTCGCCCTCGCGGATGACGGCGAGCTTCGGATCAACGGCCTGCTGCTCCTGTTTGGCCTCATCGTATATGACAACCGTCCGGTTATTGATTTTCAGAGCGTACCCTTCCAGCTGGCACCGATACGCCAGAAATGCGAAGTCCGGTTCCTCGCGCTGGTCCACGCGCTCATACAAATGATTTACCACGTCATAGGCGCGAAGCGTGAACCCGTACCGGGACGCGATCTGCGTTGCGAATTCCAGGAACCGGACGTTCTCCCATCCCTGCGATCGTGCCGTCTTACTCTCCTGCGGAATGGAAAGCGCCATGATGCCGAACCGGCCAGCTGTCTGCACGAGCTGATCGACGTACATGACGCCGGTGTCAAATCCGTTTTCCCGGATCTGAATGGTATCGTTCTTCGCCGGCCGCCACTTCGACCAGACGCCATCGGAGTCCGAAAATACGACAGAAAGGCTGTCCGGCTTCCCGCCGGCATTGTCTGTGATCTGAATCGCGATGGGATGCACCGATGACGTAATGTCCGTTCCGTTGTAGATGATATTCATCCCGAATCCCTCTTCCACGGCGGGAGGGTGGCAGTCGCTGGCGTCTCGATAATCGGGATCTGGAGCACTTCGCCGCCCTCAAAAACGAGAACGTCCCGGTACTGCAGGTTGGCCTGGATGATGACAGAGGAAAGAGACTCGTCGTTGTAAAAATCCAGGGCAATGCTGTCAAACGTATCTCCGGCCAGCGCCGTGTAGAGGTAGCCCTTAGCCAAATTGCTCCCTCCTCTTCATTTCCCACCAGCGCTCAAATTGAGCGAACATATCTTCCCCAAGCGATCTGAGATCGGACATGATCGACTCTGCGCTGCCGCCATTGATGACCGGAGCAAAAATAAACTGCGGTCCTCCGCCGCCGACGGTATCGACGCCGAGCGCGCGCGCCGTCTGATTGAGCAAGCTGAGGCTCCGCGGCGTCCGTTTGAGTGGGATAGCCGCCTCCCATCCGGCCTCACCGAAGATCGATGGCTGATTTGTGAACCCGCCCTGGGCGAACGTCGGAATTTCCGGGATGTTAATCCCGAAACTTTTTCCCCCAATGCCAGGCACCCAGTCGGGAATTTCAAAATTGATTTTGTTCAACCCGCGGATCAGGACGTTGATGCCGCTGATAATGGCATTTACAAATCCCTTGAATCCATCACCAATACCGGACCACAGGTTGCTAAACCAGCTACCCAGTGACTGGAAAAACGGCCATACATGATTCTGCCAGAGTCCGACGATCCACGAACTGACTTGATCCCAGTGCTTCCAAAGCATATAAATGCCTGCTATCAGTACCCCGATAGCCGCCACCACACCGGCAATGACCCACGTCATCGGGTTGGCCAAGATTGCCGAATTGAGAGCCCACTGAGCAGCTGCTGCAGCTAATGTTCCGATCCTTGCTGCCTTTGTCGCCGCAGTCCAGGTCCACGTCGCTGCCGTGCTTACGCCTTTTACAATTGCATCCTTCGCATACAAGCCTTGAAGGTACAATGTCGCGGCCGCATCTTTCAGTTTGGAAATTCTGAGCATGTCAAAAGCGACTTTAAGCCCCTTCGTTACATTAGTAGCTGTCGTGGTCAATGCCTTATATGTTTCCATCACAGCCATGGAGGTTTTCCATACGGCCATTGCTCCGACGATTCCAAGTATGATAGGTCGTATAACCGGCCAGTTGTTTTGGATAAATTGGAAAACCTTCATTGCGGAATCGAAAACACTTAGCAACGCCGAACCGAACTGGCCAGCCAATTGAACGGCTGTTGGAATGAATTTGATGATTTTGTCCGCCAGGCTAGCGATTCGGTTCTGCAATGCCTCGACTTTCTCGGGACTGTTCGCAAAATTGGCGATGAGCTGGTTGCCACGTTGAAATAAAGCCGTAAACGCCGGAAGCGCGGCCTTCATAATGGTTGCCGACAGTTGCTTAAAACTCTCTTGGAAGAGCCGTTGCTGGTTTGCATAGCTGTCTTGTGTCCGCTGAAAGTCATTCTGAGCATCTTTGCTTACTTCAAGCAGGTAATTGTATCGGAGTATCACCTGAGTGGCCTGATCCATCTTCTCGTAGGCCGTGGTGATGCCTTTCGACAGGGCATACGCTTCAAGATTGGCCACGCTCATGTTGATGCCAAGCGCCTTGAGCGGCTCGGTTTCACCGGAGATTCCGGCCCTGATCTTCTCGAATGCTTCTTCAGGTTTCAGATTGTAGAAAGAAGCAAAGTCGCCGGCGAGCGCAGCCAGGTTTTCCGACATGGTCACCAGGTGCTTGTTCGACACTCCGGAGCTCTTCAACAGAGCACCGAGCGTGCCGGCGTACTGCTTGGCCGAAAGCTCAGAAAGTCCATAAGCAGTTAACGCCGACTTCGCCCACTGATTTATTTGCTCCGCATTGTCGCCGAACGTGACATCAACAACGTTCTGCACTTCAGTCAAATCGGAGGCGAGGTCGAGGCCCGCTTTTCCGACCGCCACCATTGCCGCACCCATACCTGCGGCGCCGATCGCCACGGCCTTTTTGGCCAAATCAAACGAACGGGTGGCGATCTTGCCGAAGAGGCCGGCCTGTTTGGTGACCGCACCCGTCTTCTTCGCCGCTTCCTGAAGAGCTCTTCGAAGGGACGGGTCAATTTTCCCGGCCAGGACAATCAGCGCCTCAAGTTCACGTCTGTTTGCCAAGGGCCTCTACCTCCCTCCTCCGACGTTCCGCCTCATCAGCGAGAGACTCAAAAAACCTGACCAATTCGGTCAGGCTCATGTTGAGGCATTCAGTTCGTGACGCAAAGTGATTGAAAACGAGCTGGGTTATGACTCCGTCGATGTATTCGTCGGTGAGGAATCCTCCGAATTCACGAAGAAAAAATCCCTCACAAGGGATTCAGCTTTGGCGGCGTCTTTCGCACTGATTCGCAGCACATCCTCAATTTCGATCGACGGATTTGCTTTGCGAACAGCCGCGGCAAACAAGAAAAGGTGATAGTCAGGATCAAGTTCCTGAACCTGCACCACGTTCCCGGATTTTTTGAATGCTCTCGTCGCCTCGGCCTTGTCGCGCGCGGTCATATCTTCGAAGTTGTACGGCAGTTCCGAAACCTTCTCGCCGTTGATGTCCACGGGTTTGGTCAGAATCAGTTTAGGCATGATCGTATTCCCCCTCCTGAAAAATTGTGCAGCTCCCCGTTTACCGGAGAGCTGCGTTCAACGCGGACATGTAATCCACGCCGTTGACTTTGAATACGTAGTTGAGTTTGTCGATCAGCAGCACTTCCCTGCCGTCGACGAGCTTGCGGAGGTAGTAGATTTCGAACTCGCTCGATCCGTCCGCCCCCGCATTCACCTCGATTTTCCCGGGATCATAGGTCTTGTTGAACCCGGTGAGGAACATTTTGTGCTGCTGGATGCCGACCCGGGCCTGATTGGAATCGAACACGTCGACGACCCACACGATCTCGAATTTGATTTCGCCGGGCCGTGCCAGGATGGCGTATTGCGGGTTGTCAGCCCGGGTGTTGATCGTGAGCGTCATGCTTCCGATCTGGCCGTAGGTCGGCATGTCGATTTCACCCATGATACCAGCGCCGCTGATCGTATCAGTCATCTTCTCAATGCTGGGAAGCTGCAGGTCGGAGGAGTCATCGATGACCACTAGGTTTCCGTTCTGATCCGTCGCCTTGAGCCGATACTGGACGGTCTTGTTCATGATTTTGGGCATCAGCTTTCACCCCCGAACAGTGTGCTGAGACCGGCCGTCGTGTACTGCACCACAAACGTCAACGACTTGGCCACCGGCGTGGTCGTCGTCCGGATGTCAAAGACGAAGTCACCCTCGACGATCGAGCTCGTCGGGTTGCTCGTCTCGTTGAACCGGACCTCACCGGAAAGCAGCTTCCCGTCCGCGACCAAACTGTTCAGCCAGGCGCCGGCGTCGTTCAAAATCGTGTCGACGACGCTCCGATTAAGCGGGCCGTCGATGAGGGACATGTAGCGCTGTTGGAACGAGTTGGTGATGTACCGCATCATCCGGATGGAGGCATCGAACACATTTTTCGGGTCGATCTCCGAGGCGCCATATTCGTAATTGGCGTTGTGCGGGCCCCACACAACCCAGATGCCGCCCCGGAAGGTAAACGTCGTAATGCCGTGTTGGTTGAGCTCGTTCGCCTGAAGCTCGTCGAAAACGATAGGAGCACCGCTCTCAAGCACCGTACCGGAAATGTCCACCTGTTTGTTACTGGGCGACACGTACGGCACGTTGTCATTGGCAAAATCAGTCTGCTGCATCCGGACCGCGATCAGGGTCGACGCCCAGAACGTACGCCCTGCCGATGTTACCTTCGGCCATCCGACTTTCAGAGAAACGTCCGTGTACCCGTTGGCCGCTTTCCACGCGATGGCCTTTTGAATCGTGTCGGCTTCGCTGCCGCTGCTGAGGTCCGCGATGACGATCGCGTCCCAGTGCCCGTTGATTTGCTGTGCCTTCGCGACGAGCGACTCTTTAATCTCCTTGATATGCGACCACCCGGGGGCCGCAAGGAGCGTCGGGATCTGGTTGAGCGTTTGGTAGACCAAATCAACGGCAGCGATACCCGTCCGCACGCCGTCCATGTTGCCCCCAATGACGTCCGCCGGCTGCACCTCGGAAACGTCCATCTTGTTGAACGTGACGTCCGACGGATTATCCAACGATGTCAGCGCGGTGATTTTCACCCGCCCGTCGGGCGCATACTCCGCCGTGTAGTCGGTTCCCTTGACCTTCCCGGCGATCTCGATCGAATCCAGAACGGCCGGTTGATCGAGATAACCGACGCCATTGACGATCGGCACGGAAACGGATGCCGGCGACGAATGTACTTCCGGGTCCATCACGTTGATCACGATAATGGGACCGATCGGCTGAATCCGGTTCTTGAAGTGGGCGTAAACCGCTTCGCAGAGCGTGAACGTCGCCCAGTCGTCAGAGTAACCGATCTTGGATTTGGCGTCCTCGAAGCTGTTGATCAGGATCGGCACGTTGATCGCTGCGGCCGGATCGGCAAGCTGCTGGACAGGCGCCGTGCCGATGTAAACGGGAAGCGTCCCGACTCCACTGGGTGGAAGCACGTCGGTCGTCGGAACCTGAACGCCGTAAACGCCGTGTTTGTATGCCAAGTGCTTCACATCCTTTCAGTCCAAAATGTCATCAGAGACAGTGTCGAGATACGGCAGGATGGCCGCCGTCGCCCGGAAGGTGAGCCAACCGACCCAATATCCGACGGGCTGCTGCTGATACATCCCCCACCGGAATGGTCGCTGTGCCGATGTTAGGCCATCCCCGACGATAAACTTGGTGGCGAGCTGCTGCCGGCAGATGAAAATCAGATTGAGCAGATCCCGGTATCCTTTGAAATCAGGAATCAGGACGCCAGGCTCCGGGTACAGACCGGGATTGTAAACGACGAATGTGATGCGGATATTAATCCCCGCGTCATTGCCGTCGTCCTCTCCCTCATCCATCCCGATAACCATGGCTGGAATTGCGCTTTTGAACCCATCCGGGAACTGCAGCGGCACATCGTCCAGCTGGTTCGGTGGCGGGAGCCAGCCGATGAACACGTTGGGGTGCATCAACCGGTATTCCCGGACGTCATCGTCGTTGGGTGCCATCAGCTTGATCTTCGGGCTGACGTGCTGCTCGCAAAACGACTTGATGGCTTCCAGAATGGTGTTGTCAATCATTTACCCCCTCACCTTCCTCAGCCGATACTGGATTTCGTGATCAATCCGTTCGGCCAATTTCTGATTGGCAAGGGTCTGAATCTCATCCATGACGTTCAGATTCTGGACCATCTGCGTCGGTGAAATCGTTCGCAGCACGTCAATCGGGTATCTGGTATTTCGACGGCGGCGGAAAACATGGGTGTTGCCATCGGGAGATCGTTGGACGAAGGCGCCGGGTTTACCGCCGACTCGTTTGTAGCCGGCGGATTTTTTAATCTTGACCCTTGCCACCTTCGTCGTAGACCCAAGACCGCCGGGCAGGAAACGGGCAAGCGTGTATCTGCGGCTGCGGATCTGAATCCACGCCCGCGGCCGGTTGAACGTAGCTTTATACTTTTTCATCGACTCCTTGATTTCCCGCGTCCGGACGTTGTAATGCTTCGTGGTTATCTGCCCCGTGCGCGTGTAAACGAAGTCCAACGTCCTGTTCACGGCCGACACGAAAGCGCCGGGCATCTGTTTTTCGAACCCTTCCAGACCCTTGATGATTTTGTTAAGCTGCGAGGCATCGATCACGATTCGACTCGCCATGCTACTCACCTCGGTTTTGGTTGAGAAGGATTTCGTAGATGCCCGACGTTTCGGTCACAGAGTCGACGTAGTACAGTTTGTTATTGAACTTCTGTGCGGCGCCCACTCGTGGCGGCTGCCCGTATTCCGAAGCCCGAACGAAGTAAAGGAGCATACCGGTTGTCACGCCGCCGTATTCCCTTGCGGCCCGTTCCTGCAACCGCTCGTTATCGATCATGACGAGCATTTCCTTGCCGTCAATGACGGCAGTTTCGCAGAATTCGGACGGGTTGAAAAAAGCGTTGTCGAGATCAGTGGCGGCGTAATCTTTGAAATTCATTTTGCTTTTCTCCCGGATCTCTTCGGCGGGGCCTCGTCTGCCTCAACGATCAGTTCGCCAGCGTCAAACGCCGGCAAGCGGTCCTCGTTCGTGCCGGGATGTCCGCCGTCCGTATCAGTCCGATCCTCGGGATCCATACGATCCGACTTGGCGGCCTTGGTTTCAGCCGGGGCAACAACCCCCTTGCGAATGAGCGCGCGCACATCTGCCTCGTCGGCATCAAAAACGGAGCCCTTCCGGAAAAGGGCTCCGTTATGCCGGACAAAACCGCGCAAAACCCGGTATTTCATGCCCGGTCACCTCATTCCTCGATTGTATTGATCACGGCCCAGGATGCCAGGTCGAACGGCTTCGGAACCGGCCGGGACTTCAGGATCAACGATTTGGTGTCAGTCTCGCGGTTGACCGTCACTTTTGCCGCCCGCGGTGCCTCGATCGTGACGAAGTTGATGCTGTCCTCCGGAATCATCGTGATCGCGCCATACAGCATTTCACCGAGATCCCGGGCGCCGATGATCACCTTGTTCGGCTCGATGTACGGCTTGAGGGTGTCCGTCGTCTCATCGTAGTACCATGCAAGGTACTGATACAGATCGAGACCGAGGCCAGCCAGCCGGCCGAGATAAGCGTACCCGTTGCCGTTCTGCAGGTTCAGCTGCGGATTGATTTCGCCGAGGAACGCGTTCCGAACATCGAGCAGCTTCAGGATCTTTTCGTTTTGCAGCAGCCAGCGCGCCGCTTCCTCGCCAAGGACAACCACTTCTGGATTGTACCCGCCTTGCCGTACCAGGTTGGCGGCCGCCTCCAAGTCGGCGTAAGGATCAGCACCGGATTGATTCCATTGCTGCGACCCGGTCAGGTCGATCTCGTTTTCGAATCCGAAGTCGATCGTGTCCGTCCTCACCTGCGTGGCCGAATCGTCCACATACCCGGTCACCGTTACGACGCCGGACTGCAGCAGTTCGGCGATCATGAGCTCCTCGCGGCGGACGACCATGTCGTCGAGCTCGTTGTAGTCGTTTTGCATGATCGCGAGCGCCCGATCTGCCGGGGTGATCCCGCTGTCAAACACGCTCTCACCAGGCAGACGAGTTTGCAGGTGGCTTACGTCAAACGGCCTGGAGAGATTGATGAACGGCGCCTCGTAAATTCTGGTTTGGTAACCATCGCGGCGAACATTCACCGGACGACTGCCTTCCGCCACAAGCGGCGCCACGCGCTGCCTGTTTTTGTAGAAATCCATGACGACGTGCTTGGTCGGGAACGTTTGAAATCCCGGGAAAAACGTGTCCCGCAGGAACGTGGTGACCGGCATCCGTTTGACATACGGACGTGCCGTAGACTGCGGCGTGTAGATGTTTACGTCGCCGCCTTGCACGGATGCCGCGTTCACGGGACGCGTAAAACGATTGCGGATGTGATTCGCGACAACACTTTGTCTGATTTTCATTCAGTCCCACCCCTTATCAGAAATCGGTCTTGTAGTAGATATTGCCGGCGCGCAGCTCCTCTTTGTGAGCCTCGACCGTGTCACCGGCGGCCACGTACAGGACATCGTAGTTGAAAATGCCCTGGGTATACACGACAGCCGATTGATCCCCGGCCGACGTGTCCACGTCTTCGGCCAGTACCACAGATGCGACCTGGCTGCCGTCCGCTGCGTTCTTGTCGACGAGCTTGTATTTCCCGTCTGCGGTCACCTTCCCGAGAACTGCGCCCTTTTTGAGAACACCCTGACCGCCGGCGAGCGTCACCGAGGATGTCAACGCGGCGACTTCCGTGCCGGCGAAGAGCGTACGGTTTTCCACGCTGCCAAATTCCGTCGAAATGTTCGCCATGGACGATTACCCCCTTCTGATGTTCTGCGGCCGGTGGGCCTGCGAATTTGCCGCAAACGCGGCGAAGATGGCGTTAACGTCTTTGAGGTTGTTGAGGTCGTACTCCTTTTCGGAGTTTTGCGGCAGGGCGCTTGCCTGCACGCCGTCGGTCCCGGCGGCTTTGTTTGCGGCCACCGCTTGATCAAACAGGCCGGAATTGATGATTTTGCCCTCCTTCATCGCGCGGAAGGCGAGTTGTTCGGCCGTCATCGGATTGGGACCGTACTTCGCTTCTTTGACCAATTCCGGATCGATGTTTGCGGCAATCTCGTCGATCGCCCGCAGCCGTTCGCGTTCCTGGGCGACCGGATCA
>Ga0065724_100485_pt1 | contig 23353 bp, 19 predicted proteins | sample TheenrcSG05JP960_FD_59111 | JGI IMG/M metagenome (GOLD analysis project Ga0065724, IMG submission 59111) | Thermophilic enriched microbial communities from mini bioreactor at UC Davis - Sample SG0.5JP960 | ecosystem: Engineered > Solid waste > Grass > Composting > Bioreactor | place: USA... | reverse complement strand
CGACCGTCCGTAACCAGCAATGACGACGTGTCCGCGCAACGTCGCGCTCGGTGGACGCTCGCTCTCTTGCAAGGCCGGCGCGCGCGCGACGAGGCGCAGCGGTGGTTCCAGTATCCAGCGTGCTCGGTCGGCGATTGCCAGGAGCAAGGTATTGAGCAAGAGCGAACCGATCGCGGCGCCGATCATCGCATTGTAGATCGAACGATCGATGATCCCGACTTGCAGTCCAAGGAGGCCGAGAACGAAGGAGAACTCGCCGATTTGAGCCAGAAACGCTCCAGAACGCAAAGCGATCGCGGGTGGATAGCCGAGCAGGGTGACGACGAGCGCAGCGAGGAAACCTTTGACGAGCGTGACCGTGACCAGGATCGCCAGTGCCAGTGGCCAGACTTCGAGCAGTCCTGCGGGATCGGCCAGGAGTCCCAAGCCCTCGAAGAACATGACGCCGAACACATCGCGGAGCGGCAGGACGCCGCCGAGAACCTGGTAGGAGAATTCCGATTCCGAGACGACGATACCAGCCAGGAACGCACCGAGCGCGAAGGAGAGTCCAGCCCATTCACTGCCGATCGCGGTACCGATCGCGAAGAACACGACACTCAGCAAAAAGAGCTCGCGCGAGCCCATACGCGCGATGTGGAACAGAAGGGTCGGAACGACTCGAATGCCGAGTACCGTGATGACGACCAACGCCGTCACCGCGATCAGGAGCGATCGGCCGAGCGAGAAGAGCACTTCGTTCGGATCGGAGCCTGCAAGAGCGGGAATGATCGCGACAAGTGGTATGACGGCGATGTCTTGCGCCAGCAGGATCGCTGCGGTCGGTCGCGCAGCTGGCTGGGACAACGTGCCACGGAGCTCCATCAGAGTAAAGCCGATGACCGAGCTCGAGATCGCGGACAGCTCTGCCAAGAGGAACGCTTGCGTCGTCGTTAGGCCAAGTGTTCGGTAGATCACCCAGGTGAGAGCGAGTGTCAGGCCGATCTGGAGCAGCCCACCACGGACGACGATCCGGCGGAGTTCGACGAGTTCTCGAAACGAGAAGTGCACACCGAGAGAGAACATCAGAAAGGTGACACCGAAGTCCGCGAAGGCTTGCACGACCTCCGGTTCGATCGTGCCGAACCGCTCGAGGACTCGGCTGATGACCAGCCCAGCCAAGAGGTAGCCCATGATGACCGGCTGGCGTAAGCGTGCTGCTACCAAGCCGAACACGATGGCCGTACCGACAACGATAATGAAGAGGAGAAAGATGACTTCGCGCTCCACCGATCCTCCGTATCTGCATAGTGCCGCCCTGCGGCGACCGGTTGCAGCATAGCAGCCGCTTGGCTGCTCACGAAGTGCTGGTGGAGACATGGTCCGGAAGGTGAGCCTCCCGGGACTGCGCTCCGTGCAGCACAGCGTCACCAGGAGTGGCTGTTGGTAGGCGATTGTTCGTTAGGTCGCCGCTGCGTTCGTGTTGCTCGTCGAGAGGTTCGGTCGGTGAGCGAACGACTTGACTCGGCCGGGTGTCCGTACCATACTGTGTACGTACACCTTGTGCGTGGAGGCGGTCGCTGCTCTCCAGTAGAATCGGGCTGCTGATGCGAGCACGCGTTGTGAGCGAACCGGGAGCGGACGTCACCGGCTGCAGGGCAGGGAGTTCGATGGCGATGAAGAGCAGCGAAATCCGCCGGGCATTCATCGAGTTCTTCGCGGAGCGTGGGCATGTACAGGTGCCCAGTTCGTCGCTGATTCCTTCCGATCCGACCGTACTCCTCACCACGGCTGGCATGCAGCAGATGGTGCCCTATTTTCTCGGGCTCGAGCGGCCGCCCCATACGCGTCTCACGTCGATTCAGAAATGTTTTCGAACAGTCGACATCGATGAAGTCGGCGACGAAAGTCATCTCACGTTTTTCGAAATGCTTGGAAATTTTTCGATCGGTGACTATTTCAAGGCGGAGGCGATCAGCTGGGCCTGGGAATTCCTCACCAAGTGGCTCGGGGTACCGGCGGAAAAGTGGTACCCAACCGTCCATCCGGACGACGACTTTTCCTACCGCTACTGGCGCGATGCGATCGGTGTCCCGGAAGCGCGCATATTCAAGTTGACAGATAACTGGTGGGGGCCGGTTGGGGAAACGGGACCGAATGGGCCCGATTCGGAAATCCACTACGATCGAGGACCGGAATTCGGCTGCGGTCAGCCCGGCTGTGGTCCCGGATGCGACTGTGGCCGATTTCTCGAGACCTGGAATCTCGTCTTCATGGAGTTCTACAAGGAGCCGGATGGAACACAGCGTCCTCTACCAAAGAAGAACATCGATACCGGCATGGGACTAGAGCGCATTTCGCTCATCATGCAAGGAGTGGGATCGGTTTTCGAGACCGACCTCTTCTTCCCGATTCTCAGCGAGGCTGCGGCGATCGCGGGTGTTCGCTACAAGGATGATCCGCGCGTCGACCGCTCACTCCGGGTGATCGCCGATCATACCCGCGGTGTGACGTTCCTGATCGGCGACGGTGTTTTCCCGAGTAACGAGGGGCGAGGTTACGTGCTCCGGCGCGTGCTGCGCCGTGCAGTGCGCCATGGGCGGCTGCTCGGAATCGAGCGGCTTTTCCTGGAACGCCTCGCTGATGTCGTGATCGAAATGTTCGCCCAGTACTATCCGAACCTCGCCGAGCAACGGGAACGGATTCATCGGGTCATTCGGCACGAGGAAGAGCATTTCCAGCGAACACTCGCGACCGGCCTGGCGCGCTTCGAGACGCTCGTCGAGCAACTCCAACGAGCAGGTGAGTCAGTCATTCCAGGTGACGAGGCGTTCCGCCTGTACGATACCTACGGGTTCCCCTACGAGCTGACGGAAGAACTGGCGCGCGAGGCTGGGTTGTCGGTCGATCGTGCTGGTTTCGAGCAGGCGCTCGAGCGGCAGCGACAACTCAGTCGCGCGAGTGCTGGGCGCTTCGCCGATACGCAGCGCCAGCGTGCTGAACTCTACGCACGCTTTTCGGAGCGACCCACAACGTTTCTCGGTTACGAGACGACGCAAGCAGAGGCGACGATCGTCGGGATCCTCGACGTCAGCGACGTGCGCACCGTGGCGGAGGCAGGAGACGAGGTTGAAATCATCCTCGATCGCACGCCGTTCTATGGTGAGGCCGGCGGACAGGTCGGTGACACCGGCGAGATTCGTGCCGACACGGGTATCGTGGTCGTCGAAGATACGCAACGCCCGACCCCGGAGCTGATCGTGCACCGGGGGCGGGTGCGCGAAGGGTATGTCCAGGTCGGCCAACCAGTCGTCGCGGTCGTCGACGCCGAGCGACGTGCAGCGATCCGACGGAATCATACGGCGACGCATCTCTTGCATGCGGCGCTGCGACGAGTGCTCGGTGAGCATGCACTGCAGGCCGGTTCGTTGGTCGCGCCGGATCGTCTCCGTTTCGACTTCGCACACCCGGAGGCTCTCTCGGAAGAGCAGCTGCGTGCGATCGAAGAACTNGTCAACGAGCAGATCGTTCACGACTGGCCGGTCGAAGTTCGGTATCTTCCGTTTCGCGAGGCGTTGGCGGAGGGGGCGATCGCTCTCTTCGGTGAAAAGTACGGTGAGACCGTCCGTGTCGTGACGATCGACGNNTTCAGCAAAGAGTTGTGCGGTGGCACGCACGTCGGCCACACTGGGGAAATCGGCTATTTCCTGATTACAGACGAAAGTAGTATCGCGAGCGGCGTGCGGCGCATCGAGGCGGTGACCGGATTGGCAGCGGTTCGCGCTGCACGACAGATGATCGAACTCGCGAGCGAAGCAGCGCGCCAGCTGCGTGTGCCGCTGGAGCAGCTACCACAGCAGATCGACCGGTTGCAGCGAGACGTCCGTGAGCAGGCGAAGGAGATCGAGCGACTTGCAGCGGAACTGGCAGCCGAGCGGGTGTTGCCGCTTGTCGAATCGGCCGAACGCGTGGATGGTTTCCGCATCCTGAGTGCGCGGATCGAGGTTCCGAGTCTCGATGTTTTGCGACGACTCGGTGACCGCCTGCGTGACCGTATCGGATCCGGTGTGGTGATTCTCGGGACGAGCATCGCTGATCGGCCGACCATCCTGGCGATGGCGACGCGGGATGCGGTGCAACGTGGTGTCCATGCCGGTCGCATCGTCCAGGTCGCTGCTCCCGTGCTCGGGGGCCGAGGGGGAGGGCGGCCCGAGGTCGCTCAAGGTGGGGGAACGGATCCGGCGCGACTCGAGGAAGCGCTCGCTGCAGCGCGTGCCGAAGCGGAGCGACAGCTCCGAGGTGAAGCGACGGGCTGATCGGGATTTATCCCAGTCGGCCACGCGCTGCGCCTCGATCCAACGACGAAGACGGGAGGTTCTGCAGTGTGGCGGCCGACTGGTGACTGGAAGCACGAACAGCCGACTGTGGTGTGGCGAAGGGGTTCCTCGGGGCGGCTTGTCGAGGAGACTGCCGATCTCGCGACGTATCGCCCAGGAGGGGTCGATCGAGGAACGTCGCTCCGACGAATCGTCGCCCCTGCCGGANGACCAGAGCATCGAGCGCGGCCGCTCCGGGAGCGCGGNGAGCGCCAGAGCGCTCCCNGGNGAGCGAACAAGCAGGTCAGCGGGCGNCGNTGGAGNTCTCTTCGCTGGTACGTACTGGCNGTTANCGTCGTCCTGCTCCTCGGGTTCGGGGTGTTCGGTGCTGCCCTGACGATTCCACGAGCGACTGTCACGATTACGCCAGCGATCGAAGAACGGCANCTTTCCCTGGTGTACAGTCCGCTTTCGAGGGAAGGTGTCGACTGGGTGGCCCCGACGCGGACNGTGCGNGNGGTGGTCGAGGCGACGGTCGAGGGTACGGCGACCGGTACGAAGGAGGTTCCCGACGGTGTCGCTCGGGGACGGATACGTATCGTCAATGCCACGCTCGAGGCATTCTCGATCGTCGCCGGGAGGGAGATTCAGGGCAGCAACGGTATCGTGTATCGCGTGACCGAGACAGTNTATGTCCCCGCCGCTGATCCGTTCGGCAGTCAGTCGTTCGGTGTCGTCGATGTACCGGTGGAGGCGGCGGTCATCGGGCCGGAAGGGAACGCTGAACCCGGAGTCGTCTCCGGGCAGCTTGCAGACGGGGTGCTCTTCCGGAATATCGAGCCGATCAGCGGCGGCACGACCCGGACAGTGCACTTCGTCACCCGTGACGATCTGACTCGACTGCGTCGCGATGTCGAGCAGGCGCTCCAGGCGCGTGTGGCAGCGGCACTCGCTGGCACCCTCGCTGAGGGGGAGAGGGTCGTGGACGGGACGGTGCGCACGAGCGCGCCGGTCGTGGAGTTTTCGCACGAGGTGGATGCGGAGACGGATCAGCTGACGGCACGAGGCACCATGACGGTAGAAGCTGTTGTCTTCGATCCTGCCGCAATGCACCAGCAAGCGCAAGAAGAAGCAGCGCGCCGTCTTGCCCAATCCACCGAGACAGATGTCGTGATTCTCGGAAATACGCTCACATTCGGCGAGCCACAACAGATCGACGCCTACCGATGGCGTGTCGAGGTTTCGGCCCGTGTCCGTGTTGTCCCGGCCGAGCGTGAGCTCGAGGAGTTGCGGCAACAGATCGCTGGTGACGCTGTTGCCGCAGCGATCGATGAGGCGAGAAAGTCTCCCGGGGTAGCAGACGTACAGATCGACGTCCAACCGGATTGGTGGCCGAATCGGCTGCCTGACCGGGCATCGCGGATCGAGGTGGTGGTGCGTGAATGAGACGAAAGAGCAGCCGGGCCGAGCGCTCGGGCTGGATGTTGGTGAACGCCGGGTCGGCGTTGCGGTGAGTGACGAGCTCGGGCTGATCGCGAGCCCGATCGCGACGATCGATGTCGAACGCGAGGGGTTGCCGGCACTTCTGGCACTGATCGAACGCTATGCGCCGACAGTCATCGTGGTCGGTCTGCCGGTGACGATGCGCGGGCGGGAGGGAACACAAGCAGCCGAGACGCGGCGGTTCGTCGAGCTTCTCCGACCACATGTCCGCTGCCCAGTGGTGTTTTGGGACGAGCGGCTGACGAGCACGGCGGCCGAGCGCCTCCTGATCGAAAGCGGGATGCGTAGAGGTCGCCGCCGGCAGGCTATCGATGCCGTGGCCGCGGCATTGATGCTCCAGAGCTATTTGGACGCGCAGCGAGCGGAGCGCGGTCGAAAGTGACCAGCGGGGCGTTGACTCTATGCCGACCCAGGCTGTCTTTGCGAGCGAAGATGGGTCGTGAAAAGGGAGCGGGGTATCGATTCGGCGAGTCGGGAGAGCGGCGGACTGTACCAGGAAGTGGCTTCGTCGTGAATCCGTCGTTGCAGGATGCGGTAGACCTCGTTATACTGCGGTCGGCTGTGCCGCGTGCGCGTTGAAGCCGGTGGGGACGATGAAGCTGGTTATCGCTGTCGTGCAGAACGAAGATGCCGATGCGATCGTCGAGGCGTTGCTCGAGCGGCAGTTCCGTGCAACACGGCTCGCGAGTACCGGGGGATTTCTCCGGCGAGGGAACACGACACTCCTCATCGGCGTTGAGGACCATGAAGTCGACACCGTACTGGCGATCGTCCGTGAACGTGCCAAGACGCGCATTCGTCAGGAGTCGCCGCAGGGTGCTGTGCAGGGTGCAGCGGCAACGGTCTTCGTGATCCCTCTCGAGGACTACCAGCGCCTGTAAATGGTCATCGCCTCTTCAGCGAAACACAGTCGGTCGGCGGCTACCGGCGCCGCGCTGGAGTCGGCGGGTGGCGCGGCGCATCACGATGATCGTGAGTGCCGCGAGAACGAACCCGCCGACGAAGAGCGCTTCGACCCAGGTACCGGCCTGTTGCCAGTGAACGAAGCGAGCGGACAGGAGACCCAACAACGTGGGGTAGACCAGGAGGCTTCCGAGGGCGAAAATTGCTGCCTCGACCAGCGCAAGGCGTGTATCGGCGCCGGTTAACCGACTCACGACGAAGGGGAGAATTGTGCCACCCGGAAGCCAGAGGAGAAACGCTCGCACTACTTCGCCGTCGATGCCTGCCATCTGTCGCTTCCCGTGCAGTACTCGTTGCCCTCGGGGACCAATTCTGCCTCGCACTGGCTGCCTGAGCTGGCTTCCTTGACAAGGGCGTGATGCTCGGGAAAGCGTCTCGACTTTCCCGAGCATCACCGATCGCTCCGGAGTGGGTTCAGCGTGGCGGCCAGTCAGGCCACAGTCCTGCCAGATGGAGGAGATTGCAGGCCAAGACGGCGGTCGTAACTGGCCCTGTACCACCCGGGACGGGGGTCAGGGCACCGGCACGCTCGCTGACCGCTGGGTCGACATCACCGACGAGCTTGCCGTCGATCACGGAGACNCCGAAATCNACCACCACGGCGCCGGGTTTGACCATATCCGGTGTCACGAGACCTGGTTGCCCCGCCGCGGCGAGCAGGATATCGGCCTGTCGTGTNATGTCGGCCAGATTGCGCGTGCGGCTGTGACAGATCGTGACGGTCGCGTCGGCGGCGAGGAGCAAGAGGGCGAGCGGACGGCCGACGACCGGGCTGCGGCCGATGACGACGGCATGGCGACCGGCGACCTCGATGCCGTAGTGGCGGAGAAGGAGGAGACCACCGAGTGGTGTGCTGGGGGCGATGTCGGGTTGCCCGAGCGCCAGCCGTCCTTGCTGGGAAAACGAGACGCCGTCGACATCCTTTCCGGGCGGCATCAGATCGGAGAGGTGTTCGCGTGAGATCCCGCGTGGAAGCGGCTGGAGCGCGAGAATGCCGGTAACCGCTGTGTCCTCGCCGAGTTGCTTGATGAGATTGGAAAATGACGATGCGTCCATCGACTCGTCAATCTGATTGGCACGAACTGGCAAGTTAAGCTTGTCGAATTGCTTGCGTATCGCGCGCGCATAAGCACGAGCGGACGGATCCTGAGGAATCAAAAGTGCCAAAGTTGGGCGAGGGGCGTGAGGTGGGAGTGTGGCCAGCCGTGCTTCGATTTCACGATGCAGCGTTTCCACCACGGGTGCACCGGTCAGGAGACGTGCTGCCACCGAGTCAACTCCTTTCGTTCTAAAGTCGGACGCNCNGCCCGCCCGGTCGAACGGTCCGNTANCGGGACGCGTTATGCAGCTGCATCGAGCTTGGCGAACCGAGTCGTGATTTCTTCACTCAGCTGACTCGCTCGATCTGCTGNGAGGAGCGGGAGATTGGCGCGTGCCATTGCCAGCGCNGCCTGAATTGCGGCGCGCGCGAGTGCCTTGGCTGCTTCCAGATCGGAAGCGGCGAAGGCTGGCACCTGTGGTGCGAGGTGGGCAAGTTTCTCGAGGAGTTGCAGTCCGAGATCGGCTGTTTCGAGCGGAACGATGGTTGCCTGCTCCACGACAGACTGCTCGGCCACCGAGTTGTGGCGGAGCGTGTCGAGTAGCTGATGGAGAACGGAGCGATCTCGATTCGCTTGCGTGAGCGCCCGGTCGATCGTTTCCGCGAAGGCTGCGGAGAGCTCTGCGGAGAGTGCGGGATCGATCGCGCGCTGTGCAGCACGGCGGACGAGGTCGGCTAAAGCTGCTGCTTGGGCGACAGCGATACAGGCGGCTACACCTCCGCCACACCGATAGCGCGGCCGACGCATACGATCGACCAATTCACGCAGTGTCCACTCCGCGATCGTCTCACTGGTCGCTGTCACTACAATACCTCCCTTCCGACTGGCCGTCACCAGCGCTCGTTTCTGCGGTGCGAGTATAGCGACCCGTTCGCTGTCGCTTCGCTGTCACTTTGGTGGCGCCACTGGCCGACTGGGGTCATGTATGTGTCACATAGGCACAAGACTGTGGACAAAGTGGATAGGGGTTGACGCGATGGCACCGGGGCGGGTAGGATGGAGGTGTCTGGCAGGCACGTACGCTGGCGGCGAATTCGCTGGGAGCGGAAGGGGGCGATGATGAACGAGCCGGTGACGTTCTTCGGTCAGCTGTTGAAGCGGTACCGGGAGGCTGCTCGACTCTCCCAGAGTCGGCTGGCACAACGTGCCGGATTCGACCACAGTTACGTCTCGCGACTGGAGAGTGGGCGTCGTGCTCCTACGCGCGAAGCGATTCTGCGGCTCGCCGAGGCACTCGAACTGGGACCGGCCGAGCGGGATAGTCTCCTCGCCGCGGCCGGCTTTTTGCCTGAGCATGCGGAGCACCTTTTCGGGCATGAACCGGTCTTGAGCGAAGTGGTCGAACTCTTGCAGCGGCGCGATGTTCCGGAGGCGATCCGGGACGACCTCCGGCAGCTTCTGGCGCTTGTCGTCCGACAGGTGAAGCGCGCTCTGGTTGGGGTCGGCGGTGAGGCTGAGGAGAACGACGCGGCGTCGACGTGGGAACCNAAGTGGCCCGGAAGCCCGGCATCACAGGGAGCCTGGTAGAGGTCCTCTCTCTAGCCAAGAGGGGTGGCGTGGCGTAGGCTTCACAAAAGGGCCAGAGTCAGCCGGTGGGCAGGAGCCGCTGGGGGAAGGCATGAGTCGGCCGTTCGTGCACTTGCATCTCCACACGGAGTTCTCGCTTCTCGATGGCTTGGGGCGGATTCCCGCGTATATGGAACGTGCGCGTGCTTTGGGAATGGAACACGTCGGGATTTCCGATCACGGGGTGCTCTACGGCATCATCGACTGGTACAAAGCTGCCAAGGCAGAGGGGATCCATCCCATTATCGGTATGGAGGCGTATCTGGCTCCCCGCTCGGTGCAAGATCGGGACAAAACGATCTTTCATCTGCTTCTCCTGGCGGAAAACGAGCGTGGGTACAAGAACCTCCTCAAGCTGGCGACGCGTGCGAGCCTGGAGGGCTTCTATTACAAGCCCCGCATCGACCTGGCAATGCTGGCGGAACACGCCGAGGGCTTGATCGCGACGTCAGCATGCTTAGGGGGGCCGCTCGCCCAGTCGCTCTTGGAAGGTGATCGTGAGACGGCATGCGAGTGGGCGGTCCGCTTGCGGGACATCTTCGGTCCTGAGCGTTTCTATGTCGAATTGCAGGACCATGGTCTTCCCGAGCAGCGGCGGGTCAACGCGGAACTGGTGCGTCTTGCGCGCGAGCTCGGTCTGCCTCTCGTCGTGACCAATGACGTGCACTATCTCGATCAGGCGGATGCCAGCATCCAGGACTTACTGATCTGCATTCAGACCAACTCGACGTTGCACGATCCGAAGCGGATGCGTGTCCAATCGGATCAGCTGTACTTCAAGAGCGCGGAAGAGATGTGGCAGCTCTTCGGCGATGAAGTGCCGGAGGCGCTCCTGAATACGGTGCGCATCGCCGAGCGCTGCCAAGTCGAGCTGGAGTTCGGCCGGCTTCACTTGCCTGATCCAGGTATACCCGAGGGGATGACGGCCGACGAATACCTGGCGAAGCTATGTTGGGAAGGTATCCAGCGACGGTATCCGGTGATCACGGAGGAGATTCGCCGACGGCTCGAATACGAGCTCGAGGTCATTCGGGAGACCGGCTTTTCNAGCTACATGCTNATCGTGCGCGATTTCGCTGAGTTCGCCAAACAGCGTGGGATTCTGTACGGCGTACGCGGCAGNGCGGCAGCGAGCATCGTCTTGTACGCGCTCGGCATCACCGATGTCGATCCGCTGGCNAACCGGCTCGTTTTCGAGCGCTTCCTGAATCCGGAACGCCGAGAGATGCCCGATATCGACATGGACTTCGCTGACGACCGGCGCCACGAGGTCATCGAGTANGTGGCCCGGAAGTACGGTGCCGAGCACGTGGCACAGATCATCACCTTTGGGACCATGGGTGCGAAGGCGGCGATCCGTGACGTCGGTCGGGCTATGGGCTGGCCGCATGCCGAGGTCGATCGGATCGCTCGACTGATCCCGAACGGCGTCAATATGACGCTCGAGCGGGCGTTGGAGGAGAGTCCGGAACTGCGTCAACTCTACGAGAACGATCCTCGGTCACGCGAGTTGATCGACAATGCCCGCAAGCTCGAGGGGATCGCGCGCCACGCCGGAACGCACGCGGCAGGCGTGGTGATTTCCGCTTCGCCGCTCGTCGAGCACGTTCCGCTGCAGCGGCCGGCGCGGGCGGAAGAGGGGGCGCTGCCGACGACGCAGTTCCCGATGGAGACGGTCGCGGAAATCGGTCTCCTCAAGATGGACTTCCTCGGGTTGGCCAACTTGACGATCCTGGCGAACACGGTCGAGCTGATCCGGGAGACGCGGGGCATCGAGATCGACCTCAAGAAGATCCCGATGGACGACCCCAAGACGTTCGCCTTGCTCGCCGAGGGACAGACCTTCGGCGTGTTCCAGCTCGAGAGTGCCGGGATGCGCCGGTACATCCGCGAGCTGCGTCCGGCGTCGGTTGCGGAGCTGGCGGCGATGATCGCCCTGTATCGGCCAGGCCCGATGCAACATATCCCTACGTACTGTCGGGCAAAGCACGGCCTGGAGCCGATTCGCTACCCGCATCCTGATCTCGCCGAGATTCTGGACGAGACCTATGGCGTGATCGTGTATCAGGATCAGGTGTTGCTCATCGCACGGAAATTTGCCGGCTACACGCTCGGTGAAGCTGACATCATGCGGAAGGCGATGGGGAAGAAGATCCCCGAAAAGATGCGGGCCGAGCGTGAACGATTCATCGCGGGTGCAAAGGCGAACGGGTATAGCGAAGAGGATGCGGAGCGCATCTTCAATTTGATCGAACCGTTCGCGGGCTATGCTTTCAACAAGGCGCACGCGACCTGTTATGCGGTCGTGTCCTATCAGACCGCTTACTTGAAGGCAAACTATCCGGTCGAGTACATGACTGCCATCTTGCGGAACGCACCGAGCCATCCATCGGGCACGGTCAAGCGGATTGCTGCGGCGCTCGCCGAGTGTCAGAAGCTCGGTATCCCGGTTCTTCCGCCGGATATCAATCGGAGCGAAGCGACATTTACGGTCGAGACCCTCGAGGATGGTCGTCGTGCCATCCGGTTCGGGTTGGCGATGGTGAAGCATGTTGGTGAGGCAGCGATCGAAGCGATCCTCGCTGCGCGGGCCCAGCAGCCNGGGCAGTGCTTCCGGAGTTTCGAGCATTTCTGCGAAGCCGTCGACTGGAGTCTGGTCAACCGGCGAGCGGTGGAAAGTCTGATCAAGTGCGGGGCACTGGATTGTCTCGGCGACCGCAAGATCCTGCTCGCCCAGCTCGATCAGGCGATCCAAGCAGCGCAAGCGCGCCAAAAGGCGCTGAAGCGTGGGCAAATGGATCTCTTCTCCGCTGCCGGGGCTGAACAGGCAGCTCCGTTGCAGTTCGCTCGCCCGGACNTCGAGCCGCCGGACATTCCCCAGCGAACGCTGCTAGCCTGGGAGCGTGAACTGCTCGGTGTGTATCTCAGCGCTCATCCGCTGGATGAGTACATGCCGCTGNTCCGTCACCGCGGCTTCGTTCAGATCGCAGAACTCGATGAGGAATCGATAGGACAAACGGTCGAACTGCTCGTGCTGGTGAGCGGCTTTCGGAAGCTCACCACGCGGACTGGACGGGTGATGGCTGTTCTCCAGGTCGAGGATCGCTCNGGAAGCATCGAAATCGTGGTGTTCCCGGATCTGTACGAGTCGGTGCGGGATTCGATCACCGAGGAGGCAGTCCTNGTNGTCCAGGCTCGGGTGGAAGAGCGGAACGAGGAACTCCAGCTCGTCGCGCAAGCGATCGCCGACCCGCGGGAGNTNCTGCGCGAATTNACACGTTCGTCACGGGTGGTTCATGTCCGGTTACCGGTNTCGGACAACGTTGACGACGATATCGAGCAGATGCACGCGCTGCGTGAATTGTTCAGCCAGTTTCCCGGTGACGACGAAGTCGTGTTGCACCTCCCAGTGGGTGACCGTGAAATTGTGCTGCGGGCCAGGCTGCATGTCGATTGGTGCGAGGATTTTGTCCGCGTGGTGACCTCGATCCTTGCCGGGAAAGGAGCCGTGTGGGTCGAAGAGCACCGGCTGGAGACGTTACTCGACGCTGCGTGATGGCTAGACTGAGGCGAAGCGTTCCAGCAGTTCGATCGTACGCTCCGGTTCGGCGGCAAGTACCAGGCACAGATCGCCGGTCTGCGTGAGCGAGAAAACGTAGTGCAGCGCTCGCTCGAGGTCCGGTTGGGTGACCAGGATCGGCGGGTACGGATTTTGGACGACGCCTTCTTGGAAGATGCGGAAGCGCTCGTCGGNAATCGGCTCCGTCAGCACGATCAACCCGTTGAGGCGACCCAACAGCCGGCCGACTTCCTGGAATTCGAGTTCTTCGAGCCACGGAAAGGTATGGGTCAGAACGAACGTGCGGCGAGGACCGCGGTGCCGAATTCCCCGAATGAGTGAGCGGAGCGACCAGGGGTAGCGGGCTCCATCGACGAGGACATNCTGCCCGCGTACCGTGAGGATGTTGCACGAACCAGGAAGGGCGTGCGTATCCGGAAGGAAGGTGCGGANGACCGCGTCGATCGTGGTCACGGGTATGCCCAGAGCCAGTGCCAGGGCGCTCGCGCACATGATGTTCTGGATTTGAAACGTCAGTGCACCATTGAGCGTGCAGGGTGCCTGTCGAACGTCGGTGATCACGATGTCGTCCGACCCGGACGATGCAGAGGCATCTGGAAGTTCGTCCAGCCGGCGGTCGGCACTCGGGCGGTGCCAGACGGAGGAGAGGGACGAGCGGCTGGCCGAGAGNCGAAGGAGTGGCTGATTGGCAACGAGGAGCCCGTCCTGGCACCACAGTGCTGGCAGGCCTGCGGTTCGCGAACGTCGCAGTGCTGGGTTATCCGGATGGAGTGCGAAGAGAACGCTCGTACTGCGATAACGGTCAGCCAGTTCGAGGACGGCTTGATCATCCGCATTCAGAACGAGAACGCCGTCTGGATGCACAGCGCGTGCAACGATCTCCTGCGCCCGCTTCGCATAGCGGCTCTCGGCAGCAGCCAGGCACGTTTCATCGTTGCCGCACACCGTGGTGATGGCTCCTAGTGCATACACGCCTTCCGGGAGACCGACCGATGCGACAACCGGGGCCTCCAGTTCCTGAATGGCAGCGTCCAGTTCCCCCGCAGCGAGTGCCCGGACGACAGTGCTCCACGGCTGCAGTTCCCCTGGCAAGCGATGGTCATTGACGTACACACCACTGCTGCTCCAGAGGGCACTCGACAGCGAGCGTGCCCGCAGCATTTTGTAGAGGAGCCATGCGGTCGTCGACTTTCCGCGCGTGCCAGTGATCGCCACCAGCGGAAGCGGTTGCGGAGTTCGCATCATGTCTGCTGTGAATGCTCGTTCAGTCATGTGCTCGTCGTCCCGATGAGGACTTCTCGGATTGTGTTCGCGATTCGTCCTCGACAGTGCACCCGAGCCATTCCCGCAGTATGGCAACGGCACGCTCGAGTGCGCGGGCACGATGACTGAGCCGATTCTTTTCTTCAAGAGTCATTTCGGCGAAGGTTCGTTGTTCCAATAGCGGAAGGAAGACCGGGTCATAACCGAAACCGTGCTCTCCGCGTGGCGCTTCGACGATCGTGCCTTCGACGGTACCTTCGGCGAGTGCTTCCCGGCCGTCCGGTGCGACGAGCGCGATCACAGCCCGGAAGCGAGCTGTGCGTCGTTCCGGCGGAACACCGCGCAACTGTTCCANGAGGAGCGCGATGTTCTGCGCGTCGGTNGCGTTCTCCCCAGCAAAACGCGCGGAGTGCACACCGGGACGCCCGCCGAGGGCATCGACTTCGAGTCCCGAGTCATCAGCGAGGGCGATCGATCCGGTCACGCGNNTGACGGCCCGGGCCTTNAGCAAGGCATTTTCTGCGAACGTGTTGCCGGTCTCTGGTGGAAGGTCGACACCGAGTTCGGCTGCCGAGACGAGGTCGATGCACGTAGGAAGCAAGGAGCGGAATTCGCGTAGTTTACCGGGATTCGCTGTAGCTAGAACGACCCTGGGCTTGGTCATCGGTCCGACTCTCCGATCGATGACGCAGTGTTGTCCAGCTCTTTGGTGTCGAGCAGCGTGACAGTGCTGATGCGGAACAACTGCCGAGCATTTCTGGTCGTGCGGCAGGCAACCTCTTGTTCGGAGGTTCCGCGCAATTGCGCTACCGTTGCCAACACGAACCGGAGGAATGCGGGTTCGTTGCGTTTGCCGCGGTGCGGTACGGGTGCCAAGTAGGGCGCATCGGTCTCGAGCAGCATGCGCTCAAGCGGCATATCCCGTACGGNTTCANGGAGCGCNTGGGCATTGCGATAGGTGACGACGCNACCGATACCNAGGTGCAGGCCCAGTTCGAGGAATCGTTGTGCCAGCGTGCGGTCCCCGGTGAAGCAGTGCATCACGCCACGCAACGGTCGCTGGTGCGCGCTGAGTATCGTTAGCAGATCCTCGTGCGCCTCACGCTGATGGAGCACGATCGGGAGATCGTACTCCTGCGCCAGTTCGAGTTGCCGACGGAACACTCGTTGCTGCGTTGCTGGTTCGACCGTTTTCCAGTGGTAGTCCAACCCGATCTCGCCCACAGCACGAACCAGGGGATGGCGGAGCAGCTCACGGAGGCGACGCTCGGTGGCGGTATCGAAGCGGTCAGCTTCGTTCGGATGGACACCGAGGGCAACGACCATACCTGGTGTGCGCTCGGCGAGGGCGAGTGCGCGATCCCAGTTATCCGGAGAGAAGCCGATGAGGACGAACGCGACCACACCGGCCTGACGCGCGCGTTCGAGCACGACATCACGGTCGGCGTCGAAAGCTGGCACATCGAGATGGCAGTGCGTGTCGANCAGCAGGACAGTCACCNCTCACTTCACCGTGACGCTCTTCGCGAGATTTCGCGGCTTGTCGGGATCGAGTCCACGCCGGATCGCTAGTTCGTAGGCGAGCAGTTGTGCCGGGACGATCGCGACGAGCGGTGATGCATCGCCGACATCGGCGATAGGAATGTGGACATGGAACGCTTCGTCCGGCTCCGGCGAGATTCCGACGACCCAGGCTCCGCGGCTTCGGACTTCCATCGCTCCGGAAAGAATATCGGCGCGCGTTTCGTCGAGGGGTGACACGACGATGCAGGGACTTCCGTCTTCGATGAGTGCGATCACGCCGTGTTTCAGTTCTCCCCCCGCGAAGCCCTCAGCATGTATGTAGGTCACCTCCTTGATCTTCAATGCCGCTTCCAGTGCNGTCGGGTANGACAGACCGCGGCCGATGACATAACAGTGTTCCGCATCGACCAGTCGGTCGGCGACGGCCCGGATGCGGTCGAGTGTCTGCGGTGCCAGTGCTCGTTCCATCCCGTCGACAGCGCGCCAGAGCACGTCGATACCGACGTGCTCGCTGCCGTTGAGGATATGCGCGGCGAGCAAGAGCACAGCCAGTTTCGCTGTGTAGGCCTTGGTCGAGAGAACGCTCTGCTCCGGTCCCGCCGAGAGGGGCACCGTGAAATCTGCCAGACGGTCGACCGTGGAACCGGTGACGTTGACGAGTGCAGCGACGCGCGCACCCCGTCGCTTGGCTGCCTGGACCGCTTCGATCACGTCAACGGTTTCACCGCTCTGGGTCAGTGCGATGACCAGCGAACGATCGGTCAGGAAATGTTCCTGGTACTTGAACTCGGAGGCGATGACCGCGTTGACATGCCGGCGGGCAATCCGCGAGAACAGGTAGCTGCCACACAGTGCTGCGTAGCCAGCCGTACCGCATCCCACCANGAACGTGCCGTAGGATTGTCGAATCAGCTCGGCAAGTTGACGCGCACCGTCGAGTCGATTCCTGATGATCCGCTCGATGACTCGTGGTTGCTCGTGAATCTCTTTGATGAGGTAGTGCGGGTATCCACCTAGTGAGGTGTCAGCGGGACGGAGCGTCAAGTGTTCCCAGCGCGGTTCGGTCGGAGCACCGGTACAACGATCGAAGAAGAGCGGCCCATCTTGACGAAGCAGGACGATTTCCTCGTCGCTGACGTAGTGGACGCGCTGCGCGTGACCGACCAGCGCGACTGCATCGGAGGAAACGAAGACACCGTCCCGACCGATTCCGATGACCAGCGGTGAGGTCGACTTGACAGCAACAAGCTGTTGTGATGGCAGGTGGAGCACGATGAAGGCGTTGAGGCCGCGTACCTGTGCGAAGGCTTGTCGCACTGCCTGGACTAGCCGGTGACCGTCCGCCGGGTCGGTTCCGTTCGGCTCGACGGTGTGAGACGCAGCCAGGATCTCCTCCAGAAGGTGGGCGAAGACTTCGCTATCGGTGTCGCTGCGAAAGCGATGACCCCTCCGCTCGAGCGCCTCGCGCAAGACACGGTAATTCTCGATGATCCCGTTGTGGACGATCGCCAGTGTACCGCTGCAGTCCAGGTGCGGATGCGCGTTCTCATCGGTGACACCGCCGTGCGTTGCCCACCGNGTGTGACCGAGCGCGATTGTCGTCGCACCGTAGGCTGCCGTTGCGGCTGGAATTCGCCCAGCGTGCTTGTCGACGATCAGCGTACTCATGCGGTCTCGCTGGCTTGCGTAGGCGATACCCCAGGAGTCGTAGCCCCGGTATTCCAGCGTCCGCAGGGCATCGACGACGAGCGTTGCTGGTAGCGGTTTCGGAGCGACGAAGCCGAAGATACCGCACATGGGCGCAGTGACCTCCCTCGAGCAGGTGTCCCCCATGCACGACCTCCCCCGTCCGGACCTCGAGGGCGAAGTCCGAACGAGACCGGTAGCGTGCGCGACTGCCCGGCGAGGCGGTAAATGAANGAAGGTAGACAGCACGCCGATGAGCGGGGGCACATCGGTGAGCCTTTGTCCTGGCAGTCACCCGCCAGTTTTGCTCTCACCGTCACGACCGTGCCAGCCGGGAGGCCATCCGCCGAAGGGTTCGATCAGCCTCCACCTCGTCAACTCGCCTGCGGCGAGTCCAGGCGCTTCCCTACTTCCGTCCGATACCCCACTCATCCCGCCTCCCGAACAGGGCGACTGTACCATAGCCTTCGGACCAGCGACAAACCGACGGAGAGGCCCTTGCTCAAAAGGAATCCGGAATCGCGCGAGTATACTTGGCACGGCGGGGACGGCAGGCCGCCAAGCGGTGTCGTGACCGCGCGGTACGACCCATTTCCGTGTGGCTCGCTCGATCTGAAACAAGGGGAGAGTGGATGATTCCCCGTTACACGCGCCCCCAAATGGGGCGTATTTGGAGTGAAGAGCACAAGATCGAACTCTGGCTCCGGGTCGAAATCGCGGTGGCCGAAGCTTGGGCCGAGCGTGGCGTCGTCCCGGCCGCGGCCCTAGAGCGTATCCGGCAGGCCCGGTGCGATCTCGCACGTATGCGCGAGATCGAGGCAGAGGTTGACCACGATGTCATCGCGTTCATCCGAGCCACGGTCGAATCGATCGGGGAGGAAGCCGGCCGGTACTTCCACCTCGGTCTGACGAGCTCCGATGTCATCGACACGGCACTCGCGCTCCAACTCGTCGAGGCGAGCGACCTCCTCCTCGCGGATCTCGATGCACTGCTGGCTGCCGTCGGAGAGCAAGCGGTGCGGCACCGGCGTACGGTCATGATCGGCCGTACGCATGGCGTGCATGCCGAGCCGATCACTTTCGGCTTCAAGCTCGCTGGCTGGTATGCGGAGTTGCAGCGGCAACGGGAACGTCTGCTGCGCGCGCGCGAAGAGATCCGTGTGGGCAAGATTTCCGGTGCGGTCGGAACGCATGCCCACGTGCCGCCGGAGGTCGAGGAGGCGGTTCTCGCGCGACTCGGTCTGCGGGTCGATCCGGTTTCGACCCAAGTCGTCGGGCGTGACCGCCATGCGCTGTTCCTCATGACGCTGGCGGGGATCGGGGCGACGTTGGATCGCTTCGCGACGGAGATTCGGCATCTCCAGCGTACCGAGGTGCGTGAACTCGAAGAGCCATTCGATCCGAGCAATATGGGCTCTTCGGCGATGCCGCACAAGCGCAACCCACACGAAAGCGAGCGGATGACCGGGTTGGCACGCTTGCTGCGCAGCTACGTTCACGCGGCGCTCGAAAACGTCGTGCTGTGGCATGAGCGTGACATCAGTCACAGCTCGGTCGAGCGCGTCATCTTGCCCGATGCCTGTATCGTGCTGGACTTCATGCTGGATTCGATGACGGACATCGTCCGGAACTGGGTCGTCTATCCCGAGCGGATGCGCAGGAATCTCGAGGCGACGCACGGTGCGATCTTTTCGCAGCGAGCGATGCTGGCGCTGGTGCAGGCTGGGATGGATCGGCAGCAGGCGTACCGGCTGATCCAGCGTTTGGCCCGCGAGGCGTGGGAGCGCGAAGTGCCGTTGCGCACTTTGCTGGAGAATGAGCCAGCAGTGCGGGCGCATCTGTCCGCGGAGGAGATCGAAAGGATTTTCGATCTGGAACCGTTCATCCGGTACGTCGATACTGCGTTCCAGCGGGTCGGCTTACCCCTGGAAGAACCGGNCGGGGTGGATCCGAGGTGAGACAGGTNCCGGTCGTGCTGAGTGTGGAGCTATCCGGGGTCCCGCTGTACCGGCGCGGGAAAGTGCGTGAGCTGTTCGATCTCGGTGATCGCTTGCTCATGGTGGCCACCGACCGCATTTCCGCCTTCGATGTCGTGCTGCCCAACGGGATTCCAGGTAAGGGGATCGTGCTGACGCAACTCTCCGCNTTCTGGTTCGAGTGGTTCGGGCCAACCCTCCGTTCGCATTATCTCACGACCGAGCTTCCGCGCGAGGTCGCAGCGTATCGCTCGCTTCTCGAAGGCCGNTCGATGGTCGTCCGGAAAGCGACGCGGATCCCGATCGAGTGCGTGGCACGCGGGTATCTGGCGGGATCTGCCTGGGCAGAGTATCGGGCGACGGGGACAGTGTGCGGCCTGCGTCTGCCAGTCGGCCTGCGTGAGAGCGAGCGGTTGCCGGAACCGATCTTCACTCCGGCTGTCAAGGCGGAAGAGGGGCACGACGAGAACATTTCCTTTGCTGAACTGGTCGATCGGGTTGGCGAAGAGCTGGCTCGCGAGCTGCGCGACCGGTCGCTGGAGATCTACAGCAAGGCCGAGCGCTTCGCGCGGGAGCGCGGCATCATCATCGCCGATACGAAGTTGGAATTCGGATGGATCGATGGAGAGTTGGCGGTCATCGACGAACTTCTGACCCCGGATAGTTCGCGCTTTTGGGATGCCGAGCGGTATGAGCCGGGTGGGCCGCAGCCGTCGTTCGACAAGCAATTCGTCCGCGACTGGCTTCTGGCGAGTGGCTGGGAGAAACGACCACCGGCTCCGGAGCTTCCACCCGAAATCGTCGAGAAGACGGCAGAGAAGTATCGAGAGGCGTATCACCGCCTAACTGGACGCCCGGTTCCGTTTCTCGAGCGATGAGGAGGCTGGGGTGAGCGATACTGCACGCTGGCGTGCCGAGGTGTACGTTTCCTTGCGGCCGGGGGTGAACGATCCGCAGGGGCTCGCCGTCCGTGACGGCTTGCGGCGGCTCGGCTACGACGAGGTGGAAGAGGTACGGGTCGGCCGCTTCGTGCAAGTGTGGCTCACTGCACCCGATGCCGAAACGGCTCACCGGCGGGTCGCGGCGATGTGCGAGCAACTCTTGGCGAATCCTGTGGTCGAGCAGTATCGGTTCACGATCGAGCCAGCTGAACGATGAGGGGGCCGGTGATGCGTTTCGGCATCATCACGTTTCCGGGCAGCAACGGGGATCACGATGCGCTGATGGCGGTTCGCCTCGGACTGGGACAGCCAGCCGAGCTCGTGTGGCATACGGAAACGGATCTCTCCGCCTACGATTGTCTCATCATTCCCGGCGGGTTCTCTTACGGCGATTATCTCCGGCCCGGCGCGATCGCGCGTTTCGCTCCGGTGATGGAGGCAGTCGCCCGGGAAGCCGAAGCAGGGAAGCCGATCCTCGGAATCTGCAACGGATTTCAAATTCTGACAGAAGCACATCTCCTGCCCGGGGCTCTCCTGCGGAATGCCTCGCTGGAGTTCGTCTGCGATTGGGTCTACGTGCGCGTCGAGCAGGTGCGAACGCCCTGGACCAATCGTCTGATGCCAGGCCAGGTGCTGCGCTTGCCGATCGCGCACGGCGACGGGCGGTACTACGTCGATGAGCGGACGCTGCGCGATCTGGAGCGGAACGGGCAGATCGTCTTTCGCTACGTCGATGCGCAGGGGCAGGCGACGTCCGATGCGAATCCGAATGGCTCGGTCGCGAACATCGCTGGGGTCTGTAACGAGCGCGGCAATGTCGTGGGACTGATGCCGCATCCCGAGCGCGCCTACGACCGGTTGATCGGAGGCGACGACGGGTTGGCGATTCTCGCCTCCGTGCTCGCTGTTGGTTTGGAACTGGCGTTGGGGCGAAGCGTGTAGCGGCCCGGGTACGAACAAAGGTCGGTGGGAGCGTATGCCAGTCACACCGGAACTCTTGCGCGAGGTTGCGCTGACAGAAGAGGAGTATGAACAGGCCGTTCGCTTGCTCGGGCGCGAACCGAACCTCGTCGAACTCGGGATGATCGGCGCGCTCTGGAGCGAGCACTGCGGTTACAAGCACTCGCGCCCGTTGCTGAAGCGGTTGCCGACGACCGGGCCGCACGTCGTGCAGGGACCAGGCGAGAATGCGGGAGCGGTCGAGCTCGGCGACGGCTTGGTCGTGGTCCTGAAGATCGAGTCNCATAACCACCCGAGCGCGGTCGAACCGTTCCAGGGAGCAGCAACTGGAGTCGGGGGGATCGTGCGGGACATCTTCACGATGGGGGCGCGACCGATCGCGCTGGCCGATTCGCTCCGTTTCGGTCCGCTCGAAGAACCGCGGCAACAATATCTCTTCCATGGTGTCGTCGGCGGGATCGGCTGGTACGGGAACTGCCTCGGCATACCCACGGTGGCGGGCGATGTCTTCGTCATGCCNGAGTATCGCCACAACCCACTGGTCAACGCGATGTGCGTCGGTATCGCCGAGCGCGACGTCCTGGTACGGGCTCGTGCGTCAGGGGTCGGGAATCTCGTGGTGCTGGTCGGAGCCGACACGGGCCGCGATGGCATCCATGGCGCGACCTTCGCGTCAGTCGAGGATCCGGAGCGGTCGCATCGTGGCGTCGTGCAAGTGGGNAACCCGTTCCTCGAGAAGCTCCTGCTCGAAGCGTGCCTCGAGGTTCTGGCGACTGGCGCAGTGGTCGCCATGCAGGATCTCGGTGCTGCCGGCCTGACGAGTGCGAGTGCCGAAATCGCCGCGCGTGGGGGTACCGGTATCGAGCTGGATGTGGCAAGGGTTCCCCGACGCGAAACCGGTATGACACCCTACGAGGTGATGCTCTCGGAAAGCCAGGAGCGGATGCTCCTGGTCGTGCGTCCGGAAGGGCTGGATCGCGTTCTNGAGATTTTCCGTCGTTGGGAACTCCATGCGGTCGTGATCGGCCGGGTGACCGATGACGGTCTCCTGCGGGTCCTCGAGAACGGGAAACCAGTCGCCGAAGTTCCTGTCTCGCTGCTGACAGAGGCCTGTCCGACCTACCTGCGGGACGCGCACGAATCACCGGAGATCGTCGAGCGCCGGCGCTACGATCCGCGGACGGAGCCGGATCTCGCCCCGNACGCTGTGCTGCCGACGCTTCTGCGGTTGCTCCGTTCGCCGAATATCGCTTCGCGACGGCCGATCTATCGCACCTACGATCACACGATTCTGACGAATACGGTGTTGCCACCGGGTGCAGGGGATGCCGCCGTCTTGCGCATCAAGGGACATCGGTTCGGTCTCGCGCTCAAGACGGACTGCAATCCACGGTACTGTTTGCTCGATCCGCGACTCGGAGCGCAGCATGCGGTCGCTGAAGCCACGCGAAACGTCAGCTGTGTCGGGGCTGAGCCGCTGGCGATCACTGATTGCCTCAATTTCGGAAACCCAGAGCGGCCGGAGGTCTATTTCCAGCTGGTCGAGGCGATCGAGGGAATGGCCGAAGCGTGCCGCGCGCTTGGTGTTCCCGTGGTGAGCGGGAACGTGAGCCTGTACAACGAGACAGAAGGACGGTCGATACCGCCGACTCCAGTCGTCGGGGTCGTAGGACGGTTGCCTGATGTGCACCGTCATGCCGGGCTGGGTTTCGCAGGGCGGGGAACGGTTTTCCTGGTCGGCCCGGATACGGCGAGTTTGGGGGCCAGCGAGTACCTGGCGTACTGCCGGGGACGGGTGGCGGGAGCACCACCGCCGCTCGATCTCGATCTCGAGCGACGTGTGCAGGCTCTGGTGCGTGAAGCGATCCAGCGGGGCATGGCACTCGCTGCTCACGACTGCAGCGAAGGGGGATTGCTGGTCGCGCTCGTCGAAAGCTGTGTCGTAGGCGGAATCGGCGGCACCTTCTCGGTGGAAGCGTTGTTGGCGCGGAGCGGG
>Ga0065724_100081_pt1 | contig 23551 bp, 18 predicted proteins | sample TheenrcSG05JP960_FD_59111 | JGI IMG/M metagenome (GOLD analysis project Ga0065724, IMG submission 59111) | Thermophilic enriched microbial communities from mini bioreactor at UC Davis - Sample SG0.5JP960 | ecosystem: Engineered > Solid waste > Grass > Composting > Bioreactor | place: USA... | reverse complement strand
GCGGGCGGCGCACGGCGGCCCGGGCCGTGTGGGGGCCGCGGCGCTTGACACGGGCCGTCCGGACGCGCTTATGTGGCCAGCACCGCTGGAGGTGCGCCATGAACGAACACGACGGGCAGGTGGACGAGGCGCGAGCGGCGGCCGAGGCGTGGCCGGCGTGGGTGGACAGAGGGGACGCCCATGAGGCGTGGCGCCGGGCATCGGAGCTGTTCCGACGCATGGTGAGCGAGGAGAAGTGGCGGGAGTCGCTGGAGCGCGCGCAGCTCCCGGTGGGTAGGGCGGTGTCGCGGACGTTCCGGTCCGGCACGTACACGACGGAGCTGCCCGGCGCACCTGACGGGGAGTACGTCGTCCTGGAATACGCCACGACGTTCGAACGCAAGCGGAACGGGGTGGAGACGGTGACAATGCAGCGGGAGGCGGATGGGGAGTGGCGGCTGTCGGGCTACTACATCCGGTGACCAGGACCGGGGGAGGCGCGATGACGGAGCCGCCACGGCCCCGAGATGATCGTGGACGGGTACCGCCGCGCCGGCCACCACTTCCCGGCCATCTCGGACCACGACACGCTGGCGGAGGGCGCAAGCCGCACGAGCCGCGCGCCGATGAGAGTGGGCCCATCATGGGCCGCGGTTACGGCGGCGAGACCGGCGAGGTGCTGGCGGAGGTCGAAGGGATCCGGGCGAAGACACCGTCGAACCCTCCGCCCCACCGGCTTCGCAGGTGCAGCGGGTCGGCGTGAGGCCCGCTCGCGCCTGCGTCCTCATTCCTCGCGTTGCTTCCGCAAGCGCTCCTCGAGCAGGTCGCGCATCGCGCGGAGTTCGTCCTCGGGGATGTCGAGGTCCGAGACCAGGTGGGTCATGAGCTTGAGCGGCGAGTCCTGGTAGATGCGGCGGAGGATGCGGTCCAGTAGGCCCTTACCTGCGGCCTCGGGCGCGACCTTCGCGCGGTGGACGTACTGGCGCCCTTCCTTGCGGTGCGCGACCGCGCCCTTCAGCTCGAGCAATCGGAGCTGCGTCTGGACCGTGGTGTAGGCGATGTCCTCGCCCAGCGCATCGCGCACCTCGGCCACGGTCGCCTCGCCCAGCTCCCACAGCACGCTCATGATGTCCAGCTCGCGGTTGGTGAATCGCGGCTCCGGCATCTCCGTCGGAGTATGGGAATCGACGATACGGAGGGGCGCGGCGCGGTGGCGCCGGCGCTCCTCGTCGGCGCGCCGCACGCGTTCTGCCGCGCGCTTCTCACCGTTCGAGGATCAGCGAGCCTGCCTCCAACGTCCAGCCGCCCTCCGAGCCGAGCCGGCGGAGGACGCCGGGAGCCAGCATCACGGTGATGCGGTTGGTTCCGAAGCGGATCTTGCCGCCCTCGATCCACACGCTCTCCGTGCCTTCGATGCGCATCAGGTACACCGGTCCGCGCAGATCGGGATCTGCTCGGACGTGATTTCCGCGTTGATCACCCCGTTCACCGCGCGTTGTCCGCTGAAGAACGGCTCATCCGCATGGGCTGGCAATGCGGCCAGCAGACGGATCCGGGAAGAGTCCAGGGCGTGACTGGACGGCACTGCATCGAAAGGACTCGTCTGGCCCTCGGCCACGCTCATGGCGGGCGGCTCGGCGGCGTTGGCCCTGACCTCCGGCTCCGCGGGCGACTCCGCGCACACCGCGGCGATCAGCGCGGGCGCCGCGACGCCGGCGCTCGCCGCCGCGCGCGGGCCTCCCCACGGCGCGAAGCGCCGCTTCGGCCGCCCAGGCGGCGGCGCCCAGCAGTAGGGCCACGCCGACGCTGTACGCGATCCACCGGGTCACGGGGGCCTCCTCCGAGCACGAGCGTCGGACCCGGCGTCGCCGGGAATCGGCCCCGGCGGTTCGTACGCTGCTGGGCCGAGGCGTGCCGCGGAGGTCGTCGCGCCTTCTACGAACTCCCAATAAAACGTAGGAATTAGCTGGCGGTGTCGAGAGGTCGTTGGCGAGGTCGAGAAAACGAGGCGCCAGCCGCTGGGTCGGGCTGGCACGAGGCGCAGCGGGGAAGGCGCGCTCGCCGGCGGGCGCGCGGTGCGCCGACCGACGAGCGTCAGCCCAGGCGCCGTTCAGCTCTCGACCAGGATCAGGTACTTCTGGTGAGCCCAGAAGCGGTCCGGGTCGGCGATGCGCAGCGCGCCGCGGATCGTCCCGTCCTCGTCCGCGGGCTCGGCCAGAGCGGAGAGGTCCTGGCGGGTGACGATGCGATACGCCTTGTCGGGCCGCGGGAGCTGGAACTCCGTCCACACGCGCTTGTCCACCGCGGTGAACTGGGTCAGGTCGAGGACCCGGGAGGGCACGAGCGTCTTGCCGCGCTTGCCGAAGATGAAGAGCACCCGGCTGCCGCCCTCCTCGGTGACCAGGCCGCGCCGGAGGAGCTCCTCTTTGGTCCCGACGACGTAGTAGACCGTGCTCTCGCGTTCCTCGATCTCGCTCAGCGTCTGCTCCAGCGCCGACTTCTCCAGCGCCAGTTGCCGGTTCTCCTCGGCGAGCCGGACGTTCTCCTCCTGGAGCGCGTTGACCTGCTCGGTCAACATGGCGATGGTCTGCTTCTGGTTCTCGATGGTGGCCTGGAGCCCCTGGATCGTCTTCCGGAATTCGGCGAGACGGGCCTGGGCGGATTGCGACTCGCGGGTGAGCGTCCGGATCCGCTGTTCGCTCTCCGCGAGGCGCTTCTCGCTCTCCTCGAGCCGAGCCGTGAGCTGCTGGATGTTCTCGAGGAGGTTCTCCCGCGTGATGGCGATGGGCGTGGGCTCCTGCCCGCCGACGGTGGCGGTGCGGGGCGTCTGGACGCGGGCGATTTCAGCGGCGATGTCGCTCATGAGCCGGGCGTTCTCCGCCACCTGGAGCAGGAGGCTGTCCTTCTCGGCGGACACGGCTTCGAGCTGAGCGAGCTGTTGCCGCACGTCGGACGAAGGGCCGCAGGCCGCCAGGAAGCAGGGCAGGACCGCGAGCCCGAGAATGCGGGCGAACCCAACGGTGCGCTCCATGGACTTCGTCCTTTCATCAACGGGGTCCGAACGGAAGCCGCGGAAACGGCGCGGCAGCCCGGTCTGTCTCGTTGGGGCGTACCCGGGGCGCTACGCAAGGCGTGTGCCTCGGCGCTGGTCCGTAGGAGTGCCGGCCCGGTGCTGGAGCCGGCGGCCTGGGCGTGTTACGTTGCGAGACGGTCTCCCACCCTGGCCGGGGACGGACACGATGCCTGGAGAGCTGGGCCTTTCCTCCCGATCCACGGCGCGAGCGTGGCTCGCCGGCGCGCTGCTGGCGGCGGCCGTCGTCGCCGCGTGCGACGGGCGGCGGGCGGACGGCGCGGTGCCGCAGCCCCCGAGGGAAGCGGCCGCTGCTGCGGCGCTGGCGCCTGCGGCGCCGCTCCCGGACAGCACGTTCGCCCGCCTCATCGCGGAGCTCTCCGAGCCCGGCGGCTACTTCGACACGGACAACCTGATCTCGAACGAGGCGTCGTACCTGCACGTCGCGCAGGACCTGCGGGAGCTGCGCGGTCGGGGGGGCGCGTACATCGGGGTGGGGCCGGACCAGAACTTCTCGTACATCGCCGCGCTGCGTCCGACGATCGCGTTCATCCTGGACATCCGGCGGGACAACATGCTCCAGCACCTGTTCTTCAAGGCGCTGTTCGAGCTCTCGCCGGACCGGCTGACGTACCTCGGGCTGCTGTTCGGGCGGGAGGTGGACGGCGCGGGCTACGATGAGGCGCATGCCGGGATCGAGACGCTGGTCGAGCGGCTCGACGCGGCGGCGGTGACGCCGGAGAGCAGGGAGCGCGCGCTGCGCGCCGTGCAGGGCCGCGTGCAGGCGCTCGGCGTGCCGCTCTCGGCGGCGGACCTCGAGCGGATCGACTTCATCCACCGCAGCTTCATCGAGGCGGGGCCGGACATCCGCTTCACCAGTCACGGCCGGCGGCCGCAGTTCTACTACCCGACGTACCGGCAGCTCCTGCTCGAGCGGGACCGCACGGGCCGACACGCGAACTACCTCGCGAGCGCCGAGGACTTCCGCTTCGTGAAGGAGATGCAGGAGCGGAACCTGGTGATCCCGGTGGTGGGGGACTTCGCGGGGCCGCACGCGCTCGCGGCGGTCGGGCGCGAGATCGAGCGGCGTGGCGAGCGTGTCGTTGCGTTCTACACGTCGAACGTCGAGTTCTACCTGATGATGGACGGCGTCTTCGACCGCTTTGCCCGGACGGTCGCCGGGCTGCCGCGGGCGGACGGCGCCGTCATCGTGCGCAGCTACTTCAATCGCGGCCGCACTGGGCATCCGGCCACCGTGCCCGGCTACTACAGCACGCAGCTCCTGCAGGACATGGGCGATTTCGTGGAGGCGTGGAGGCGAGGCGAGTACGGGAGCTACTCTGCGCTGGTCATGGCGGGGCGGTGAGCGGCGCGGTGGCCGAGGGCGTGGGCATGGAATGCGGTCGAGCGGCCGCGCGTCGTTCGCTTCCTTGCGTCTCGTCCCGCCGCGCGCTAGCTTGTCAGGCCACTCCCCTTTACGCACGACGAGCCCGCGCGCCGAAGCGCCCATCCCCTGACCGGTCCGTATGCCCGAACGGCCCGATCGAGTGGCGAAGCCTTTCCGCGACCCCGTACCGGCGCGGCCCGGGGGAGGGGACCGGCGCGCGCAAGAACCGCCGTCGGACGACCTCGCCAACTTCGAGGCGTTCTTCCACGAGCACTACGGCGCGCTCTGCGAATACATCCGGCACATCGTGGGGCTCCCGCACGTGGCGGAAGAGCTGGCACAGGACGCGTTCGTCAGCCTGTGGGAGCGGCATACCCGCGCACCGGTGCAGATGGCGATCTCCTACCTGTACACGACGGCGCGCAACCGCGCGTACAGCTATCTACGCCACCGGCGTGTGGTCCGGACTGTGGCGCGGGAGATGGCGCTGGAGGCAGCCGAGTCGCAGGAGGAGACCCTCACCGTCGAGATCCACGCCCATGACCTCGCCGAGGCCGTGCAACGGGCGATCGACGAGTTGCCGGAGCGCTGCCGTCTGATCTTCCTCATGAGTCGTCGCGAGGGGCTGTCGTACTCCGAGATCGCGCACGCGCTGGACGTCGCGGTCAGCACGGTCGAGACGCAGATCTCGCGCGCCCTCAAACACCTCCGCCATCGGTTGGCACCGTACCTGGTCCAGGCCCTCGCGCTGTCCTCCGTCCTGGAGCTGGTTCGTCGTTGCCTGCACTGAATCCCGGCCGACCGGCCTGACGGCGGCCGTTGCGGGATTCCGATGCGGAATCCAACAGGCCGTCTTGACCGGCTCGCCGCGGTTCACCTCTTACCGCCCATTGAGCGTCGCGATGCCGGCCCATGGCCGGATCGTGGCTGGCCCCCCTGCGGAGCCGCGGGAGGCGTTTGTCCCGGTAACCGGCGGCTCGTGCGTCTATACCGGACAGGAACCGTGAAGAACCGATCCTATGTCCTCTGAAGAACTCGACCGGCTGATTGCCCGCTACGTGGCCGGCGAGGCCGCGCCCGAGGAGGCGGCGCGCCTCGAGGCGCTGATGGCGGTCGATGAGGCGATTGCGAAAGAAGTCGACGAGCTGCGCCGGTCGTGGAAGGCGGCTGGGGTGGTGCGCTCGCCGTGGGATTCGCGTGCCGCGTGGCAGGCGGTGAGGGGCCGGCTGCTGCCGCCGTCCTCCGACAGCCAGGAGCGCGCGCCGCTGGGCGTGGTCGGAGCGCGCGTTCCGAGCAGCGGTCGCCGGCCGGGCCGGACCCATCGGAGCGCGCGGTGGCTGGGCCGGGTGGCGGCGGTGCTGCTGCTGGCCGCGGGCGGCGCGTGGGGCGTGAGGGAGTGGACGTCGCGGTCCGGGGGGCCGGAGCCCCTGAGCCGGGTCGCCACCGAGAGGGCGCAGGTCGGCACGGTCTACCTGACCGACGGCACCCGGGTGGTGCTCGGCGCCGAGAGCGAGCTCCGCTTCGCACCGTCGCTCGGCTCGGCGTCTCGGGACGTCTACCTCGACGGCAACGCGTACTTCGACGTCAAGACGGATCCGAGGCGGCCCTTCCGCGTGCATACCGCGCAAGGCGTTGTCGAGGTACTCGGCACGCGCTTCGGGGTCCGTGCCTACAGTGCGGATTCGACGACGACCGTCGTGGTCGCCGAGGGGCGCGTGCGGCTCGAGCAGGTCCCGGCGGACAGTGCCGGCGACGGTGGCGGGTCGGGCCGCTCGGTGTCGGAGAGGAACGCCCTGGTGCTCGACCCGGGCGACCTGGGGCGGGTGACGGCGCGCGGCGAGCTGGAGAAGCAGCGCGGCGTGGCCGTGGACCGTTACCTGGCGTGGACGGAACGCCGGCTCGTGTTCACGGACGCGCCGCTCCGCGACATCGCCGCGGATCTCGAACGCTGGTACGACGTCGACATCACGATCAGCGACGAATCGCTCGGACGCCGGCGGCTCTCCGCCACGTTCGGGCACGAGCCCCTCGACGCAGTGCTCGATCATCTCGCGATCGCGCTCGGCGCGCGCGTCGTGCGCGAAGGACGAACCGTCACGTTTCGATCGGAGTGATGCTGGCAAGGAACCCCGGAGGGTCGATGATGCGCCGGCAGCTCGGACTGCTGTTGTCGCTCGTTAGCTTGGCCACGGGTACAGCCGCCGCTTCCGCGCAGGTGACGTCGTCGCCTGCCAGCGACGGACCCCGCTTCCTACTCGCGACATCGTCGGCGATGGTGCCGATCGATGCCCAGCACGCGCCGGTGCTGGGTCAGCGGGTCTCACTGAACGTCGTGGATGGGTCGATCGAGGCAGCGTTCGCGGAGCTCACGCGCCAGACGGGCGTGCACTTCGTCTACAGCACGGATGTCGTCCCGCTGGACCGGCGGGTTCGGGTGCAGGTGCGGGACGTCCCCATGGCGACCGCGCTCTCGGTGCTGCTGACCGGGACCGAACTGGACGTGGTCGTGCCGGAGACGGGCGCAACGGTGATCGTCCGGCCGCGAGAGCGGGAGGCGGTGGAGCGCGCGAAGGCCGCCGTGCCCGGGATCATCGAGGGCTTCGTTCGGGAGAAGGACTCGGGCACGCCGGTCATACACGCGGAGGTCTCGGTGGTGGGTGGCGGGCGCGCGTTGACGAACGAGAACGGGCGCTACGAGATCCGTGACGTGGAACCCGGCCCGCGGACGGTGGTGGTCAGCTCGATTGGGTATGTCGCCGATACGAGCGTGGTTATGGTGCCGGAAGGAGGGCGAGTCGTGCACAACGTCGTGCTCGAGGTCTCGCCCACGAAGCTCGCGGACCTCGTGGTCACCGCGACGGGAAGGCAGCGGCGGGTCGAGCTGGGGCACGATGTGACGATCATCCGCGTCGACTCGATCATGCAGCGGGAGCCGGTCACGAGCGTGACCGAGCTGCTGGAAGGGCGCGTGCCGGGTCTGGTCGTACAGCGGACCTCGGGCGCACCGGGCGATCCGGCGCGGATCCGGATCCGGGGTGCGAGCAGTCCTCTCCTGAGCAACGACCCGATCATCGTGGTGGATGGCGTGCGCGTCTACTCGGGACTGTCGGATGATCGGGCGGCCAACCTTGCGTTGTCGAGGCTGAGCCTGCACTCCGACGTCGTCCGCTACTACAACGCCCCTTCCCCCCTGGACTACATCGATCCGCACAGCATCGAGACCATTCAGGTGATCAAGGGGCCGTCGGCCGCAACCATGTTCGGGCAGGATGCGGCGAACGGGGTGATCGTCATCACCACGAAGCAGGGGAGGCCGGGGCCGGCACGGTGGAACATCACCGCTGAGCGCGGCGTGACCTCCATCCCCGGTGAGTATCCGGAGCTCATGTTGCGCCTGGGGCGGTACTACACCGATGACAGACGAGTCGTTTGCCCGGTCAATGGCTTTGCCGGCGGTACCTCCTGGTACGGCGGCGAAGCGTGTCTCGCAGACACACTGGCCGTCTTCCAGATCCTGAACGATCCGGAGCTCACGGTCCTGGATCGAGGAGAGTTCTCCCGCGTGAGCGTCGGCGTGTCGGGTGGGACCAGCTCGATCACCTATAGCATCAACGGCAGCTATCGCGATGAGCGCGGGCTCATCAAGCTGCCGGACTACGAGGTCGAGCGGTACAGGACGTTGCACGGCAACGAACCGCCCGAATGGATGCGCCGACCACAGCACTTCAAGCAGTGGGGCGTGACCGCGCGGGCTACTGCACAGTTGGGCGAGCACGCCGACGTGTCTGTCACCGCGAGCATGTCACGGACCGACCAGCGTCGCTCCTCGCTCGAGCAGCAGCTCGGTACGCTCATGAGTACGTACTTGGATCGGTCCAGTGGTACGTACTATCAGTATCAGAACATCGGCGGCTTGCTGGAGGAGACCAAGGACCTCCTTGCCGACTATTCCGAGCGGGCGACCGCCCTGGCGACGCAGTTCACCAACGGCATCACCGTGAACTGGCGGCCATCATCGTGGCTGTCGTTGACATCGGACCTCGGCCTGCAGGTCGTCCAACGGGATGATCAGACCTTCGTGCCGACGGGGGCGCTCGATTCGGCCCAGCTCGGACGGATCGGCGTTGGAAAGGGGACATCGCTCGTCCGTACGGCGAACCTGCGTGCCCAGAGCCGCGTGCCGGTCGGGCGAGGATTCCAGATCTACCTGAACACGGGCGTCAATTACAACAACCTTCTCATCGACGATCTGTCCGTCCGCGCCACGCGGCTGCCGGAGGGGATCGAATCGGTGGCGCGCGGCCAGGTCGAATCCCGTGACGCCCGGCACAGCAAGAGGTCGACCTACGGCTGGTACGTCGAGCCGGGAGTCACGAACGGGCGCCTCTGGCTGTCCAGCGGGATGCGGCTCGACGGCGCCAGCAGCTTCGGCGGCAGACAGAGGCTGCCGAGATTCCCGAAGCTGAGCGCGTCCTACCTCGTCTCGGAAGAAGCCTTCTTCCCCGAGGGGCTCCGCCCGGTTGTCGGCACACTCCGATTGAGGGCGGCCTTCGGCCACGCCGGACGCCAGCCCGGCCCCACGGATCGCCTGCGCCTCTACGGCTCCCGGGATCGCTATTGGATCGAGGACGGCTACGCCGAGGCCGTGTTCCTGCATTCGCTCGGCAACACGCGGCTGAAGCCCGAGCGATCGAAGGAGTTGGAGGCGGGCTTCGACGCCGATCTCCTGGACGACCGCCTGACTCTCAGCGTCACGGCCTATCGGAAGACGACCGAAGACGCCTTGCTGCGGGTGCCGGTGGCTCCCTCGGTATACGGCACTGGTGTCACGAGAATGATGAACATCGGCGTGGTCCGGAACTCTGGGATCGAGATCACGGCAGGTCTGGAGCCCATTCGAAGCGACGCCGTGACCTGGCGGACCCAGGTTCACTTCAGCCGGAATCGGAACCTGGTCGTCGAACTCGGCCCGGGCGTCGAGCCGTTCTACACGCAGGTCAGGAGTTACATGGGGGATCAGATGAGCGGCATCCGGGTCGCTCCGGGATACCCGCTCTTCGGCCGGTGGGCTCGGCCGGTGCTGGGTTACGCGGACGCGAACGGCGATGGAGTCCTGGATCGATCGGAGATCGTCTACGGCGACACCATGGTGTACGTGGGAGGAACACTCCCCGATTATTCGGCGAGCCTGCACAGCACATTCGTCTTCTTCCGCGGTGCGTTGTCCGTGACGACCGGCTGGCTATATGAAAGCGGGTCGACACAGATCAACGAAGTTACACGGCGACTCGCTCCCTTCTCGCGTGGCTGGAACGATCCGTCGGCCCCGCTCGCGGATCAGCTGCCGGTGTTCGACGTGAGCGAGTTCAGTTGGATCCAGACCACCAACTCACTCCGTCTGAACACGCTCTCGGTCACGTATCAGCTGCCGACCGGGCTCGCGTCGCGACTGGGCGCGAGGGCCATGTCGCTATCGGTCCAGGGGACCAACCTGGCGCTGTGGACGAACTACACCGGAATGGATCCCAATGTGAACGTGCGGGTCGTCGGCACGAACGTCGCCGACACCGGCATCCTGCCGACACCTCGAAGCTGGCAGATCAAGCTGAACGCGTCGTATTGACCCCTGGTTTGAGAGGACCATGCACCATCGAGTGACGAGCCGCATTCGAGCGATACGGCGGGTCGCCTCTGCCGTTGCGTTCACTTCGGTGTGGCTCTCCGTGAGCGGCTGCACCCTGGATGACATGGTGGGGGCAGAGGAACTGCCGCCGGACGTCACGGATCCTGCCGCGACGGAGACCCGGAAGGGTGCGATCGCCGCCTACAACGGCGCACTGGTGTTCTTCCGGCAGGCCTTTGGTGGATCGGGCGGATTCGTCTCGACAAGTGGAGTGCTCACCGACGAGCTCGAGAGCTCCGATCAGACGATCGACGCCCGCCGGATACCCGAGGGAGGGGATGCCGGCGAAGGGGTTTACTCGCGGCTTCAGCGGGTTCGGGGCCAGGCGGCCCAGGCGATCGGGCTCCTCACGAACTTCGCGCCCGGTTCGGAGGCCCTGGTCGGGCACATGTACGCGATTCAAGCGTATGCCGAGATCTTCCTTGCCGAGCTGTTCTGCTCGGGTATCCCCCTCAGTACGCTCGACTACAAGGGTGATTTCACCTACAAGCCCGGATCGAGCACCGAGGAGGTGTATCGGCACGCGCTGGCGCTGCTCGACACGGCGGCGACCCTCGTTGCGGACAGTGCGAGGTTGGTGAACCTCGTGCGAGTCGGACGTGCGCGGGCGCTCCTCGGCCTCGGGGAGTTCGCGGAGGCGGCCCGCGCGGTGGCCGACGTTCCGGACGAGTATCGATACGCGATCCGATACTCGGGGGTTCGCAGTATCCGGGGGTTGGACACCGACGAGCAGCATTTCGCGACGATCGAGAGCTATCGGACGAATCCGAATCAGACGTTCGCGTGGAATCTGACCGTGGGCGACCGGGAAGGGAGGAACGGCCTCGACTACGTGTCGAGTGGAGATCCTCGAACACAGACCACGGCCACGTGGGGCGAGAATGGCAGGTACCGGCGGATCTTCCATCCGAGCAAGTATCCGGTCGATGGGTCGGGCGCGATCGTGCTCGCGAGCGGGATCGAGGCGCGGCTGGTCGAAGCCGAGGCGGCCCTCCGGGAGGGGAGGGTCGAGAGCTGGCTGGCGACACTCAATCGCCTGCGGCGGACGATGTGGCCGACGATCGAGCCAGCCGTGAGCGGTCCGCTTCCTGACCTGACGGATCCAGGCAGCGATGCTGCGCGTGTCGACCTCCTGTTCCGGGAGCGGGCGTTCTGGCTCTTCCTGACGGGACAGCGCCAGGGCGATCTCCGGAGGCTGATCCGCCATTACGGCCGCAGCCAGGATGAGATCTATCCCTTTGGGCCCTATCCCGATCCATGGAAAGGCGACACGCAGTACGGCTCGGACGTCGATCTCCCGGTGCCCAACAGTGAGCGTATATCGAATCCGTACTACAAGGGGTGCATCGCCCGCGGTGCGTGAGGGAGAGCAGGCCAATGCGGAGGATGTTTCGTAGAGGATGCCCGGCCCGGCGCGCAGTGCGCGTGCCTGTGGGACTGGGCTCGTACTGCGCTGCCGTCGTTCTCGTGTTGACGGCATGCGATGATGTGCCTTCTGTGGCTGCATTCGAGCCCACCACCGACCCGGCGCGACTCTTCGTTGCCGTCACCTTGGACCATCGCGCCGTGAATCTGTCGACGTACGCGCCGTACGACACGATCCGACTCACCGCGACGCCGCGGAACGCGCTGGGGGAGCCGTTGAGCGGCCTTCCTGCGCCGACCTTCTACTCCAGCGATACCCTTCGCGTGACGGTGACGCCCGACGGCTTCGTTCGGGCACGACAGCCTGTGAAGAACGTCCAGGTCATCGCAGAGATCGTGGACGAGAACAACGTGCGCCATGCCGATACGGCGTACGTCAACGTGACGAGCCTGGAATCGCCGCCGTTGCCCGTCAAGCTGGAGGTCACACGGGAGCGGGTCGATTGGCCGATCATGGAGCTCCGGGCCGAGGGGTTCGGGACTTACTTCGTGGGCTGGTACATCACCGGCGGGGGCGCGGACCCATCGGGCGGGCGACCGATCGTCCGCGTCTACGACGAGAGGGGCGACACCATTCCAGGATTGGCCATCGAACTCCAATCCCTGGACGAGCAGATCATCCAGATGATGCGGGGCGACGCGAGTAGCTACTATTACAGTGCGACGGGGAGGTTCGGGCCTGTACGGATCGTGGGCAGGACCATGGCGTACGGCGTCGCCCTGGCCGACACAGCGGAGTTCGTGGTCACGGCGCCGAGCGTCAACGAGGTGATCATCAATGAAGGTCCTGGCGGCGAGCTGCGGCTGTGGCCTCACGAGGTGGTGATCAGCCCGAACGGCTACGTTTTCTGGACCAACCGGACGGAGACGCCCGTAGACATCACGTTCGACGACCCCACGCACGTGGCTGAGATATCGTGGGCATGTGAGCTCTTTGGTGGGATCATGTGTGGCGGTGGCAACATCCCACCGTTCGACCTCAGCACGGGTCTGGTCGTCACCCCGCTGCTGCCGCCGTTCGCGACGGTGGGCCGGCAGTTCCTCGCGCCGGGCGTCTACACGTATCGAAGCACGTTGACCGGGCATGTCGGGCGCGTGGTGGTGATCGAGGGCGCGACCCGGTGACCGATGAGCGAGGTGGCATGACGATCAGCCGTCGTGATCTGCTCAAGGCCGGGGTGGGCGCGGCCGCGCTGGTCGCGATGCCGCGGCCGCTGGTGGCGTACTTCGGGGGGCGTCCCGAGCCGGTACCCCCGATCCGGGACGTGCGCATCAAGGAGCTCGCCTTCCGGGCGATCGAAGCAGCCCAGGACGCTGGCGCCGCGTATGCGGACGTCCGCCTGACGCACAAGCGACGGCGTGTCGTGGACCAGAACGTCTTCAATACGCTGGACCGGGAGGAGCTGGCAGCCGGTGTACGGGTCCTCGTCGACGGCTACTGGGGCTTTGCGAGCAGCCCCGTATGGAGCCCGGAGGAGATGGTACGGCTCGGGCGGGAGGCGGTGGAGCACGCGAAGGCGAACGCGCTCGGTGTGACGCGCGCGGTCGAGCTGGCGGCGAGGCCGGTGGTTGTCGATGAACACTGGCGGACGCCGGTCGAGATCGATCCGTTCAGCGTGTCGCCGTACGAGATCGCCGATCACCTGCGCGGTCTGCAGGTGTTCATCTCGCGGCACGGCAGGTTCACTGCCGGCGAGACCCGATACACGATGGAGCTGAAGGCGCAGGCGTTCGCCTGCTCCGACGGGGCGTACGTGACGCAGGAGCTCATCGGCAGTGAAGGCCTCCTGGTGCTCTCCTACAGGCCGCGGGCTGGAGAGGAAGTGAGGTGGCCGCTGGACGGACTCGGTCGGGCTGGTGTGGGCTGGGAGCTCTTCAAGGGGCAGCCGATCCGGGAACGGATCGAGCGCCTGATGGAGGAGATGAAGGAGCATGCGGCGCTGCCGGCAAAGGCCGTCGAGGTGGGGCGCTACCAGGTCGTGTGTGATGCCGAGGCCGTGGCCCGACTCATCGATGCGACGCTTGCGGCTGCGACCGAGCTGGATCGCGCATTCGGTTACGAAGCGGATGCCGGCGGTACGACCTATGTGACGGATCCGCTCGGCATGGTCGGGGCGCTCCAAGTGGCGAGCCCGATGCTCACGCTCAGTGCCAATCGGTCGGAGCCAGGCGGTGCGGCCACCGTGGGGTGGGATGATGAGGGCGTCCGGCCAGAGGAGGTCACCCTGGTTCGAGAAGGCGTGCTCGTCGATTTCCAGACCACGCGGGAGAGCGCGACATGGTTGGCGGATTACTACGGGCGCAACGGGCGCCCGGTGGCGTCCCGGGGGTGTGCCTGGGCGGAGTCGGGGATCCATGCGCCGCTGCAGCGTCGGCCGAACCTCGTGGTCTCCCCGGGTCCCGGCGATCTCGACTTCGAGGGTGCCGTGGCCGGCGTCGGTAACGGGATCGCCGTCCGAGGGCTCGAGATCGACGTCGATTTCCAGGGGCTCAACGGGATCGGCTTCGGTGACAGGGTCTACGAGGTCAAGAACGGGACGCGGGTCGCCCGGATCCTCGGCGCTGGTTTTCTGTTCCGAGCGCCAGAACTCTGGAAGGGTCTCGTCGCGCTCGGGGGGGCGAGGAGTTCGGAGCGTTTCGGTATGGAGTCGGTCAAGGGGCAGCCGGAGCAGAGGGCGGGCCACAGTGTGACGGCGCCAGTGGCCGTCTTCGAGCAGTTCACCGTCGTGGATGCGTTGAGGAAGGCATGAATCCCGGACGGACTCCGAGTGGTTTCCGTGCGACCGCGACGAGCGACCTCGGGGATCGCAGGCTCCTGAGTCGCGAGGAGTGTGAAGAGATCCTGGAGCGAGCCCATGGATTCGCGCGTGGTGGCGGGGAGACCGCCGTAGCTATCGCGAGCTGGTGGCAAGGCGAGCTCCGGTGGGGGCGCAACCGCGTGAGCCTGTCCAGTGACCGACGGGACCTTTGGGTCAACGTGCAGCGCAAGCTGGTCAACGGCAGGTCGGTCCGTGGCCACATCGTGACGAACCAGATCGATGACGCATCGCTGAGAGAGGCCGTTCGGGCTGCCGAACGGAAGTCGGCGCTCGGTGCGGATCCGGGCTGGGGGTTGGGGGATTATCCACGACTCCCGGAGTACCCTCCTTATCGGGGGGCGCCTCACTGGGCCGATGCGACCTTCAACCTCACGGTGAAGGAGCGGGCGGAAGTCGCTCGGTCCATCATTGACGCCGTGGAGGCGGAAGGACTGCTCTCGGCCGGCTACCTGGAGGTGCACGCCGGCGCCACGATGAGCAAGGGGACGGAGCTGCCGGAGCTCCGAACCGGCGAGTACGCTTTCTGGGAGCAGCCGTACACCACCTGGACGAGGGCACGCTTGACCGTGACCGTGCGTGACCCGAAGGGGACGGGCTCGGGCTGGGCCGGGCTGTCCTCCTACGACTGGAATCGAATCGACCCGAACGCACTGGCACGGCGCGCGATCCAGAAGTGCATCGCTTCGAGGGACCCCGTCGCCCTCGAACCGGGTCGGTACACCGTGATCCTGGAGCCGCAGGCGGTGGCGGATCTCCTGGAGCCGCTGATCCATCAGCTGCGCGTAGGACGAGAGCTGGCGGAGCGCCCTTCGAGGCATCCGATGTACCTGGGACCGGATGAGCACCTCGGCATTCATCGGTCCAAGTTGGGGATGAAGATCGTGGACAGCAGGATCACGATCTCGCACGACCCCGCGGACCCTCTCATGGGGCTCCCGTCGCAGACGGTGGAGTACCCTGGCCCTGTCACGTGGATCGATCATGGAGTCCTGACGAATCTCGGTCACGATTTCAAGACGGATGTGGCGGCGCTGGAGGGCTGGCACCGCCTGCGTGGACCGGTCGGGTACCGGATGAGTGGCGGCGATGCCACGATCGAGGAGATGATCGCCAGTACGCGTCGCGGTCTGTTGGTCACGCGATTCTCGGCGGTCCGTACGCTCGATGAGAGGAGCCTGCTCGTGACGGGGCTGACACGAGACGGCCTCTGGTTGATCGAGAACGGGCAGATCACGAAGGCGGTGAAGAACTTCCGGTTCACCGAATCGCCGCTCTTCGCGCTGAACAACATCGAAGAGATCGGCGAGCCGGTGCCGGTCTTTCGGCTGGGCGGCGATTGGGTCGGCTCGTGGATTGCGCAGGTCTCTCCTACCATCGTGCCCCCGCTGAAGGTGCGAGACTTCAGCTTCACATCGTTGATCGACGCAGTGTAGGGTGATCGATGCGGCGGACCGGCGTTCTTCTCGCATGCGCGAGTCTAGTGCTTGTCGGGGCACCTGCGAGGGGACAAACCCTGTTCGAGTGGCCGGACACGGCGGTCGATGTTTCCTCCTACGCGACCATCGAGGAATGTCACGCCGCCATCGCGAGAGTGCAGATCGCCGTGAGGGATAGAGCGATCCTGGCGGGTGGGGTCTGGCGGGACACGATGCCGGTGTTGCCAGGAGAGGACATCGAGCCCGTCCCTGATGCGGTCCGCGAGACCGCACGGAGCTGCGGCCAGCGGCATTCGGCGGCGGATTCGGTCGATGTCGTGGACTTCAGCCTCCTGGTGCCGGTCTATCTCGCTGCGGGTTGGGACGACAAGGCGCGTACGCTGGTGAGGCGACGGCTCCTGCAGGCGTCGCAGGTCGGCGGAGACGCCCTCGGCGCCGTGCTGGACACGGTCGTCAGGATCTACGCCGGCAAGCCGGTGCCTGCGTCATTGATCGCCGTGAAGCCACCTCGGCCGGACCTCGTCGACGAAGTCGTCCAGGAGTACCTCGATCGGGTCCCGGACAGGGTCCGACGCCTCAATATCCTGCTCGAGCGGGTGGAACTGGCGGTATTGGGCGGTCTCGTCGACACGGCCCGGATCGAGCAACTCGGCCCGGCGATCCTCGCCCTCGTGGATTCTCTCACCGAAGCCGAGCTCGGGCGCTTCACGGAGAACTGGGCAGGCATCGTCGATGACAGGACGGAGGTGCGAAGGCGTTTGAGGGCCCGGGTGTACCGCGCGATGGAGCGCCTCCAGGATTGGAACGCGCTCCTCGACAGCCTACGAGTCAGCACCCAGTCGTTTGCGCGGGAGTACCGGAGGCAGGTTCGGACGATGGCTAGGGAGAATCAACCCTACGGGGAGCCTGCTCCGGTCCTCGTCGGCGATGTCTGGCTCGGCTGTGATGGTCGGTGCGAATCGCGACCGGCGCCCGGACGGGTGTCCTTGATCGTTTTCTATTACCACGGGGAGCCCCGACGGGGTTTCGAGGGCCACCGGCATGAGCAATGTCCGGGCGTGATCGCCAGCCCTGAGGAGTTCAGGCTGAGCTGTGCCGCGCCGATCTACGTGCTACGGCGGCTGATCGATCGGTTCCCGGACCTCGACGTGACGCTCGTCACGCGGACGCGGGGGCACTTCGCGTATGAGAAGGAGTCGATCACGGTCGAGAGGGAAGCCGAACTCGTCCGCCGCTGGCTCGAGTCGTTCGGTGTGCGTGCTGTGATCGGCATGACCGAGACGGATCATTGGCGGCTCCCGAACCATGATCGGCGCAGGATCGAAGAGCCGACCGTGAATGAGGAGAATTACAGCTTCGATGGGGCACCGGGGCTCATGAGGAACTGGACGGCGGTCGTGGTCGATCGGGACGGCCTCGTTGTCTGGAGAGGTGTGATCGATCGTGCCACGGAGCAGACGTTCTCGGACGTGCTCCAGGTCCTTTTCGAGCGTGGCGGTTCGGGGAGGTGATGGTGGCCGGAGCGGTCGCTCGTCGCGTTACGGCCTCTGCCCTTGCGGTCGGTCTCATGGCGTCGGTGGCGTGCCGGGCGACGGCGCTGGGGGGCGGCACTGGTGACGTGGAGCGGAGCACGGCGTCGGTTCCGGGCGGGGCAGCGGGGGCGACGACGGGTTGGGTTGCTCAGGGCGGGCGTGGGCTCCCGGGTGTCGGCAAGCTCCAAGATCCTGCGTTGCGGGTGGGCAGGCTCCCCAATGGGCTGAGCTACTACGTTCGTGCGAACGGGGTTCCTGCGAACCGTGCGTTTTTGTGGCTGGTGGTGAAGGCGGGGAGTGTGCACGAGGAGGAGGACCAACGGGGCTATGCGCACTTCCTCGAGCACATGGCGTTCAACGGGACGGCGCGCTTCCCGCGGCACGAGATCATCGAGTTCATCGAGTCGAGCGGGATGCGTTTCGGCGCGGACCTGAACGCGCACACGGGTTTCGAGGAGACGGTCTACAAGCTGACGGTTCCGACGGACGATCCTTGGTATCTCGATCGGGGGCTCCAGGTCCTGGAGGACTGGGCGGGGGGCGGGATCACGCTGGACTCGCTGGAGGTGGTTGCGGAGCGGGGCGTGGTGTTGGGGGAGTGGCGTCTGCGGGCGCTGCGGGATACGGCGCAAGAGCGGATTGCGAACCGGATCCTGGACGTCCTGTATGGTGAGTCGCGCTATCGTGATCGGTTGCCGATCGGGCTGCCGGAGTTGCTGGAGAGGGCGGATCCGGCGCCGCTCAGGCGGTTCTACGAGGCGTGGTATCGGCCGGAGCGGATGGCGGTGATCGCGGTGGGGGACTTCGATGCGGAGTGGATGGAGCGCGAGATCCGGGAGCGGTTCGGCGGGCTCGTGGCGGTTGGGGAGTCGCCTTCTGAGGTGGAGGTGTCGCTTCCGGCGGGTGGGGAGCCTGTGATCGAGATCCTGAAGGAAGACGGTGTTGGGATCGGGGTCCAGCTCTTCCTGCCTGTGCCGGAGCGGCCGGGCGAGGCGGTGTCTGCGCTGCGTCAGGAGCTGGTTTCGCAGCTGCTGTTGCAGCACGTGCGGGGCCGTCTGGTTCGGCTGCGGGAGCAGTCTCCGCGGCCGTTCATCGACGCGCAGGTGGGGCCTGGGCAGTTGGTGCGCCCTGGAGATGTGCTCCTTGCGGTCTTGGCGGCCACGCCGGACAGTCTGGAGCGTGGGCTCGGGGCGCTGCTCACGGAGCTGGAGCGTGTGGCGCAGCACGGGGTTCCTGCCGGGGCGCTGGAGCGGGAGAAGACGCGGCTGCTGCGGTCTCTGGAGAGCCAGGCGGTGGGCGAGGCGGCGCGCTCGTCGGCGGTCTATGTGGAGGAGTATGCGCGTCATTTCCTGGAGGGTGGCGCTGGTGCGCTGTTGAGTGCGGAGCAGCGGCTCGAGCTGGGGCGTGAGGTCCTGGCGGAGGTGACGGCGGAGGAGGTGGCGGAGGCTGCGCGGCGGTGGCGCGAGCTCGAGGGGCTCCGGGTGGTGTTCTACCTGCCGCGGATCACGCTGGGCTTTGCGCCGCCGACGCGGGAGAGCGTGCTTGCGCTCGTGGACTCGATCCGCAGGACGCCGCTTGCTGCGCTGGAGGAGGAGGCTGCGGCCGGCGAGGGTCCGCTGCTGGAGCGTCTTCCCGAGCCTGGGCGAGTGGTCGGGGAGGTGGTGCACGCGGCCTCTGGCGTTGTGGAGTGGCGGCTTTCGAACGGTGCGCGGGTGCTGTTCAAGCCGAGCGCGAATCATCCGGACGAGGTGTTCATTCGTGCGTGGAGCCCGGGCGGGTTCTCGCTGGTTCCGGACTCGCTGTTCTTCACCTCGGGGCGGATGGCCGCGGTGATCATGACCGAGGCGGCGGGTTTGGGTGAGGGTGAGCGGAGCGGTCTGTTCGAGGCGCTGGGTCCGCGGACGTCGCTGCGCTCGCTCAGGGTGGAGATTGGCTACGCGGAGGAGTCGATCGAGGTCTCGGGCTCGGTGCGGGAGCTGGAGACGCTGTTCCAGTTGCTGTACGTGCAGTTTACGGCGCCGCGGCTGGATTCTGCGGCGCTGGAGACGTGGGCGCGGCTTGCGAAGTACCGTCGTCCGCGCTCTGTGGAGCACGACGGTCTGGCGCAGTATCTGGGGCGCTCGAACCCCCGGCTGAGGCCGATCACGACGCACCTGGCGGAGCTGGCGCGTCTTGAGGAGGTGCTGGCGGTGCACCGGGACCGGTTCGGCAACGCGGCGGACTTCACGTTCATGGTCGTGGGCGCGGCGACTGTGGAGGAGGTGAAGCCGCTGGTGGAGCGCTACGTTGCGAGTCTTCCGGCGACGGGGGAGCGAGAGGAGCCGAAGGGGCTCGGGACGCTGCGCCTTGCGGGCGAGAACCGGAGCCGGCGAGACGTCTTCGATGTGCCGCGGGCGCAGACGGTGATCGTCTTCGACGGGGAGTTTGGGGCGTCGGGCGAGGCGTACTTTGCGGAGCGTCAGCGGCTGGAGGCGCTCACGCTGGTGCTGGAGCGGCGGCTGCGGAACCGGCTGAGGGAGGAGCTGAGCGGGACGTACGGTGTTTCGGTCGTGGGCCAGACGTACGAGCTCTCTGGGGAGCGGTTCCGGGTGCAGATCGGCTTTGATGCGGCGCCGGAGCGGAACATGGAGCTGCGGCGTGAGATGCTGGCGGTGCTCGAGGGGGTGAGGGAGGAAGGTGCGAGCGAGGAGGAGCTGGAGCGGGTGGTGCGCCACCAGCGTCGGCTGCTGGAGACGCGGCTCGAGAGCAACCGGTACTGGCTGGAGCAGCTGACGCTGTACACCCGGTTGGGTCTGCCGCTGGAGCGGGTTGTCTCGCCGTACCCGCTGTCCAGGATCACGCCGGAGGAGTTGAAGGAGGCGGCGGCGAGGTATCTGCCGTCGGATGCGTACTATCTGTTTTCGTACATGCCGAAGCGGGAGGTGATGGAGGCGTACGAGGCGAGGCGGAGGGGCGGAGGAGAGGCAGGCGGACTGCGCGCCACGATCGTGAGTGGTTCGGGGCGTGTTCCTGCGCATCGGGGATCGCGCTGAGGATTTTTGCCGCGGTAGCGGCGTGGAAGGGAGGACACCGTGCTTCGATTGGGTCTTGTCGTTGTATCGATTGCCGTGGTGTTGGGGGCGTGCGCCTCTGGGGGTGCGAGTGGCGCTGCGGGTGAGTCTGCTGCGAGTGCCGGGGCCGTAGCGCAGAAGGCGGATCAGAACCGGCTGACGCTGGCCGAGATCGAGGCGGCGGACCTGCCGAACGCGTATGAGCTGGTTGCGCGTCTGCGGCGGCCGTGGCTGCGGCGGGACCCGCAGACCGGCGCCGCGGTCGCGGTCTACATGGACGAGCAGAAGCTGGGGCCGGCGTCGAAGCTGCGCGAGATCCCGTCGGTCGAGGTGGGTGAGCTTCAGTACTTGCCGTACGAGGACGCGGTGCGGCGCTTTGGAGCGGGGGTCGAGGGCAGCGTGATCGTGGTGGTCCGTCGTCGCTGAGAGGAGAGGGCGGTGGGACAGACGGTGGTGCGGCCCGCGGTGTCGTTGTCGGGCGCGGAGCGGGAGTCGCTGCTTGCGGTGGCGGGGCAGCTTCGTGCCGAGGTCGGCAAGCGGATCATCGGGCAGCAGCAGGTGGTGGAGGAGGTGCTGATCGCGATGTTTGCGGGCGGCCACGCGCTGCTGGTGGGGGTGCCCGGCCTCGCCAAGACGCTCATGATCCGTTCGATCGCGGAGGCGATGGCGCTGGAGTTCCGGCGGATCCAGTTCACGCCGGACCTGGTGCCGAGCGACATCACGGGGACGGAGATCCTGGAGGAGGACGCGGCGACAGGCGCGCGACGCTTCCGGTTCGTGAAGGGGCCGATCTTTGCGAACATTGTGCTGGCGGACGAGATCAACCGGACGCCGCCGCGGACGCAGGCTGCGCTGCTGGAGGCGATGCAGGAGCGGCACGTGACGGCAGCGGGGCGGACGATGGCGCTGCCGCGTCCGTTTTTCGTGCTGGCGACGCAGAACCCGATCGAGCAGGAGGGGACGTACCCGCTGCCGGAGGCGCAGCTCGACCGCTTTCTCTTCAACATCCGGATCGACTATCCGGCGGACGAGGAGGAGGTGGAGATCCTGCGGGCGACGACGACAGCAGTGGAGCCGGAGCTGGCGGCGGTGATGGGCGCGGAGGAGGCGCTGGCGCTACAGCGGCTGGTGAGGGAGCTTCCGGCGTCGGATCCGATTCTGAGGTATGCGGCGGCGCTGGCGCAGGCGACGCGGCCGGTGCGCTCGGACGTGCCGGAGTTGGTGAAGGAGTACGTGCGGTGGGGGCGGGACCGCGGGCGGGGCAGGCGCTGGTGCTGGGTGCCAAGGCGCGGGCGCTGCTGGAGGGTCGTCACGCCGTCTCGCCGGAGGATGTGCGCCGCGTTGCGCTGCCGGTGCTCCGGCACCGTGTGCTGCTGAACTACGCGGCGGAGGCGGAGGGTGTGACGACGGAGCAGGTGATCGAGGCGATCCTGGCGCACGTGCCGGAGCCGTCGAGCAAGATCGCGCTCTGATGACGACCGGGAAGGCGCCGGAGGGGTGACCGGAACGGCCGGCTGGCCGGAGCCTGCCGTGGCTGCCGTGGCGCCGGGGGCGGCGGCGCGGTCGGTGCTCCGGGCGTACGCGCCGGTGCTGGACGCGGTCCGCGGCATCGGCTGGCCAGCCCGCGAGCGGGTCCGGAGCGCGATCGCCGGGCCGCACCCCTCGACGGTGCGTGGCACGTCGGCGGAGTTCGTGGAGTACCGGCCGTACCGGCAAGGGGATGATCCCCGGCGGATCGACTGGAAGCTGCTCGCGCGGACGGACCGGGTCTACACGCGGCTCTCCGAGGAGCACGCCATCCTCTCCACCGTGGTGGTGGTGGACGCGAGCGCTTCGATGGCGTTCCCCCCGAAGACCCTCGACAAGTGGGAGTTCGCGCGGCGGCTGGCGGTAGCGCTCGCCGCGGTGGCCCGGCACCGGGGTGATCCGGCGGGGCTGGTGGTGGTGGGCGAGGATGGCATGCGGGTGATCCCTCCCCAGACGCGGCGCACGGTGCTGGAGGAGATGATGCGCGCGCTGGAGGTGGTGCCGGCCGGGAGCCCGGCGCTGGCCCCGGCTGCGGCGGAGGCGTTCCGGCTCGGAAGGCGAGTCGTCCTGATCACGGATTTCCTGGGCGACGCCGAAGCGCTGCTGGCATCGGCGAAGGCGGCGATGGCGTCGGGCCGGGAGGTGTACGCGGTGCACGTCGTGGATCCGGGCGAGCTGGATCCGGACCCGAAGAAGCTGCTGGTGACGGACCCGGAGGCGCCGTCAGTCCGGCGTCCGCTGTCGTTGCGGGCGAGGCGGGAGTATCAGCGCAGGTTTGGTGAGTGGCGTGAGCGGCTTGCGCGGGAGTGGCGGCGTGCCGGGGCGGTCTACGCCATGGTGGTGCCCGGGGCCGAGCCGTTGCGGCGCACGGTGCGGCGCATCACGGAGGCCGGGGGCGCTCCGGCGGGCGTGGCCACGGGTGCGTGATGGTGACGCTCCTCGCGCCGGCGTTCTTCTACGTCGCCCTCGCCGTCGCGGCCGGGACGGTTGCACTCCACTTCATCGTGACGCGGCAGCCGACGTCGAGCCCGCTCCCGACCGTGCGGTTCGTTCCGCGGGGCACGGTGCGGGTGGTGACGGTGGAGCGGCCGCGTGACCTGCTCCTGCTCCTGCTCCGGGTTGCCCTCGTCCTCCTGATCGGGCTGGCCTTCTCGCAGCCGGTGCTGGTTCCGGAACGGCGGCCGGTGGCGCGCATCGTCCTCGCCGATGTCTCCCGTGCAGTGGGTTCGATCGAGGAGGTTCGGGACAGCGCGCGCTCGCTGCTCGGCGAGGGCGACGTCCTCATCATCTTTGATACGCGCGCGCGCGTGGTCCGGGCCGGCGCCGCGGACACGGCGGCGGCGCTGGTGCGCTCCGGTGAGGAGGGGCGGCTCACTCCTGCGCTCGTGGCGGCGCTGCGCGCGGCCGGGGAGCTGCGGGCGGAGGCGGATTCCATCGAGATCGCGATCGTGTCCGCGTTCCGCGCGAGCCAGGTGGACGGCGCGACGCAGGCGGTGCGCGCGCTCTGGCCGGGTCGGATCCGGCTGGTGCCGGTCGCGGCGGGCGCGGACACGCTCGGCGTCGCGCACGGCGCCGAGGTCCGCGGGCCGGGCGGCGATGCCGGGGCGCAGGATGGGGTGGTGCTGGCGGCGCGGCTCGCCGGG
>Ga0065724_100786_pt1 | contig 24138 bp, 24 predicted proteins | sample TheenrcSG05JP960_FD_59111 | JGI IMG/M metagenome (GOLD analysis project Ga0065724, IMG submission 59111) | Thermophilic enriched microbial communities from mini bioreactor at UC Davis - Sample SG0.5JP960 | ecosystem: Engineered > Solid waste > Grass > Composting > Bioreactor | place: USA... | reverse complement strand
GCTCGACCGCGAGCGGGTGCCGGCCGATGCGTCCGGTGCGATCGAGGAGTTCGTCCGGCTGGTGGAACGGAGCGAGGGGACGCAGCTCCGCGGCACCTATCTCACGGTCGGCTTCCGTCCGGACGTCGATCTCATCCTCTGGCTCGTCGGATACGATCCGGCGCACTTCCAAGAGCTGGCGCTCGCGCTGCGACGGACGGCACTGGGCCGGGCGCTCCCATTCCGCTACACCTACTTCGGCATGGCTGGGATGTCGCAGTACGATCCGACGCACGGCCCGGCCTTCCTGCGTGGAGTACCGCCGAAGCGGTACTTGAGCGTGTACCCCTTCGTTAAGACGCCCGAATGGTACCTACTGCCCTTCGAGGAACGGCGTCGCCTCATGGCTGAGCACGGGCGGCTCGGTGACGACTTTCCGAGCGTCCTGACCAACACCGTTAACTCGTTCGGAGTTCAGGACCAGGAATTCATCGTCGCGCTCGAGGACGACGACGTCGGCACCCTGATCACCATGGTGCAGCGCTTGCGGGCTGCCGAGGTGCGCAAGTACACGCAGCTCGATACGCCGATCTTCCTCGGCCAGCGGTTCGAACCGCGCGAGGCGCTCAGCCGGCTCGTCGGTTGAGGCGAGCGAGTGCAGTAGCCACGGCCGCCGCGCTGAAGGTGGCGAGCGCGTTCACGGCATCGTTGGTCAGTCCGGGTAGTCCGCTTTCCCGCCGAACGCGCCCCGGGCACCCGTGCTTGGGATCCTCCACGAGGCAGCCGCAGCGTTCGCAGCGGTAGCGCGCCTGGAGCGTGGCACCGAGCAAGCTGTCGACGAGAGCGCCGGCACAGCCGGCGAGCAGGACGACCCAGCGGGGAGAGCGGCGCGGCGACAGGACTGCGATGAATCCGGCCCCGGCGACCATCGCGAGCGTACCGGGTGCGGAGATAGCACCCGAAGTGCCGTGCGGCACACGGCGACCGGTCCTGAGTGAACGCGGCGGCCATGGACTGAGTGCCCCCACTTCGGTCGCCCACGTGTCGGCTGCAGCGGCGGCGACCGCGCCGAGGTACGGCAGGGTGAACCGGGCAGGACGCCCCGCCGCGAACTGAATCAGTCCGAGCAGCGCGGCGACCCCACCGTTCGCTGCGACCTGCCGTGCTGTGCGAGCCGGGTGTGCGGGTTGATGCCCATTCGTGCGTGTGCCGAGCTGGGCGCGCAGGCGGGTGAGTGCGCTCGCCGAGCCGAAAAAGCCGATCATCGGCAGCGACCAGGCGAGCCCGCCACCGGCGAAGACGAGCGTGCCCACTGCCGTACTCGCGAGGGCACCGCCGAAGTCGAGCGCACCGCGCCGGTAGCCGAGGTGGGCGATCGGTGCAGCGAGCAGNGCGCCGGCGAACAGGCGGAAGAGCGNGCGAGCCCGATGCGCGCTCATCGTTCCGGTGGCGCGAAGAGGAGAATCAGCTCCTCGTCGCGGATCTCGAAGACGAAGCCGGCCAGCTCGGCCACCGCGGGCGAGCTGATCTCCCCGTAGCGAACGCGGACCTCGTAGTCGTCGACACGGACCGTTCTCATGCCAGCCNNCGAAAACGGATGGCGCGGCGACCGGTAGACCGCGCGGGGGCCGCCGAGCTGGTCGAGCGCGCGCAGGACGAGCATGCGGGCCTGGGCTTCGTCGAGCACGGTCATCGGCGCACCTCCTCGTTCGTGCGGAAGGGTACACGCTGGGCGAGTCGCGAGCGGCGAGGTGCCAGCGCAGCGACGCGGGCATGCTCCTGACGCGCGAACGTGCACGGGATGGAGCCGAAGTAGGCGGTTGACGGAGCCGACGCACTGACCCGGGAGGCTTGACAAGCAGCTCTGGGCCCGAGTGCTGAAGGCGAGCCGGCGTCGTGCGCGAGTGCTGCACGGAGGGTCGTCGATCGCGTACACTTAGGATGAATCCGGCGAGTGCGTGTCCGGATTCGCGCGGGCTGGTAGCTCAACTGGCAGAGCAGCGGACTTTTAATCCGCGGGTTGTGGGTTCGAGTCCCACCCGGCCTACCAGAAAAAACCGCGAAACGACGCGGAACCGAAAGAACGGCCGGTCCGCATCGACCGGCCGTTGACGCTCTTTACGGCAATCCTGACGGCAATCAGCGTCCGAGTAGCGCGTTCAATTGCTCCAGGGCCGAGTGGGTCATCATGGCGGCGGTGACGTGGCCGTAGAAGTCGGCGTGACGCTGATCTGGGAGTGGCCGAGGATCGTGCTCACTGTCTTGAGATCGACACCAGCCGCAAGCAGCAAGGTCGCGCAGCTGTGCCGAAGATCGTGGAAGCGGATCCGCGGCACCCCGGCCGCAAGACAGAGCTGGTGGAGGACATTCGAGACGGTGCGCGGGTGGATCGCGTACCCGTCTGCGTCGTGACGACGAGCGACTATGGGTTCCCGCGCCAGGCGTCCCCCGCGGTCGTGCGCCACGCCTGCTGTTGTGCGCGCTGCCGTGCGAGCGCCTCGCTGGCGAGCGGCGGGAGCGGCAAGACACGGCGACTCTGCTGCGACTTGGGCGGAAGGCGCAGCCACTGCCCCCCGACGTGTGGAAGCTGGTAACGGACCACGATCAGCCCAGCGTCGCCATCGACGTCTTCCCACAAAAGGCCCAGCACCTCCCCGCGGCGGAGCCCGAGACTGAGCGTCAGGGCAAAGAGCGGCCAGAGCCAGTGGTCGTGCGTCGCGGCGAGGAAGCGCTGCGCTTCGTCCGCTGACTAGACCGTCACCGCTGGTGGCGGCACGCTGACGGGTCGGGCCAGCCGGACCGGGTTGCGGCCGACGAGGCCGTCGCGTTCGGCGTCGCGCAGGATGCGACCCAGCACGGCACGTGCCTGGCGTACTCTGTGCGCGGTGTGAGGACCGCATTCCTCCAGCGCAAGCAACCAGCACTCGACGATCGTCGTTGTCAGCCGGTCCACCCCGATACGGCCGAGCAGGTGTTCGACCACGCTGCGAACCGGCTACTCATAAGCGGCGGAACGTGGTCGGCTGGAGTTGCGTGCAGCTGGCGTCGAGCCACTGGTGGACGTAGTTGCCGACCTTGTGCCGAGGCGAGACGGGAAGCGTGCCGCGCACGAACTGTTCGCACAACCGGTCGAGCTTCTGGCGCGGTTTCCGCTGTGTCTCAGCGTAGACGGTGCGGCGCATCAACTTCCTGCCCGACAGGACGACGGCCAACTGTGGGCACAGCACCGTGCGCGCAGAGGAAAGCGATTATATNGCTTGACAGACTTCGCGCGAAGGAGTATATAGGGTATGACGGAGGCGGCAAGACAATCGCGAGCACGGTCGGCTGATCGTGTTGGTTAGGCACCGGGGAGGTGGCGGGTGAGTCGGTTTCGACCACTCCGACTGGTGATAGAGCAGGTAAGCATATGCCATCTGCGGGCCCGTACTGGGAGACCAATTCCTCTGCATTGGGCCGGCCTCCTGGTCGCGTTGGCGCTTGTCGCGGGGCTAGCGCTGCCGACGCTGGCCCAGCAGTGGGTCGGTGCTGGACACCGGATGCCGGCCGCACCACCCGACTGGGCAGTCGCCCCGGCNACGCCCAAGCCGGNCTGCNTCTANTTCCCGGAGACGCAGCACAACCTCTGCGGCGGCTTCCGGCAGTATTGGGAGACTTACGGCGGGCTGCTAATGTTCGGGTACCCCTTGACCGAGGAGTACTTCGCGCCGGAGCTTGGTCACGAGGGGCATAACGGCGTGGTCACCCAGTGGTTTGAGCGGGCGCGCTTGGAGTGGCACCCGGGTGAGGTGCCGCAGCGATTCGACGTGTTGCAGGGACACCTGGGCCGCGAGATTTTGGCCATGCTGACCGGACCGTCGCCGATTTCGACCGTGACACCGGTTCCGGAGGCGACACCGACTCCTGATTCAACGCCTGTCCCAGGTCCTGCGACCTCGTTCGGGGCCGGGACCTTCCGAGTCGGTGTGGACATTGCTCCCGGTACCTATCGCAACAGTGACTCGTCGCAAGGCTGCTACTGGGCACGCCTGAGCGGCTTCGGTGGTACGCTGGACGAGATCATTGCCAATAACTTCAGTTATGCTCGCCAGGTGGTCACTATCAGTCCATCAGACGCTGGCTTCACCTCTGAAGGCTGTGGAGTGTGGTCGCAGGATCTTTCGCCGATCACGCCGAGTCCCACCGCGCCGTTCAGTGACGGGGTCTACATTGTGGGCGTGGACATCGCGCCTGGCCTGTGGCAGAACTCTGACTCCTCAGGTGGCTGTTACTGGGCGCGACTGAGTGGGTTCGGTGGCACGCTTGACGAGATCATCGCCAACGAGTTCAGCGAAACCATTCAAGTTGTCCGCATCCACCCCACCGACCGTGGCTTCGAGACTGAGGGATGCGGGGTGTGGACCCGTATCGGGGACTGAACACGAGTACCATCGTGCAGTACACGGTAGTGCATCGAGGCATCTGAGATTTGGGGGTATCCTACGGCTGCAGCATAGTACAGTGACGCGCGAGGGTGTCGTGGAACGTTGTCGGCTGAATGCAAACATACAACCAGCAATTGTAGTTGTAGTGGTATGCAATGGTATTCTCTCAATTCGCCGCGGTCTCTGAAGCGGTCAGGCACTGTTCGTGAGTGTCGTGAGTGACGCGAGAGGCAAAAGCGCAGAGAGATGGGCACGGCACTTTCGAACAGCAGGTTGAGCGGTGGAGAGCAATGTTAACAATCATTCCAGTCTGCGGTATTGTACCTCCCACGGGTTCTCTCGAGATTGGCCGGCATATGGTTAGTGGCAGGAAATGAGGCATGGCAGCTGTTGAACGTCAGCCCGGGTGCCTGGTATCCCTGCTTTGGTTTGTCTTTATCGGTTGCTGGGCATCGCTCCTGTGGTCGCTTGTTGCGTGGTTGCTCATCGCGCTCGTGATTCCAATGCCGCTCGGACTGGCTATGCTGAACCGCTTGCCACGCGTTGCTACGTTACGGGCGCCAGGACAGACATTGGAGGTCGTTGTCAGTCAGGAAGGATCGATTCAGCTGCGAGTAACCGATGTGCCACAGCGACCGTTCTGGTTACGTGCGCTGTGGTTTGTGCTCGTAGGTTGGTGGTTCTCTCCTCATTTGGATCGCAGCTGCGTGGCTACTCAGTATTACAATTATCGGAATTCCACTGGCTATGTGGATGTACAATCGTGTCCCGGCTATAGTCACGCTGCGTCGATACTAGAGGCGCACTGATCGGTGTCAGCCTGCGGTGGCTTTTCTGACCCTGTTTCGACGAAGTTACCTTGGGACGTAGAAGTTCTTTATCCCCTCGGTTCCGCGCAACGGGCTACACAGGCTTTTTCGTGTCTCTCAAGAGGCAACCGATGATCCGCATCTTGGCCCACGGAAAGCTCTTGAAACTGCGGATGAACGATACGTAGAAACCTCGTTGTGCTTGGAAATGACCCGGTTACTGGGGAGTCGTGTGTGCTGGGTACACGACAGGCCTCTTTTCCGTATACTAGTGCATCATGGTCTACCCCGACATACTGTTCAGTAATTTCTCGATTTCCATAAGCCGCCGCACTCGTTCCGCCAAGGGCGGATGCGTTGATAGTAGCCCAAAGCCGCTCTCGTCCTTCGAGTCAACAAGCATGAACGCGCGAAAGGTACCGAGTCGCTGGCGTTGGGAACTACTCAATTCGGTGATGACCGTACCCAGCTTCAGCAACGCTGAGGCCAAGCATGCCGGTTTACCAGTCAGCAGTGCTGCTGCACGATCAGCAACGAACTCTCGATAGCGTGAGAGAGCGAGTACCGCGAGGAGACTCGAAGCATGCATGATGGCATAGAAGCCAGCCATGAGCAGGGCTCCGAGCGCGAAAGTTCCGAAGGCGAGCGTCGACATCGCTGCGTTCAGTCCGAAGCATCCCCGCAGACAGCCCACCCGCTGCCCAGACGAAGGCGAGGGCAGCAGCCATGTAGTCAAGCGCGCAGTCAGCTGGGCAAGCTTGCCACTCCCAACCGCAACCCAGGCCATGATAACAGCAGCGACCAAAGCGGCCACAGCGAGTGCGCTGCTCAGTGAGAGTACGAGAGCATCGCGGTTGCGCAGGTGCGCTAGCTCGTGCGCCAACACAGCGTCAAGCTCCTCGGGCTCCAGGAGTTCCAGGAGACGGCTCGTCACTACTATGACTGACCGGCTGACACCCCGTGATGTCATCGCATAACCAATGGCGAAGGCGTTCGGCATTGGGCAGTCGATGAAGCCCAGCCGTGGGGTCGGCATGCCCATTAGCATCGCCAATCGGCGAAGCCGTTCGTGCAGCTCTGGTCGCTCGGACGGCGGCAGGAGTCGTACCCCGAGCGCGCGCAGCGCCGCCCGTGGGCCGAGGAGGACGAGCACGGCCGTCACGGTGAGCGCGATCACCAGCAGTGCCACTGACCCTTCTCCGGCAGCGACCACCAACGCGACGAACGCTGCGTAGATCGCTGCGAGCAGGCCCAGGGTCACCAGCATGCGAATGACCAGCCCGCGGTCGACTGCCACACGGTCGGCAAGACCCTGCGCGTGTGCCATACCACAGCTCCCAGCTCCGATAGCGAGGAGGAAATGCAGCACGCTGAATTGTACCTGGACGTTACGGATGATACAAGAACTACCGTTTATGATGGAGGCTGCTGACGGGTGAGTCGCTCTTCGAGGTTCTGTGCGTGTGCGTTCCTCGTGCCCAATTTTGAAGCGCTCGGTCGGTCACACTGCTTCAAAGCTCACGTTTGACTTGAGCGCGGGGCATCAGTCGCGTGCCCGGCGATGCTGGGACAGTGTTGGAACGATGACGAGCAAAGTGATCGCCCCTTGAACACCTTCCGCAGCTTGACTCAGTGCAGAGCAGAGGCTATGGTAGAACTACCGCATCGCAAGGAGGGGTCAACCTGCGCGCGACTCTGAAGACGCCGGGCGCATTGGAAGACTGCCCCACGGAGCAGTGAGTTGTCTCGGAAAGGGACAGTTTGTCATGATTCACGTCCGATTGAGGGAGCTTCTCGTCCTCGCGCTTACCGCCATCCAGTTTGTGGGTTCTGATGTCCGTGCTCTGCCTGAGGTAGCTGCCCAAGTAAGCTGCATCTTCTTTCCCGAGACCGGGCACAGCGTCTGTGGCCGCTTCCGCTCCTACTGGGAACGGTTCGGTGACCTCGCAATTTTCGGTTACCCCCTTACCGACGAGTTCGTCGATCCGGCAACCGGTCGCGTGACGCAGTGGTTCGAGCGGGCTCGCTTCGAGTGGCATCCCGGCGCCTTCCCCGAGCGGTACGATGTACTCTTGGGCTTGCTCGGCCGCGAGCTCACCGCGGGGCGGGAGCAGGAACCACCGTTCCGGCCGACGCAACCACTCCCTGGCTGTACCTACTTCCCAGAGACGGGCCATAACCTCTGCGCTGGTTTTCGGGCTTACTGGGAGCAGTTCGGCGGCCTGGCTGTCTATGGCTACCCGCTCTCGGAGGAGTTCCTGGAGGTCAACCCCGATACCGGGCAGACGCACGTAGTGCAGTACTTCGAGCGGCAGCGGTTCGAGTGGCACCCAGGGAAGTGGCCCGAGCGCTTCGACGTGCTGCTAGGTCGGCTCGGTGCCCAACTCCTGGAGGATGTGACGATTCCGTCGCCGCCGTGCCCGGTTGACGACGAGTCCTTCTGCCGTTTCGTCCAGGTGATCGACACGGCGTTGGAGCGTGGCGACACCGAGTACCTTATGGACTACGTCGCGTTCGAGGCGCACTTCTGTCGCGATATTCATGGCCCGTTCATTTATCCAGAATGTATCGGGCAGCCCGATCGGGTGCTCATCTGCCACCGCACAGGTGTGCTGAACGCTGGCGCGGCATGTCTCCGACGCGATGAGTATGCCGTGTGGATTGCTCCCTATCTCCGAGATGTTTACGCGGTTGTCTACCCGCCCGCACCTGAGCTGGCCGAGTGCTTCGGCTGGACCGACCCGTTAGTCATCGTCCGGGCCGACCTCGATCCACCTGACGCAGCACTCGTCGTGCGGCGCACCGCTGACGGCTGGCGCGTGGTGCAGACGATCGGCTGGCGGCCGAGCACAGGGTTACACTGCATCGGCATGCCGACGCACCTCTTCACTCCCTGGCCGGAATAAGTGCCTGGAAACGACGGGCACTCACCGGAATGGACTGTCCTCTTGCGGCAACCGGGTGCGAGCATATGCTCGCGCCGCACGAGATCCGACGGGCAACGACCGTGCCCTTCTTGTAGTGGCACGCACCAAGCACAGGTTGAAGACTGGGAGCAGGTCATAAGCACTCGCTTGGTGCGACTGGAGACGTCAGAGGAGTGCGAGCTAGGCACCAAGCGTGCCCAGCTCGCCGAGCCTCGGGCCCAGCTGACCCAACGAGAACCAGCGCTTCAGATTCTACGCGCTCAGCTCCGCGCCTTCGAGGCCCGCTACCTGCACCTGGTCGTGACGCCCATGGCCGAGCTCGACCGGCTACAGGCTGAGTTGGTCGAGGCGCTCGTCAGGACTGAGCGGGTGAACCCCATCTTGCGGAAAGAGGCGCGCCGCACGCGGGAACAGGCAGGAGCATCCGCCCGTGCTGTTAGGGACGCGACCGAGGTCGAGACAAGGCACCCAGCCAGGACGGGCTCGGTGTGATTTCTGTCTTGCCAAGCGTCATGGCCCTGAGGCCTGTCTGGTTGTACATTGCCTAAGCATGAGAACAAGTCGATTTGTTGTCGCACTCGCTNACCGGCCGCGGAGCCGGAAGCGATAGTCCCGCGCAGCCTGGCTGATCGGTGCGGGTTGAACCGTGGCACGCACCGTGACCGGTTCGTGGCGCTCGATCCACGGACCGCTCCGCGCGCCGCCGCCGTCCTCGCCCCAGACGAGCAGCACCTCCGTCCCGGGTGTGCTGAACGCTTCGTCGATCACCGCCAGCGCGAGGAGCGCTCGTTCGTTCGCCGTATACGCAGCGTAGAGGGCGAAGCCGATCAGCTCGCCGGGCTGGTCGAGCACCTTGTCGTATTGCCAGCTCGCATAGTGNAGCCACGGAAGATCGAGATAGCGAGCCATCGGTCCAGCCTCGAGCAGCGACCGGAAGATGCGCGCCGCATCGTCGGGATGCCACACGAGCGTGACCTTGCGGCGGCGCGTCGTCCGGGCGTGTTCCTCCAGCGCCGCGCGCCCGATGAAGTCGTGGTCGAACTTGACGACGTGACCGAGTCCGAGTTCGAATGGTGTCAGGTAGTAGTCTTCGATGTTCGGCGAGTAGAAGCTCCCACCGAGCGAGCTCACCGCTTCGTGCGTGGTTGCCGGAAGCCACCCGCGGTAAGCGCGGAGCGCTGGGCTCGTGTAGATGGCGGGCAACGGTCGCGGAATCCAACCCGATTCGATGCCACCGCTCGAGAGGTAGGCGAACGAACCGACGAGGCGGATCCCGAACTCCTGACCAGCTTCGACGATGAGCGTGCGGACTGCTTCACGCTCCTCCCACGGGCCCGAGAGCTCGTAGCCGGGCACGCCGGCCATGCTGTGGCGGAGCACGCGAACCTGGTAGCTTCCCAGCGAGAGCACCGNATGCCGGAAGAAGCCGATATCCGGAAGTGCTCCTCCGTGGAGCTTCGCGAGCAACTCCGGAGCGTGCGGTCCCTCGACCTGGAATCGGTAGAGCCTGCGCCGGCCCTGCGGGTTGAGCGACCAGAGCGGGTCACGCTCGACGGTGACACGAAAGTCGCCCGTCTGCGCGTGGAAGGAAACCCAGTTGAGCACCGGTTCACCGCCGACGAAGAGGAACTCTTCGTCGTTCAGCGCGTAGAGCACATTGTCGCCGATGACGTACCCCTCCGGGGTGCAGGCCACGAAGTTCTTGGCACGCCCCGAGCCGAAGTTCCGAAAGCTGTTCACGCCCAGTCGCTCGAGCAGTTTCCCGGCGTCCGGTCCGCGCAGGAAGAGATTCGTCATATGAAACGATTGGTCCAGAAGCGCGACCCCTTCGCGGCGCGCCCGCTGCTCGTCGCGCCAGTTGGTGAATTCGGGCGGGAGGTGCGATGGCGGGAAGCTGTGGAACACGGCCCGCCAGACGCCCTTCGGATTCTGGAACAGGTGATCCACGATGTTCGGGACGCGATCGATGAGTTCTTGCAGGCTGCGCGGAGCTTCAGCTGACGTGGTCATCGCCATCGATCCTCTCTCGCTACAGCCTCCCGCGCGTGTNCTTCAGCTGCGCGGCGGCAGCACGGGACGGGTCGCGACCTCCGGTGGCCATTCCATCCGGCTCTCCAGGTTGGGACGGACCCGCTCCTGTACGGCTGAAGCCGGCACCTCGTGTACTGATGCGTACCCGTCGAGGAAGAGATCGATCGCTTCTGCAGCGGCCGCCGCCATCGCCATGCAGGGCCCCATCACCCGGATGCTCGACAAGGCAAAGGGATCGGCATCGACACAGCGGCCAGCGGCAACGAGATTGTCCGCCTCGGCNTGCACGAGCGAACGAAGCGGTANGTAGTGCACGTGCCCGTCGGGGAAGGGTTCCCAGCGATAGCCGGATGCGGTGTCGTGCAGCTCAATCGGCCAGGCAACGCGCGCGACCGCGTCCTCGAACCGGGTACCGGCGACGACATCGTCGACTGTCAGCATGGAGCGACCGACGATCGAGCGCGTCTGCCGGATACCGGGATGTCCCATGGTGCGGATGCGTGCCTTGCCGAAGGCCTCTGGGTACTCGTTCTTGAGGAGCTGGAACGCGCGCTCGCCCTCCTCGCGACCGTGCGCTGCCTCTTCCCAGAAGGCGATCGGATCGAGCGGCGTTGCCACGTGCGTCACGTTGAGCACGGCCATGCTGCGACTGGGCAAGGGAAACAAGACCCCCTTTTCCCGGCTCAGACCGTATTCGTGGCGCTTTTCGGCGAAGAGAAGCTCGGCTTCCCACATGATCTCGTGCGGATCGTCAGCGATACTGTAGTCCACGCCTTCGACGATGACGATCTGCGTGCCGTAAATCGGGAAGGTCGCGGTNCGGCAGGCCAGACCGGCCAGCCAGCTGAGCGCGGCGTCACCGGAGGTCTCGACGAAGGCCCGCGCCCGGATTTCGCACGGTCCGAAGCGCGTCGCAACCCGGACGGCGCGAATGTGCCGGTCATCCCGCTCGACCTCCGCCAGCACGCCGCCGAGCAACAGTCGCACGCCCGCGTCGCGAAGCTTCCGCTCGAAAATCCGCATCAACACCACTTCGTCGTATACTACGTTGACCGTCCGAGCCCGGCGTGACCGCTGGTAGAAGCACGCGTCCTGCTCGGTCAGCTCGGCGAGGATTTCGGTTGCGAAGATGGTCGTCAAGAGATACGGTTCTGGACCACTCGAGAAGAGTCCGCCGATCGTCCCGATCGGGACGCCGACCGCTTGGCCGCCGACCCAGGGGCATGCATCCACCAGGACGACGCGTCGTCCATGCCGTCCGAGCAGCGTCGCAACGGTGACCCCGCTGATCCCTGCACCGACGACACAGACGTCTGCTTCCAGCACCCGCATGTCGGGTGCCGTCCGCCGGATGACTCTGCTGTGCCCATTCGCCATCGTCGTTACCCTTTCTCCGAAACAGCGTCCAGGCGTGGCCGAAGCCGCTCATGCGGGGTGCCGAACCGTCTCGGCTTCGGTGGGCGCACGCCCGACCAGCTTGAGAAAACCCAGGCTCAGCGGTTACCCANACGCGATCCGCCGCTGCGAAGGCATGCGGGGTGTAGAGCTCGAGCGAGACGGTATCGAACAGCCGCACCCGTGCTCGCCATCCCNNGCGACCAGCGAAGGTCAGGCGGTCGAGCGTCGCGGGCAGACGGATACGGCCTTCATTCAGGGCGTCCGGGGGAAGCAGGCGGAGCTTGGCGATATCGAGCGCAACCCGAACCGGCCCGGCAGCGAGTCGTTCGCCGTCCCAGGGTACCAGGTGGCCGCCGAGCTCGATCCNTGTGCGTTCCTCCGCGGTNCGGATCGTTCCCTCGACGACCAGTTGCCCNAGGAAGCGGGCGACGAAGTCGACAGCCGGGNGNTCGTACAGCTCCTGGGGAGTGCCGACNTGGAGCACGACTCTCGCCTCCATCACGGCGATGCGATCGGAAATTGCGAACGCTTCTTCCTGGTCGTGCGTGACGTAGATCGTCGTGATACCCAGTGTCTGCTGCAGCTTGCGGATCTCGTCCCGCACCTCGCGGCGCAGATCCGCGTCCAGGTTGGAGAGCGGCTCGTCCATCAGCAGCAGTCTGGGCTGGGCGACGATGGCCCGGGCGATCGCGACCCGCTGCTGTTGGCCNCCGCTCAGCGCCGTGACCGGCCGGCTGGCGAACGGCGCCAGACCGACCATGTCGAGGGCCCAGTGCACCCGTTCGCGGATTTCGCTGGCCGGTTGACGGCGCATTTTGAGCGGGAAGGCGACATTCTCGGCGACGGTCATGTGCGGCCAGAGCGCATACGACTGAAACACGAACCCGACGTTGCCCGCTTCCGGTGGGACGAGGACGCCGCGTGCGGCGTCGTTCACCAGGCGGTCGTCGATCCAGATCTGCCCCGCGTTCGGCCGCTCGAGACCGGCGATCGTGCGCAGCAGCGTCGTCTTGCCGCATCCGCTCGGCCCCAGTAGCGTGAACAGCTCGCCGTCTTCCACGACTAGGTCGACCGAGCGGAGAATGGTCGCGGCGCCGAAGTTGAGACTCAGCCCCTGTACGCGGACGCCCATCGTTCCCCCGGTGCAGCAGCTTCTCCACATTTACGGTTACTCGACACGCCGGTAGCGCTCCGGGTACCGATTGAACTCCACGATCGTCGTTAGTTCGTGCAGGCTCTCGATCTCGTAGTCCGGCAAGAGATCGCTCGCTGCGTGTGTGACCTTCGAGAGACGCCCTTCCTTGCGGAAGAGCTTGGCAGCGATCATCCCGGTGGCCATCGCGCCCTGAACATCGAACTCCGGCGCAGCGCAATAGATCACGTCGCGCGGTTCGAGGTTCATCTGGTGCAGCACCCACCGGTAGGTGCGTGGATTCGGCTTGTGCACGCCAGCCTGCTCGGTGGTGCCCACGAAGTCGGGCTTGAACTCCTTGAACTTCCTCACGTAGGCCTGCAGATACTCGGTCTCGACATCGGAGTAGATGATGATCTTGACTCCCAACGCTTGCTGGGTGGCGAGTGCTTCCTCCGTATCGGGGAAGAGCGGAACCTCGTACTGCAAGGCTTTGAAGACTTCGATGTCCGCGTCAGCATTCCCCTCGATGCCGAGGAGCCGGTAGGTCATCGCCAGCGCGTTCTTGATCGAGACGTGGGTGATCGGCGTGTATTTGCCGAAGGCGGCGGTCCGTTGGAAGCCCTCGAAGGCGCGAACCCACTGCTCGACGAAATCATCGACGCTGAGCGAGAGCCCATACTTCTCGATATACTGACGTGCTGCTTCGCGCCAGCTCCAGGCCCAGTCGAACAACGTCGTCTTGGAATCGTAGAAAATCGCCCGCGGCCAACGACCGACGATTGCCATCGGTTCCGCTCCTTTCCGTAAAAGTTTCCCGAACCCTTCACGCACGCTCATCCGGCTCGACCAGCGCACCGTCGCGGACATCGCGGACCAGCTGGGCGTAGACGCCCAGCCAGCCGCGTGGGCGGGGGCGAGCAGGCCGGTACGGCTGTCGTCGGGCCAGTTCGGCCGGGTCGACGAGGAGGTCGACGCGCCGGGCCGCCAGATCGATCCGGATCGGGTCCCCATCCCGGACGAGCCCCAGCGGCGACCCTTCCACTGCCGCCTCCGGTGTCACCTCGGCGACCACGAGACCCTGGTTGACGAGCCCGGAAATCTGCCCGTCGGTCACGAGGGCAACCCTGTCGGCGAGGTCCGACATCGCCAGGGCAAAGGCAGCCCGTGATGCCATTCCCATGCCCGGTTGCCCTTTGGGACCCTGGCCCCGCAGGATCACAGCGGTTCCTGGGCGGATCTGCCCACGCGCAACAGCCTCGAGCACACTCTCCTGGCTCGAAAAGATCAGAGCGCGGCCAACGAACGGCTCGCTGGCCCGGTGCTGGACCCACTCTGTGGAGCGCACGAAGGCGCCGCGCGGTGCGAGCGACCCCCGAATCGGCATGAGCGTACTGCGCGGTCGCTTCGGATTCTCCAAAGTGCCGAGAACCGGCGATGCTGGTTGTGGTGTGGCAGCGAGGTGTTCAGCCAGCGTCTTCCCGTCGATGGTGCGTGCCGTGCCGTCCAGCAGCGGCGCGAGCAGCTTCAAGCAGGCCGCGGCACCGCCAGCCGCCTCCAGCTCTTCGATGCGCGTCTCGCCGTTCGGTCGGACCTCGACGAGGAGCGGTACCCTGTCGTAGAGCTGTTCGAGTTCGGCGAAGATGTCGATGGCAACCCCACCAGCCCGTGCGATGGCCTGGAGGTGCTTGACTGCATTGAGCGAGCCGCCGATGGCGAGGAGGAGTGTCACGGCATTTCGGAACGCGCCTGGTGTGAGAATCTGGCTGGGCCGCACATCCTGCTGGACCAACTCGACGATCAAGTGCCCCGCTCGTTCCACCGCAGCCCAAAGGCGAGGGGTGTTCGCCTGAAGCGGTGTGGTGCCGAACGGGGCCATGCCGAGCGCCTCGGCGAGCATGTGCATCGTGTTGGCTGTGCCCAACCCCGAGCAGACGCCCGGTCCCTCGACCGCACGCGGTGCGCACGTACGGATCCAGTCGAAGAGAGCCGGGTCGCGCGACACCGTATACTGCGTCGCTCGGATGAACACCTCCTCGAGATCGACCGGTTCACCCTGGCAGCAGCCGCTCGGCTGGTAGCCGCAGGGGAGGATCACGGTCGGAATATCGAGCCGTGCGGCGGCGATCAGGTGACCGGGGAGCGTCTTGTCGCAGGAGGAGAGACAGACCATCCCATCGAGCATCGCTCCCTCGACCATCGCTTCGATGTCGAAGGCGATGAGGTCGCGCGCGGAGAGGATGTAGCCGCCGGCTGCGCCGACGCTGGTGATGAAGTCGCTCGGCGCGACAGTGCGAATTTCGAACGGTACCCCGCCGGCGGCGCGGATAGCCGCTTTGACGCGCTGGGCGACATGGTCGAGGTGGCTGTAGCAGATGGCCAGTTCCGAGGAGGAGTTGACGACCGCGATCTTGGGCTTGTCGAGCGCATCTGGCTCGAGCCCGAGCACATGCCAGTGCGCCAGTCGCGCGGCCCAGCGAGGGCTTCCGGGTGGTAACTGGCTACGGAAGGACATCGAGCATCCTTTCTGCTATTGCACCGGTCAAAGGAACAACGCTCGTGTGCCAGTCGCCGTGCTGCGTGTGAGGACGATCGTTCTCACAAAGTGAGGCCGAGCAGGATTCGCCGAACGGCATTGGCCGCGGGTGGGCAGCTTTCACGCGCCGGCCTCGACCGAGTACGGAAGAGCTGTGCGACTGCAACGACTCGATCGGTTGAAAAGTGGAGTGACATACGCGTCACCTCTCGATTTCTTGTCTCGAGCCATTGGCCGCCTTCGCCTTATGCCGCAGCATGTTCGGCCGGATGGAATCCGTTTACGAGTTTAGCAGTGAATAGGAGAACGCGTGCTGGGCACGTGAAGGGCAGAGTGTGCAGCATGCGTGCCGGTTGGGCTGGCACTCGATCATGGAGCGATTGTAGCGAGCGTCTGCCGATGTGCGGCTCAGCATCGTGGATCGACGTGGAATCTGCACTGTGCCGACTGGTCTCGAGAGGGCTCGCGGTATCCTCGAGTGCTGGGCGGACAACGGTCGACAGGCTGCTCAGGCCACGCTCGGCGCACCAACCAGTTCTGGTACGGCTCGGCTGAAATAAACATAACTGAGCGAGCGGGCAGCATGCCAGTGCGACCCCGTCGCTTTCGCGGAAGTGCCCGCTGAATCGGTGCGACCGTTCTGGAGCGCTGCTGGTCAGCCTCCGGGTGTTCCCACAATATCGCGGAGGGCTTGCAAGATATCCTCGATCGTCGGGATATCCCGCATCGACTCGCCGTACCAGGCGGCACGCACGATGCCCTCGGCATCGACTAGCAGCACGGCTGGCATCCGGCCCAGCTTGAGCAGCTTCACCTCTTGCCCGAGGAGCTCGGCGATGCGATGGTCGGGGTCAGGGACGCCCGGGAACGGGATTCCCTCGCGTTCCCAGTAGCGGGCGAGCGCCCGCGGCCCGTCGGGTGCGATGGCGACGATCTCGATACCCCGTGCGCGGAATNCGTCGTAGTGCTGGCGCAACTGCGCCAGGTGCGCCCGGCAGTACGGTCAGCGGAGCCCCCGTAGGAGCACGATGACGACCGGGCGGCCGTGCAAGGTTGCCGTGCCGATCGGCTCACCGCGCGTCGTGACGCCAGCCCATTCCGGCAGAGGGTCACCGGGGCGGAGTCGCGCCATCTTCGACCTCCTCCAGAAACGTCTTTACTGTCTCGACGAACCGACTCGTCTCCTCCAGGTGTGGGAGGTGCCCGCTCCGTTCGAAGGTGACGATCTCGAGCGGCGCACCGCGCACGCGCCATACTGCAGTCAGCTCGCGTGTCAGTGCGTTCGGTACGATGCGGTCACGCTCGCCGAGAATCATCAAGGTCGGAATCGGTCGTGGTAGGGCGGGTAGCGGTGTCTTCGGCGTGGCCAGCGTGGCACAAGTCACCCGCCACAACCGCTCCTCCCACCCCGGGATGCTGACTGCCACCACACCACCGTCAGCGATGTCCCGAGGTGGCGAGCTGGCCCAGGCCAAGCGCTGACCGAGCCGGAGCGCGAGCGGACTCGTCGTGCGCAGCAGCGCACGACCGACCAGCCCGATCGCGCGTCGGCGGAGCAGCCGCGCCAGCCAGGGAGCGCTCGGTCGTTCCCAGGCTGGGGCGATGAGGATCAGCCCAGCCACGCGCTCGGATCGAGCCGCGGCGAGCTCGTAGGCGAGTCGCCCACCCATCGAGTGCCCCAGAACCACGCACCGGTGTATGCCCAGCCTTTCCAGGAGCTCCAACGCGATCAGCACCTGACTATCCGGCGCGTAGGGATCGAGCCCCTTCCACTGGGGAGCGGTCGCGACGGTGAGGCCGAATCCGGGCCGGTCATAGGCGACGACGCGGCGGTCGGTGCCGAGCGCCTCGATGATTCCTGTCCAGGCGAGCGCACTCGACGCGAACCCGTGCAGGATGAGGAGCGGCAGGCGGTCGTTACCAGCCTCCAGCAGGAAGATGCGGAGGCTATCGAGTGCCAGGATACGCGGATGAACTCGCGCCATCGATCGCTCCTCGCCGCGAAAAGGATGACAGGTCCAGCGTCGTTCGGCAAGCGCGGCGGAAGCACGCCCGCAGGAGAGGAAACGCGCGAACACCGAGTAGCTCGTGCGCACTCCCTGTTCCGCTCCAGTCGGCTCCCGTGTCGAAAACGCGCTCGTTCGAACCGACCATGACCGCGCTTGTCGGGCAGACGAGGATCGTGCCATGCTCCGGTTGCGGACTCGGTTCGACGAGGGAGGACTGCGAGGTATGGCGAAACTCTCCGAAGCGGTTCGGGATTTCCTCCTGGCGCCTCGTTTCGGTGTGCTCGCGACCATCGCGCCGGACGGTCGGCCACGCCAGTCGGTGATGTGGTACGAACTCGTCGACGACCGCACGGTGCTGATGAATACGGCGGAAGGTCGTGCCAAGCTCGCCGACCTGCGGCGCGATCCGCGCGCCTCGTTGTGCGTGCCGGACGGCTATCGCTACGTGACAGTGAGCGGGCCGGTGGAACTGATCGAGGATCAGGAGCGAGCACAAGCCGATATCGCCCGTCTGGCTGTCCGGTACGTCGGTGAGCGTGAGGCAGCGGACTGGATCCCGCAGTTCCGGGCACAACGCCGGGTGACGATCCTCTTGCGGATCGAGCGCGTGGTGGCGGGAGGGTTCGGTGAGGACTGAGCGATGGCACGCGGTGAGGTGCGCATCATTCCGATTCGAGGGATTCCGGAAGCGAGACCGGGTGACTCGGTCGCAGCGCTCGTCCTCGAAGGAATGGCGACGAGTGGCCTCGCCGGCGAGCCGGGTGACGTGCTGGTCGTGACGCAAAAGCTGGTCTCTAAAGCAGAGGGACGTCTCGTCGCGCTCGAAACGGTCGAGCCCTCGCCGCTCGCGCTGGCGTACGCGGAACGCTGGGAGCGCGATCCACGTCAGGTCGAACTGGTGCTGCGCGAGGCGGTGCGCATCGTACGGATGGATCGCGGGCTGATCATCGCCGAGACGCGGCACGGGTTCGTCTGCGCGAATGCCGGTGTCGACCTCTCCAACGTGCCCCCTGGATGGGCGGCGCTGCTGCCGCTCGATCCCGATGCCTCGGCAGCGGCCATNCGNCGCGAACTCGCCGAACGGGCGAACTGGGAACCAGCCGTGATCGTCTCCGATACGTTCGGGCGTGCCTGGCGCACCGGCATCGTCAACGTCGCGATCGGCGTCGCCGGTCTAAAGCCGCTCGAGGACTATCGCGGCCGGCGCGATCCGTTCGGGAACGAGCTGCGCGTCACGCTCATCGCGGTCGCCGACGAGCTGGCGGCTGCGGCCGAACTCGTCATGGGGAAGGTCGAGGAGTGTCCGGCAGCGATCGTCCGCGGCTTCCGCTACGAAGCAGGCGAAGGAAGCGGACGGGAGCTCCTGATGCCGCCCGATCGCGATCTCTTCCGGTAACGTTGTCCGGCCCAGTGTGCGGGGATTATACTCCACTCGCGTTTGGTAATTTGCCGACCGAAAGGGGGAAGCGATGCCGGTACGGAGTGCCACGGCGACCTGGGAAGGTGCGCTGCAGACCGGCAAGGGGACGATGGCGGCGGGCAGCGGGGCGTTTTCGTTTCCGTTTTCTTTCGGCACGCGCTTCGGCGAGGAGGCGGGAACGAACCCGGAAGAGCTGATCGCTGCTGCCTATGCGGGCTGCTTCAGCATGGCGCTCTCGGCCCAACTGGGGCGCGCCGGCTATGAGCCGGAGCGGATCCAAACGACTGCTCGCGTGCGGATCCAGCAGGTCGACGGTCGCATCGTGATCGACCGCATCGAGCTCGAGACCGAGGCCAAGGTACCCGGGATCGATCCAGCGAAGTTCCAGGAGATCGCCGAGCAGACCAAGCTCGGATGCCCTGTGGGCAACGCGCTTTCGAACGTGCCGGAAATCGTCCTCACCGCCCGGCTGGCCAGCTGACGGATTCGCGCACGGTAGCATTCGGGCCGAAGGGGTGAGCCCTTCGGCCCGTTTTGTCGTCCGGGCAGGGTACTCAGCCGACGAAGATGTCGAGCGGCAGGATGGCCGTCACCATCACGTTGGGGACGTCGACGGTTTCGGAGACACGCAAGTCGACGGCGACGCTGCAGAGTGCATAGGCCTGTTGGGCAGTAAAGCCGCGGCGTTGCAAGTATTCGATCATCCGGAAGAGTGCATCGCGCGCTGCGAGTGTCAGGTCTTCCGACTCGTTCCGTCCGTTGCGCACACAAATGCCGGTCGTTGCGTAGAAGCGGCGCGGGGCAGCCATTTCCGGTGCCGTGAAATAGCCGTCACGAAGGAACTGGACGGTCCGGATGCCACGTCGCCGGGCCTCCCCTTTGTGCACGCGGAACTCGAGGTGAACCACCGAGCGCATCTCGATCGCTGTGCCGCACACTTCCCCGTCTCCTTGGGCAAAGTGCACGTCACCGATCGAGAAGAGCGCGCCCTCGACCCACACCGGGATGAAGACGCTCGCACCGGGCGTCAGCTGCTTGATATCGAGATTCCCGGCGTTTTCCCGCGGCGGGATCGTCCGCAACCCTTCCGAGGCGATCGGTTCGGTGGCCGGCACGGCTCCGTTCGGGTCGGGCGGGAGCGCAAAACCGCCGCGGGCAGCGAGTTCGGCCTCCCGACGCGTCGCTTCCTCGCGGAGTTCCCGCGACGGTGCGACGCCGATCGTGCCAGGATGCGGGCACCGAGGGATGCGTACGCCGGGCAGTTGCGGTGACTCCGCGTACTGCTCGTACAAGTGCCAGTGCACGATGTACGGCTGCGGGAACTGGTCGCGGAGAAAGCCGAAGCCGGGAACTTGCACCGTGTAGCCCCAGTGCTGCCATGGATCGGCTTCGATCTCGAAAATCTTCACCTCGAGCAGATCGCCTGGTTGCGCGCCTTTGACGAAGACCGGTCCGGTCAAGGGATGGACCCGGCTGAGGTCGGCTTTCGCCACGTCCTCGATCGTCGAGTGGGGGGTGAGTTGCGCATCGAAGGCATCCCAGGTTTCGAGTGCGACCGGTTGCCCGGGCTCGACCTCGAGTGCCGGGGGAATCGCCTCGTGCCAACGGTTGTGTCCCCGATCCGGTTGGGTGGCGAGCGGTCGCAAGGGATCGATCCCGATCCGCTGATGACGGATCATCGCTGAACCCTCCTTTCCGAGTGGACGAACCCGACCTGCCGGGCAGCATACGATGCGTGCTGCGTGCTGTGAACCCTGTATGCAGGTGTGGGAGGCGCAGGTTATGCTTCGCGAGGGGAGAGAGGGAAGCGATGATCCGCACGGTACTNGCAGCGCACGACGGTTCGACGGTGGCAGACACGGTCCTGCCGGCTGCTGCGTTGATGGCTCGGCTCTTCAGCGCTCCCGTGGTCGTGGTGCGTGTGCTCGAGACGATGCGGCCGTTCTACGATCCGACCCGTGGCGAAGTGGTGTGGCTCGCTGCCGATGAACCGCGACTGGAAATACCGGCCGAAGCCCTGCTGGCCGACCAACTCGACGCGCTGGCCCGCTCGGATGTGACACCGCGAGCCGTGGTCCGCCTGGGAACCGCTGTCGAGGAACTGCTGGCCGAGGTGCAACAGTGGCCTGACCCACTGCTCGTCGTGGCGAGCCATGGGCGCGGCGGGCTCGGGCGTGCGGTCCTCGGCAGCGTGACGGACCGAGTCGTCCGTGCTGGCGTGTGTCCGGTGCTCGTCGTGCGGGCTAGCGGAGCACCCTTCGAGCGTCTGACCCATATCCTCGTACCGCTCGATGGCTCGCCGGCAGCAGAACGCGCACTGCCGTACGCGGTAGTACTCGCCCGAAAGGCCGGTGCCTGTCTGACGCTCGTCCGCGTCGCTGAAACGCATCGGGAACTGCTCGTCGAGTTTCGCGGTCGACGCCTCGCAGCGGGCGTGGCGGAACGAATGGCGGGACTCGAGCGCGAGGCATCGGCGTACCTCGAAGCGGTGCGAGCACAGCTACCGAGCGCTATCAGCGTCCGCACGCTCACCGTGAGCGGCGATCCCAAACGGCAACTGGTGACGGTCGTCGAACGCGAACGTCCTGACCTGGTCGTCCTCACCACGCACGGTCACGGCGGCGTTCAGCGATGGCTCATCGGGAGTGTAACGGAACGACTGCTCACGACAACCCGTGTGCCCTTGCTCGTCGTACCGGCGTCTCGCGAGCGCACATCGTCCTAAGCGAGGCAGCGTCGTTACGGGCCAACCGCGGTGGATCCTCACCAGTGGATCAGCCGTTCCAGGTGTACCTGGATGAGCGTCCGATACTCAGCAGCGAACTGTTCCGGTGTCATGTCGAGTTCGGCGATCCCTTCCCGGTATTTCTGGAGATATGCCGGTAGGCGATCGGCTGGCGGCGCATCGGGAACGATTTCGGCCCGGCCGTCGAACCGTGTCACGTGCTCGGCCCACGGGTCACTGTTGAAATGGAGCGAAACGCGCGGATTGTGGCGGATGTTGCGCACCTTCTGGCTGTTGGGGAGCGAGTAGATCAGGATCCGCTCGCCGTCCCACAGAAACCAGACCGGTACCACTTGTGGCTGACCGTCCTGGCGGACCGTAGCGAGCCAGATCACTGGTTCCTCGCGGAGTTGCCGCACGACTTCGTCCGGCCAGTTGGTACCTGCCACAGTGCGCCCTCCTCCCCGTCAGGTCGTCGGCGGGTTCGCGGTCCGTGCACGGTTCGATCCCGCTCGCTGGCCGAGACCAGGGAGCGCCTCGTGCAAGCGAGACCAGGCTGCTCGGAGCTTCTGGCGGTCGATACCGTGCACGATTCCGCGTTCCTCCAGGAACGCGAGAAGGACTTCGGTGGCGAGGTTGCCCGGTGCCCCTGGAGCGAAGGGGCAGCCACCTAGTCCGCCAGTCGCGGCGTCGAAGGTCGTGACGCCGTACGAAAGCGCGACCGCTACGTTGTCGAGTGCGCGACCGTAGGTATCGTGCAGGTGCAGGGAGAGCCGCTCCTTCGGTATCGAGGGGAGTACCGCCTCGAGGAGACGGGCAACATCGGCGGGCGTTGCTGTCCCGATGGTGTCAGCGAGCGCGATCTCGTCGCACCCGAACGCGAAGAGTTCCCGGGCGACCCGTACGGCCTGTTCGGGAGCAACGGGTCCGCTGTACGGGCAGTGGAAAGCGACTGATACGTAGCCGCGAATCCAGCAGCCCGCGCGCTTCGCCTGCGCGGCGACGTGCGCGTAGCGTGCGAGCGTCTCAGCGATCGAGGCCCGGAGGTTAGCGTGCGAGAACGCGTCGGTCGCGGCAGCGAAGAGAGCGATCGCGTCGCAACCGACGGTCAACGCTCGGTCCAACCCTCGCTCGTTGGGAACCAGGACGAGGTAGCGCGTTCCGGGACGTCGCTGGATGCGCTGCATCACGAGCTCGGCGTCGGCGAGCTGAGGAACTGCGCGGGGCGAGACGAAGCTCGTGCACTCGATGACCGGGAACCCCGCTTCGCTCAGTGCGTCGATGAAGGCGACCTTGAGGTCGGTCGGAACGGGTACGGACTCGTTCTGGAGACCATCGCGCGGTGCGACTTCGGCGATCGTCACAGTGGCTGGTGCCGACATCGAGCGACACGCTCCTCTCGCTCGGCAAACTGTGGCGGCAAGTATAGCGTGGGGTGTCCGGGCTGCAGTGGTCGGAAGGGGCGAATGGTCGCCGTGGATGGAGCGACGGTCGCGGCCGTTGATTCTCGTGATGATGCAGCAATGACGACCATAGCTGACCGGTGACCCAGGAGCGGAGTGGTGCGGCCGAATCGGAGAAGCGTGGAGGGGGCGTCCTGGCTGCGGTTCGGTGCAGATGCGGTGATCTTCGGCGAGGAGCGTGCTGTCTGCGTGGTGAGGTAAAGTCGTCCTGCGCTCGCGCGGAGATACCCTCTGCTCGCTGGTGATGCTGTGAAGAGCCTCCGTCATATACTTGGNGTGATCCCCCTCTGTCGCGCGGGCACCCGGTGTTCGCGGTGTGGTGTACGCGTCGATCGAGGAGGGAGACTTCATGTCACGTCGTGGTTGGCTCGTCCTGGGAGGAGCGGTCGCGCTCGCGCTCGTCTGCACCTGTGTCGGNCTTTTCGTCGTCGCGGGACTCTGGTACGTCGGTCGTTCGGGNGTGTCGACGACACCGACTGCAGTGGTGGCNCACCGGGATCTTCCCTCCGATTGGCGGATGGTCCGGACGCAGGATGGGCGAGTAGCGGTCGTCGCGACGGCGACCGAGACACAGACGAACGAGCTGCCGTTCCAGCCAGGGTTGTTCTGGTACCAGGAACCGTTGCCGCAGCCCTTGAACNCCTTGCAGTATGCAGGCGTCGTCTACCTNCGTNTGCAGCAACAGAACGAGCAGCTCTATGCCTATGACGCGCGCTGGGTGTCGCTGGCCGGCTGGCCGGCTGTCCAACTCGCCTATGCCGCTGTCCAGGGTGGGCAACCCTACGAGGGAATACTGTGGATCTGGACCGACGGCTGGACCGGCTACGTGATGAGCTTCGTGACTCCGTATGGGATGCTCGAGGCGTACGTCGGGGAGCTCCCCGCCGTGCTCGACAGCATCACCGGGGAAGTGGTCACCGAACCAGGCCCCCTGGAAGGAGGGAATGTCCCGGACGTCTGGACCGAGGACTACTGGCAGGTGAACGCTGGCCCCGGTGCGGACCCAGCAGCATGGGATTGGAGCGGGATCGAGGCGAGCGAGCCGAGCTTCGCTGGTTTCGAGGACCCGTTCGCTGGTGCGAGCTGGGACAGCTCGGGGAGCGACCTGTGGAGCGATCTCTATAGTGGTGACAGCAGCGGGCTCTACGATCCCTCGCACGATGCTTTCAACACTTGGATGGCCGAAGAGTGGAGCCAGGCACTCAGTGGCGAGAATCCGGAGCCGACCTGGCAGGACGATGCCGGTAATCTCTACTGGGAAGGTCCGTCCGGGACGTTGCATGAT
>Ga0065724_100493_pt1 | contig 25174 bp, 27 predicted proteins | sample TheenrcSG05JP960_FD_59111 | JGI IMG/M metagenome (GOLD analysis project Ga0065724, IMG submission 59111) | Thermophilic enriched microbial communities from mini bioreactor at UC Davis - Sample SG0.5JP960 | ecosystem: Engineered > Solid waste > Grass > Composting > Bioreactor | place: USA... | reverse complement strand
TGGTATACTGGCCACGCTTGCGGCAGGAGTGCCGCGCGTCGTGTGCTGTGCCTTTCTGCGCTGTCGCCCACCGGGTGAGGCAACGGCCCGGAGTTGGGATGCAGCGCGAACCCGTGGAAAGGAGGAATCCGTTGCCGCGTTATGAGCCTGAGCCGCGGAAATATGAACTCATGGTTTTGTTGCGTCCGGATCTTGCGGATGACCGGCTGGAAGCAGCGATCGAGCGGATCCGCACCATGATTGCCGATCAGGGTGGAACCGTGACCTTCGAAAAGCGCGATACGCCGTGGGGGCGGCGCCGCCTGGCGTATCCGATCATGAAGTTCCAGGAAGCCTTCTATGTGCTCTTCCAGCTGGTTTGCCCGCCGTCCAAGGCGCGAGAGATCGAACGGGAGCTTCGCCTCAACGACCAGGTGTTGCGACACCTGATGGTGCGTCTGGAAGTGTGAGTCGCGCAGCTCGAGAACCGGAGTCCCGGAGGGTACGATGTCACGGGGACTGAATCGCATCGAACTCATCGGAAACGTCGGCCGCGACCCCGAAATGCGCTACACGCCGTCCGGGGCTCCGGTCACGCAGTTCCGCCTCGCGGTCAATTCGTTCCGCCGGGGCGGCGAAGCTGGCCACCCGGTCGAGGAGACCGACTGGTTTACCGTGGTCTGCTGGAACCGGCTGGCTGAATTCGCAGACCAGTACATCCGGAAGGGCACGAAGGTCTACGTGGCGGGGCGGCTGCGGGTGCGGCGCTTCACTGGGAACGACGGTACGGAGCGGACCGCCGTCGAGGTGATCGCTCGCGAGGTGCTGTTGCTCAGTCCACGACCGGCCGATGTGCCGGCGCCGACGGAACTGCCGGCTGATGAGGAAGCGCCGTCACCGGAATTGCCCCCGGACCTCTCGTTCGACGACGATCCNTGGAACGATCAGGTACCGTTCTGATCCACGGTGAGGAGTGAGGAAGCGATGACGGAGGAACTGCAGCCGACANGTGTNGCGGACAACGGNGCAGCGGAGGCGTCCGAGNCGCAGCAGGAGCAGGCTGCTGAAGCGTCTCGACCTACTCGAGCGACCACACGCTACTACCCACGCAAGAAGGTCTGCGCCTTCTGTATGGACGGTATCAAGGAGATCGACTACAAGGATTTCGGGCGCCTGCGTCGCTATCTGTCGCCACAGGCGAAGATCGAGCCGCGCCGTTCGACCGGTACGTGCGCGAAGCATCAGCGGCAGTTGGCACGGGCGATCAAGCGAGCGCGTCACCTCGCTCTCCTGCCGTTCGTGCCGGAGCGATGAGCGGTTCCTGCCCGGTTCCTCTGAGCAGGGGCTCTCGATCGCGGAGCAGCGAGGTGGCACATGCTGGAGCGGATCAGGCGGTGGCTGCCTGGTCAGCGTGAGGTGGCGCAAGCTGGGGTGCGTTCGCGACGCGTTCCACGGCGTGAGCGCGAGCGTGTCCGGGAACGGGCAGCTCTCATCGGTGTCGCCACGATACTGGCGATCGTCGCGCTGCTGCTGAGCGGCGGCGCGGTGTATCAGTACTGGTATCTCCCACGTCAGGTCATCGTGGAGGTCAATGGCGAGCCTATCACGCGCGGTGACTACTGGAAGATGCGCAAGCTCGAGCTGCTCAACCAGATCAGTCAATACCAGCAGTTGGCGAACCTGACGACGGGACAGCAGAGTGCCCAGTACCAGCAGCTCGCTGACCAGGCACGGGAACAGCTGCAGACAGTCGAAGAAGATCCGATCAACCAGCCGACCGTCGAGCAGATGGTCGATGATCTCATCGTGGTGCAGCGCATGGGTCAGCTCGGGCTCTCGATCGATCGCAGCGAGCTCGAGGAGTACACGCTGAGCCTCTTCAGCAGCGTTCCCATTCTCACGCCGACACCGACTCTGGGAGTCGATCCGACAGCGGCAGCGTGGGCGACCGCGACGGCGGCCATCACGCCGACTCCATCTCCCACACCGACCCCAGAACCCGGGGTGACGCCGACGCCGAGTCCAACAGCAACACCGACGCCGTCGGTGACGCCGACTGCGACGCCGACGGTACCGCCTGAGGAAGCGCGGGCGACGGCGACAGCGCTGATGGGCGAGTATCACGATACCGTGCTCGACCAGGCTGGGCTGTCGCTGGAGGACTTCAAACGGCTGGTTGTACGTCCCCTCTTGGCACGGGAGAAGGTTCAGCGCGCTCTGGAAGAGCAGATACCACTCCGCGGTGAGCAGATCCACGCACGTCACATTCTGTTGGCAACGCGCGAGGCGGCTGAGCAGGCACTGGCAGATATACAGAACGGTGCGGACTTTGCAACGGTCGCAAAGGAGCGATCGATCGATAGCGACACTGCGCCGAATGGCGGTGATCTGGGTTGGCTGCCGCGTGGGTACATGCCTCCAGAGTTCGATGCAGTGGCCTTTTCCCTGCAACCGTGGGGAAATCGGCGGACCGGTGCAGACGATTTACGGGTGGCACGTGATCCAAGTGCTGGAGCGCGATGCAGATCGGCCGATCAGCCTGCGAATGCTGGAAGCCTTACGGTCGCGTGCCTTCCAGCAGTGGCTGGAGGAGCAGCGTCGTACGTCGACGATCGAATGGCATCTGGGTTTGACGCCGGTACCGACGCCAGCGACGCAGCCGTTCGTCGCGCCACCGGACGCGCCGCCGACACCGACTCCAACACCCACGCCGACTCCGACGCCGGGGGCTGAGGAGACGCCGGTGGTGACGCCTACGCCCTAAGGGGCGATGGACATGAGCGACGAACGAACGTGTTTAGGGAGGCAACCAGGATGCGCGCGCCGCCGACGATTCATTTCCGCGCGCGAGCTGCCCCTTCAGCCGGTGGGCTCATTGGACTCGGTCTCTTCCTTGGGCTCGGGGCAACGGCGGTTCTCGCCGTGCTCGGTCTCGTCGGGTTAACGCGCTCCAGTCTTCCCTCCTTCGCACTCTGGCTCACGTTTCTCGTATGCGGTGCGGCGGCGGTCGGCGTCGGTTACCTCCTCCTGGCGTACTTTTCCATCGGGTACGACATTACCGATGAGACGATACGTATCCGCTGGGCGAACCATGTCGAAGAAATTCCATTGGACCGTCTGAGCTACGCCGGGCCAGCGTCACCGTTGCTCGGTCAGGTACGCCAGCTTTGGCAGCCGTTCTGGCCCGGGTACTACGTGGGGTGGATACGCGCGCCGTTCGGTCGCGTGCGGGTGATCGCGACACAACCGACAAGCCGTCAGCTACTGCTTTCGACGGATACTCGTCATTGGGCGATTTCTCCAGCGCAACCGGTGCTCTTCCTGGAACAGATCGCTGCGGCACGGCGCCGGCGTGAGCGTGGTGCTGCGCACGCTGAGATCGCGGGCCGGGAGCAGCTCGCGGCTGCTGGCTGGACCGCCGCCTTCCGAACAGTTGGGGAAGTCGCAGCGCCTGGATACGGACAGTCTCGTCCACTCCGTCCAGCCTTTCTGCGTGATCGAGTAGCACTCGGATTGCTCGCTGCCTCGGGACTGTTGCTCCTCGGGCTGGTCGCCTATCTGGTCGGGCGATACGAGGCACTCCCGGAAACACTGGTTCTGCACTGGAATGCCTCAGGGCTGCCCGATCGAATCGGAACGCGACGCGATCTCTGGTTACTGCCGTTCGTTGCGCTCATCGTCACGGTCGCGAATGTGGCGCTGGCTCTGTTGGCCGAGCAGCTCGAGGCGTTCGCGGCACGCCTCATCCTCGGTGGAACCGTTATCGTGCTCGTTCTCACGTGGGTCGCTCTGCTGGCGATAACGCTCTGATCCGATGCGCGGGAGGCCATCGTGGCGAACGCGATTACGGTCGGGCGAGTGGTTCTTCTCTTCGTGGGCATTGGCTTGCTGTATACCAGCGAGCGATGGTCACTGGTTCTGGCATGGATCCTGCTGCTCATCGTGTTCGTTGGCGATGCGCTCGACGGGATCGTGGCACGTCGCCGCGGAGCGACGACCGTGTTCGGAGCGGTCTTCGACATCGCAGGGGACCGGGTGGTCGAAAACGCGCTCTGGATCGTCTTTGCCGATCTCGGGCTGATCGGAGTGTGGGCGCCGCTCCTCGTGATGACGCGAGGCTTTCTGGTCGATGGTCTGCGAAGCGTTGCCCTGCAAGCGGGGCGAACGCCGTTCGGCGAGCGCACGATGGCGCGGACGCGTCTTACGCGGTTCCTGACCGCCTCGCGAACGATGCGCGCGCTCTATGGTGTAGCCAAGCTGGCAGCCTTTCTCTTCCTGGCGACCCTCGTGGCGGAGCAGCGAGCAGGGTTCCCGGTGGTGGGCTGGCTGGTCCGTGAGCCCATGCTTGCTGGGATCGGTTGGTTGGCTGTGTACGCGACACTGGTGCTCACGGTCGTGCGAGGGCTACCGGTGCTTGTCGATGCCTGGCCGTACTTAGGATGGCGCACGGAGCCGGTTGGGGACGCGGTATCGGACTCTTCGGCGCGATGAGGAGACGTTCACGGTTCGTTCTGCTTGTCGGTCACGGGCTGGTCGCGTGCGGCCAGCTGCTCGCTGACCTGGCCGGTACTGCTGCCTACTGGTTCTTTCCGCGCTACCGACGAGCGTTGGCGAGCAATCTGGCTCGGGTTCTGGGGAAGCCAGCCGATGCACCGGTAGTTCGTCGGGCGGTGGAGCAGGCGTTTCGCGCGAGCGCCCGGAATTTTCTCGCGCTGGCCTGGTTGCGGGTTGCCGGACGCTTCTGGTCACCGCCACTGGAGATCACGGGAGTAGAAGGTCTGTCCGCTGACGGTGGCGGACCGGTCGTCGTCGTTTCGGCCCATCTTGGCCCGTTCGATGTCGTCGCTGCGCTCCTCGGGCGACGTGGCCGGGCGTTCCTCGTGGTTGCCGAGCCGATGCGTCCAGGCTGGTTGGATCGTGCGGTGCGCTGGTTACGCGGACACCGCGGTGTGACGCTGGTGCCGCCGTCTCCGGCCGGTCTGCGGAGGGTGGTCCGGGCGCTCCAGGCCGGGGTCCCGGTTGTGTTCCTCCTCGATCGGAGGAGTCAGCGGAATGGCCGTTGCGTTCGCTTCTTCGGTAAACCGGTTACCCTTTCCGATGCCCCTGTACGTCTGGCTCGCCGCTTCGGGTGCCCGCTGGTTTTTGCCTTCACTGTCCGTGAACGACATGGCTATCGTCTCCGATTCGAGGAGCTGATCCGGCCGGGCCATGCGCAGAACGCGCGCTCGGACGAGTTCGAGCAACTCATTGCCAGTCTCGAGCGGGCGATCCGCTCGGCTCCGGATCAGTGGCTGGTTTTTCGTCCGCTTTGGTCCGCTGAGGCGACCGCCTGACGGGACTTCCTTGGTGCATGGCGCGGGCGCGCGACCGGCTCGGCCCAGAGGTCGTACGGCTCGGCGTGCACAACGCGCACCGGTACGATTTCCCCGATCGGTAGTCGCCCCGGGATGAAGACGAGCCCATCGACCTCCGGTGCATGTCGCGGAGCACGGCCAGCTGCGATCGGTCGCCGCCGGCCTCGCTCGTCTTCCAGTTCGCCGTGCCCTTCGATCAGGACCGGCAAGACCTGATCGACGAGGGAACGGTTCTTCTGGAGCGAGATGTGCTGCTGCAATTCCATGAGCCGGGCACGGCGCTCCTCGGCCACTTCGGCAGGCACAGGTGCACCGAGTCGGACACTCGGCGTCGGCGATTCCGGCGAGTAGACAAAGACGCCGACATGATCGAATTGCATTTCGGCAACGAAGTCGTACAGACGGCGGAACTGTTCCTCGGTTTCGCCAGGAAAACCGACGATGAACGTCGTACGGAGCGTGACATTGGGGATACGATCGCGCGCGTAGGCGATGAGGCGACGATAGAAGTTCGGATCGCTCGGGCGTGCCATCGCCCGGAGGACGGTAGGATCGGCGTGCTGGAGCGGGATATCGAGATAGGGAACGCACTGCGGGAGCTCAGCCATGGTGTCGATGAGCCGGAACAGAAGCGGAGTGGGATAGAGATACAGCAAGCGCAGCCATGGCAGTTCGGGAACCTGTTCGGCGATCAGGCGGAGNAGTCCCGGAAGCCCATCGCGGATGCCGAGATCGGCACCGTAACGAATGGTGTCCTGGGCGACTAGGACAACTTCCTTGGTACCGGCGTCGACGAGCTCGCGGATCTCGCGAACGATGTCGGACGGTCGCTTGCTCACCTGGTTGCCTTTGATCAACGGAATCGCGCAGAACGAGCAGCGGTGGTCGCAACCGTCGGCGATCTTGACGTAGGCGCTCGGTCGGGCGGTCGGCAGCCGATGAAAGCTCGGGAAAGCCCCTTCGTCGGTCCGCACGCTCGCGATAGGGAGACCGAGCAGCTCAGCGACGACCGAGTCGATGCGTGTCCACTCGCGGGTGGAGAGCAGCGCGTCGACACCTTCCGGCACTTCCTGCCGGTGTTCGTCGAGACTGACCATGCAGCCGGCGGCGATGACGATCTGATCCGGGCGACGCTTGGCTAGGAGCCGCTCGATGGCTGCGCGGGACTCCGCGCGAGCGGCAGCCAGGAAGCCGCAGGTGTTCACGATCAGCACGCGTGCTCTGCGTGGATCGTCGGTCGGCTCGAGTCCCTGGGCGATCAGTCGTTGTGCCATTCCCTCNGAGTCGACCTGATTCTTGGAACACCCGAGCGTCACGATGTGAAAACGAATCGGTTGCGTCATTCTCGCTCCTCGCGCCTCCGCTTCGATTGTCCGAGCAAGTATGCCCGGATCGGTCGGAGATGTCCCAGTCGGTGCCGCCTGGTCAGGGTACAACGATGGAGGGGCGAGTAGTACAGGGGGAGCGTGTGCGGATCGCCTCTCNGTTGGGGCCTCCGCGTTGTCGGAAGAAAGGTGGTTGTGCTACACTGTTCGATGCGCCGGTCAGNTGGCGCGGGGCTGTAGCTCAGTGGGAGAGCACAACGCTGGCAGCGTTGGGGTCAGGGGTTCGAGTCCCCTCAGCTCCACTGCGTTTNCATACCGGTCCACCGCGAGGGTGCGACCGGTTCTCGTCATGTGAAGGTAGCGAGCGGCGAAGGGGAGCAGTAGCGGANCCTGACCGCCCAGCGAGCCGGGGGCGGTGTAAGCCCGGCCGGATCGGGGCCGTGAACTCGCCCTGGAGCTGCGCGGGCGAAGCGGCAGTAGCCCGCGCCGGGTCGTGCCCGTTAGCGCACGATCGAGGTGGGTGTCGCGCTGTCGACGCCAAGGAGGGTGGTACCGCGGGTCGGCCCGTCCCTTCGTGGACGGGCCGTTGTGCGTTGGAGCTTGAGTCGGCAGGAGGGNACAGCGATGACGACCACGCAGCAGGAGCGCAGGACGGAGCGCTACGAGCCGCAGATCATCGAGCCGAAGTGGCAGAAAGTTTGGGAAGAGACAGGTATCTACCTCAATGTCCAAGAAGATCCAACCAAGCCGAAGTGGTATCACCTCGTGATGTTCCCGTATCCGTCAGGTAACCTGCATATCGGTCACTGGTTTTCCTACGCGCCAGCTGATGCAGCGGCTCGATACAAGCGGATGCGCGGGTATAACGTGCTGTTCCCCTTCGGCTTCGACGCATTCGGGCTGCCCGCCGAAAACGCTGCCATCAAGCACGGTATCCATCCCCGTGTCTGGACCATGCAGAACATCGCCCACATGAAGAAGCAGCTCCGCTCGATGGGGGCGATGTTCGATTGGTCGAAGGAGATCATTACCTGTCTCCCGGAATACTACCGCTGGAACCAGTGGTTCTTCCTGCAGTTCTACAAGCGCGGGCTCGCCTACCGGGCGAAGGCGCCGGTCTGGTGGTGCCCGACCTGTCAGACAGTGCTGGCGAACGAGCAGGTTATCGATGGCCGCTGTGAGCGGTGCAGTACCGAGGTGTATCGACGCGATCTGGAGCAGTGGTTCCTGCGTATCACAGCGTATGCTGAGGAGTTACTGAACTTCGACGGGATCGAGTGGCCGGAACGCGTGATCACGATGCAGCGAAATTGGATCGGCCGCTCGGAAGGAGCGCGGATCGTCTTCCGGAGCGAGCAAGGTGACCCGATCGAGGTGTTCACGACGCGCCCGGATACGCTCTGGGGCGCGACCTTCATGGTGCTGGCTCCGGAACACCCGCTGGTCGAAAAGCTCACAGTACCCGAACGACGGGCTGAGGTCGAGGCNTACATCGACCAGGCGCGGCGGCGGAGCGACATCGAGCGGACGTCGACCGAGCGCGAGAAGACGGGTGTCTTCATCGGCGCGTACGCGATCAATCCAGCGAACGGGCAGCGCATCCCGATCTGGATCGCCGACTACGTGCTGCTGCACTACGGGACCGGTGCCATCATGGCGGTGCCGGCGCACGATCAACGCGACTTCGAGTTCGCACGTCAGTTCGGTCTTCCGATCGTTGTCGTCATCCAGCCGCCCGATCGCACGCTCGATCCGGCCACCATGGACGCGGCCTANGATGGCGACGGTGTTATGGTCAACTCCGGCCCCTTCGATGGGACGCCGACGGCGGGCGGTGAGGCGATCCGCAAGGTGATCGATTGGCTGGAGGAGCAGGGGATCGGTCGCCGCGAGGTCACGTACCGGCTGCGCGATTGGCTCATTTCGCGCCAGCGGTACTGGGGCACGCCGATTCCGATTCTCTACTGCGACCGCTGTGGCATCGTTCCTGTTCCGGAGGATCAGCTGCCGGTGCTGCTTCCCGAGGACGCCGAGTTCATGCCGACCGGTCAGTCACCGCTCATCACACACGAGGCGTTCGTCAATACCAGTTGCCCGCAGTGCGGAGGACCGGCACGGCGCGAGACCGATACCATGGACACGTTCGTCGACTCGTCCTGGTACTGGTATCGCTACCTGAGTCCACACGAAAGCGACCGCCCCTTCGATCCGGAGAAGGTGGCCTTTTGGACGCCGGTCGACCAGTACACCGGCGGAATCGAGCATGCCATCCTGCACCTCTTGTACAGCCGGTTCTGGACGAAGGCTCTAGCCGATCTGGGGCTGGTGAATCACCGGGAGCCGTTCCTGCGCTTGTTCAACCATGGTGTCATCCTGGGTGAGGACGGCGAGAAGATGTCGAAGAGCCGTGGGAACGTCGTCGATCCCGACGATCTCGTTGCCCGGCTCGGCGCGGATACGGTGCGCCTCTACCTTATGTTCATCGGTCCGTGGAGCCAGGGTGGGCCGTGGAGCTCGCGCGGTGTGGCTGGCGTGCAGCGTTTCCTGCAGCGGGTGTGGTCGCTGGTGAACGAGACGCTCGACGTGCCGGTCGATCTCGAGGACGATGATCGAGCACGCGCCTTGCGCCGTCTGGTGCATCGAACGATCAAACAGGTCACGGACGACTTCGAGACGTTCAGTTTCAACACCGCGATCGCCCGCATGATGGAGCTGGTGAACGAACTCGCACGTCTGCGCGAGACACCGGTCGTCCGGATGCCGGTGTGGCGCGAGGCGCTCGAGACGCTCGTGCTCCTGCTGGCGCCGGGTGCACCGCATATCGCTGAGGAGCTCTGGGAGCGGCTTGGGAAGCCGTACAGCGTGCACCTGCAGGCCTGGCCGAACTACGATCCCGCGTTGGCGGCGGAGGAGACGGTCGAACTGGTCGTGCAAGTCAATGGACGAGTCCGGGATCGTCTGGTCGTTCCGGTCGATATCAGTGAGGACGAGGCGGTCGCGCGGGCTCGCGCGACGGAGCGAGTACAGAGCTATCTCGCCGGTAAGCGGATCGAGCGCGTGATCTACGTTCCTGGACGTCTCGTCAATTTCGTCGTCAGCGAGGCGGCTGACTGATCATGGCACCGGTACGCGTCAGCGGCGTCCGAGCAGGTAGGCGAGCGTCGCGAACGCTTCGCGGGCGATGTACCAGCGCTCGAGGGAAGAACCGGGGCGGATCGGGCTGTTGGGGGCGGGTGAGCCGAGCGCGTCGAAGCCGAGGTCGCGGGCCATGAGCTTGCTGCGGAACAGGTGGAAGCCGTCGCTGACGAGCAGTAAGCGCCGGACGCCACGTGCTCGTAGATCGTCCGCTGCCGCCTGCAGGCTGCGCCAGGTGTTGCGTCCTTCCGGCACCACGATGAGCGCGTCCGGTGGGATGCCGAGCTGCTGGAGGTAGCGGGCGCCGACCTCGGCCTCACTGAGATCGTCAGGTGCGGCGGTGCCACCGACCAGAACGACCGTGGATGCGTAGCCTTGACGGTAGAGTGTCGCCGCGTGGTCGAGTCGTGCGCGGAAGGCGCGGGTTGGACGCCCGTTGTACTGAGCAGCACCGAGCACCACGATCGCGTCGGCTGGTGCCCGCTCATCGTTTCGCGCCTGCGCATTGATGGCCAGGGCGAGCACGAAGAGTGTCGTACCGGTGGCGAGTACTCCGAGGCCGAGAACTCCGAAGGCCACCATGCGCACGGTGCGTCGCTTGCTCGGAGACCGGACGACCGAGCCGCTCATCGCTCCCTCCCGTGCTAACTGTGCCAGATGCAGCGATTGCTCCTCTGGAGGTGCTCCGTGGCCGATGACGTACAGCAGATCACCCGGGTCGCACCGCACCCGCAGCGGTCGGGCATGTTCGTCGTTGAGCGTGACGGCGAACCATGGTTGATCCTCTCGGCTGCCCGGGTCGCTGAGCTGGGGATCGTCGCTGGTGAGCGGTTGACGAGCGAACGAGTCGCAGCGATCGAGCGTGCGAGTGTGCTCGATTCGGCGATGGATACCGCCCTGCGTGCGCTGGCGGCACGACCGCGCAGCGAGGCGGAACTTGCCCGCCGGTTGCGGCAGAAGGGGCTGGCCGAAGAAATCATCGCCGACGTCCTCGCACGCCTGCGACAGCTCGGGTATCTCGACGATCGAGCCTTCGCAGAGGCGTGGGTTGCCCAGCGACGTCGCTTCAACCCGCGCGGGGCTGTTGCGTTGCGGCGAGAGCTACGTGCCAAGGGGGTAGCGTCCGACATTATCGACGCTGTCGTGGGGGATGAACCGGAGAACGATCTCGCGGCAGCACGCGCTGTTGCCGAGAAGCACTGGCCTCGTCTTCAACGGTTGGATCGAGCCGTGGCCGAGCGCCGGCTGGTGGGCCTGCTCCAGCGCCGTGGATTTTCTTGGGCAGTCATTCGACAGGTGGTCGGGCACTATGTCGGAGGCGAGACAGCTCTGGATGAGTGATCGCCGATGACGGTGCCGGTGCATTTCCCCCTCCATGGTCATCCGCCTCGCGTCGCCTCGCTCGATGCGCCGGAAGTTGGTTCAGTCAGCCGGGAGTTCCGGATCGGGCTTGCTGGGGTGAACGGACACCGGGTATACTGAGGTCCCGATGTGAAGCGAAGAACCCTCTCTGCACGTTCCGTCCTGCATCGGAACGAAAGCGAACGGACGGCTCGTCGATGGCTGAAATCAAATGGCTGGGGCATGCGTGTGTCCGCTTGCGTGGTCGCGATGTGACCGTACTCATGGACCCGGTTGCGCCTGAAACCGGTTACAACCCGTCCAAGCAACGGGCTGACATCGTGACGGTGAGTCATCCGCATCCCGGACACCGTTATCTCGACCTCGTGCGACCAGGCTACCGGCTGATCGAGGGGCCGGGCGAATACGAAATCAAAGGGACGTTCATCACCGGGATTCGTACCTACCACGATACGGAGCGTGGTGCCCGGCTGGGTAAGAACACGGTGTATGTCGTTGATCTCGATGGAGTACAGATCTGCCATCTCGGTGATCTCGGCCACACCTTGAGCGACGAGCAGGCGGAGCTTCTCAGCGAGGTCGATGTCCTGCTCGTGCCGGTCGGTGGAGGTACGACGCTCGATGCCGACCGCGCCGTCGAAGTGGTCGGGCAGATCGAGCCGCACGTCGTGATTCCGGTGCAGTTCCGCACGGAGCATGGCGACCATGACCGGGACCCGGTCGAGCGGTTCCTGCGCGCGATGGGTGTGACGGAGTGGACGACGCGCGAGACCTTGACGGTGCGTAAAGGGGAATTCGGGGAGGCGACCGAGGTCGTGGTGCTGGTCCCCGACCCGTGAGGGCCGGAACGATCGTGCCCGGAGGTGGGGCGATGCCGAAATACATCTTCGTGACCGGTGGTGTGGTGTCGTCGGTCGGGAAGGGAATCGCGACGGCAGCCATCGGACGGTTGCTCAAAAGCAGGGGGTTGCGGGTCGCGCTGATGAAGCTGGACCCGTACCTCAACGTCGATCCCGGAACGATGTCGCCGTACCAGCATGGCGAAGTCTTCGTCACCGAAGATGGTGCTGAGACGGATCTGGATCTTGGGCACTACGAGCGGTTCACGGATGAGGACCTGAGTCGCGCCTCGAATGTGACGACGGGGCAGGTGTATTCTGCGGTGATCGCCAAGGAGCGGCGCGGCGATTATCTCGGCGGTACCGTTCAGGTCATTCCGCACGTCACCAACGAGATCAAGGCACGCAGGTCCGACGAAGTTGCGGAGATCCACCGGCCCGACGTGGTCGTGGTCGAGGTGGGTGGTACCGTCGGTGATATCGAAGGGCAGCCGTTTCTCGAAGCGATTCGACAGATGCGCCGTGAGGAGGGAAGACGCAACGTCCTCTACATCCATGTCACGCTGCTGCCCTATATTCAGAGCACCGGTGAGGTGAAGACCAAGCCGACGCAACACAGCGTCAAGGAGCTCCGCGCGATCGGCATCCAACCGGACGTCATCATCTGTCGCACCGATCATCCGGTCGGTGACGAGGTACGGGCCAAAGTCGCCTTGTTCGGCGACGTGGACGAGGACGCAGTGATCCTGTTGCCGACGGCCGAAACGATCTACGAAGTGCCGCTCATGCTGGAACAGGCCGGTCTGGGACACTATATTGTCGAGCATTTCGGTTGGGAGGATCGCACACCCGATCTCGCGGAGTGGGAGCGTATGGTCGCGCGGCTCAAGGCGCCGCGCCGACGTATCCGGATTGCCTTGGTCGGTAAGTACGTGGAACTGCACGACGCCTACCTGAGCGTGGTGGAGGCGCTGAAGCATGCCGGGCTGGCGCACGATCTGGCGATCGACATCGTGTGGGTGAACTCGGCAGCCGAGCGGGCGGAGATCGAGGCAGCGTTGCGCACGGTGAATGGCATCGTCGTACCGGGTGGTTTCGGTCCCCGAGGCGTGGAAGGAAAGATGCTCGCCGCGCGATACGCTCGCGAGCGCGAGATCCCGTACCTCGGCCTCTGCTACGGGCTGCACATGGCAGTCATCGAGTTCGCCCGGAACGTGCTCGGATTGAGCGGCGCGAACAGCACCGAAATCGACCCGGAAACACCGCATCCGGTCATCGATCTGATGCCGGACCAGCGGGGCGTAGAAATGGGCGGCACGATGCGGCTCGGCCGCTATCCGTGCGCACTGTTGCCGGGTACGAAGGTGGCGCTCGCTTATGGGGAGCCGCTCGTCTACGAGCGACATCGCCACCGCTGGGAAGTCAACAATGCGTACCGGGAGCTGTTCGAGACCGCAGGCTTCATCGTGAGCGGGCAGTCGCCAGACGGAAGATACGTGGAGATCATGGAATTGCGCGACCATCCCTGGTTCGTCGGTGTCCAGTTCCATCCGGAGTTCAAGTCGCGTCCCAATCGGCCGCACCCACTGTTCGCGGCCTTCGTCGGTGTCGCGAAGCAGGTTTTGCGGGAAGGAGAGCAGCGGCCGTTACCGCTCGAAACGCCGGTAGCAGCGGAAGTGGGTAACGACTGAGTCGGTTGCGGCAGTCCGACACTTTGTGATAGGATGCGCAAGCGTGAGCGGGCCGGGGAACCGCCCGCCGACGGTGAGAGACTGGCAGACGATCGGTGTGGCCCTGAGTCTCGGCTTCACGGTCGTGTCGAGTCTCGTTTTGTGTATCGGTGGCGGGATTCTCCTGGACCGGTGGCTCGGGTCGACGCCCATTTTCACGCTCGTTGGGGTCGTGCTCGGGCTGGTGACAGCCGGGTACTCGTTCTACCAGCTGGCGGTGCTGGCAGGGAGTCAGCGAAGGCGGCGCGGCGGGAGGTAGGGAGAGCGTGGAACTCCATATCTCGGTCAAGCCCGAGACGTTGTGGACGGTCTCGATACCCGGTACCGGTTTCGATCTCCGTATCACGAACTCGTTCCTTACCATGCTTCTGGTGATGCTCTTCCTTATCGTCGTCGGTAGCATCATCGCACGGCGGGCGCAGCTCGTGCCCGGGCGCTTCCAGTCGGTGTTCGAAATGGTGGTCGAGTTCTTGCTCGGTCTGGTGGAGGGAACGGCTGGCAAGCGGCTCGGGCGTCGTATTTTCCCCCTCATCGGTGGACTGTTCATCTTCATCATCGTTGCCAATTACACGGGATTGCTCCCAGGGATCGGCACGATCGGGCTCAAGGAGACGGGTGGCCATGCGCTCGTNGCNGCCGCCGAAGGCGCAGCCGAGGNCGAGCATGGNAAGGTGGCGCTCGTTCCGCTTTTCCGGCCGCCGAGTGCTGATCTGAACATGACGCTGGCGATGGCGNTCATCAGCTATGTGGCGTTCCAGATCGCCGGGCTTTCGGCGCACGGCTTGTGGGGGCGGATCAAGCACATGGCGAATCCGCCCTTCCTGTTGCCGATCGAAATCATCAGCGAACTCTCGCGCATCGTGTCGCTCTCGTTCCGTCTCTTCGGCAATATCTTCGCCGGTGAGACGCTGCTCACGGTGATGTACGGAATTGCGAACGCGATCAAGATCAGTGTCATCGGTCTGGTGATCCCGGTCATCTTCCTCTATCTCGAGGTTCTCTTCGGGTTCATTCAGGCACTCATCTTCGCCGTGCTGACGTTGATTTACATCGCACTGGCTTCAGCGGACGGGCACGGGCACGAGGAGCATGGTGAGGCCGAGTATGCGCACAGTGTGCGGGAGGATGTGCGCCAGGCGCGTGCGGTCGGTGCCGATTGAGCGTGGGTGCGAGCCGTGTAGGGAAGTGTTTGTGGAGTTGTCGGGTCGGTTGGAAGAAGGGAGGAAGAGCGCGTGTTTGCAAATGTGACCGAACCGGGTGTCGTCGTACCGATGGCGGCGGCGCTAGCGATCGGACTCGGGTCGCTTGGCCCAGGGATCGGTATCGGGCTCGCGGTCAAGGCGGCGATGGAGGCGATCGGCCGTAATCCGGAGGCCGAGGGTGCTGTGCGCCTCACGATGATCATCGGTGCGGCGCTCGCAGAGGCGGTCGCGATCTACGCGTTCGTGGTTGCCGTAATCATCGCGTTCGTCCTCTAAGGTCACGAGTGCATGTCGGGTCTGCGCCAGCGGCCAGTACCCTGGCTGCTGGCGCCTGACTCGGCCGGACCGGATCGACACTGGATACGAAGAAGTCGAAAAGGGGCTGGGCAGAACGATGGATCAGCTCGGAATTTCCGGCGAAAACTTGCTCGTCCAGCTCATTGCGTTCCTGCTGTTCCTCGCAGTCTTCTGGCGCTTCGCGCTCGGCCCGATTACGCGCATGATCGACCAGCGACAGGAACGGATCCGCGAGGGACTGGAGGCGGCCGAGCGGATGAAGCGTGAGCTTGCGGAAACGCAGGCGCGCAACGAGGAAATCCTGGCCGAGGCGCGCCGCGAGGCACAGCGTATCGTGGCCAGCGCGCGCGAGAGCGCGGAGCAGCTGATCGCCAAAGCGCGCGAAGAGGCGCAGCAGCAGGCGCAGCAGCTGATCCAGCAGGCGCACGAGACGATCGAGGCGGAGCGGCAGCGCGTGTGGGCAGAACTCCGCCGCGAGGTCGCGGATCTGGCGATCCTCACAGCCACGCGGATTCTTCGGCAGGAGCTGGATCGCGAGCGGCACATGGCCTTGATCGAGCAGGCGCTCGCCGAGCTGGATGGTGTGCGCCGATAAGGCGGGAGGGAGAGCGTGGCGGTCGCGGGAGTCGCCAAGCGGTACGCCCAGGCTGCGTTCGCCGTGGCGAAAGAGCACAATCAGTTGGAGCACTGGGAGCAGCGACTGCCGGCGCTGGAGGCACTGGCTTCCGATGCGGAGGTCGAGGAGTTCGTCCAGAATCCGGCGATCCCGCTGGAAGCGAAGATCCAGCTGGTCGAACGGCTCTTTCCGTCGGGCGACGACCGTTTCGTCCGGAACCTGCTGATCCTCCTGCTGGAACGTGGGCGCTGGCACCAGTTGCGCGATGTCGTCGAAGCCTTCCGGCAGCTGTTGCGGGAAGCGCGCGGCGTCGTCGAGGTCTCGCTGGTGACCGCCGTGCCACTGGAGGCGCAGGAGGTCGATCGACTCCGTCAGGAGCTGGAGCGACGGTTGCAGCGTCCGGTGCAGCTGCATCTCAGTGTCGATCCGGAACTGCTCGGCGGCGCTGTGCTGCGGATCGGCGATGAAGTCTTCGATGCGAGCGTGCGGACACAGTTGACCGCGTTGCGGCGGCAGTTGATCGGTGCAGCAGCCTGAGCGCGGCGAGGGAGGCAGCATGTCGTCGGTACGTCCAACCGAAATCACCGAAATTCTGAAACAGCAAATCGAGCAGTACGGTAGCCGGATGGTGGTGACGAACGTCGGTTACGTCGTCCAGGTGGGCGACGGGATCGCCACCGTCCATGGCTTGCGGGACGTGATGGCCAGCGAGCTCGTCGAGTTCGAGAACGGCGTGCTCGGTATGGCGTTCAACCTGCAGGAGGACTCGGTCGGCGTCATCATCCTCGGTGACTACACCGGGATCGAGGAAGGCGACGAGGTCCGCGCCACGGGACGGATCGCTTCGGTGCCGGTCGGACCGGAGCTGGTCGGGCGTGTGGTCAATGCGCTCGGTGAGCCGATCGACGGGAAGGGGCCGATCAAGACGGACAAGTTTCGCCCGATCGAGCGGATCGCGCCTGGCGTGGTAATGCGCCAGGACGTCGACACCGCNNTGCAGACCGGCATCAAGGCGATCGACGCGATGATCCCGATCGGACGCGGGCAACGCGAGCTGATCATCGGTGACCGCCAGACCGGGAAGACGGCGATCGCGATCGACACGATCATCAACCAGAAGGGCAAGGGTGTCATCTGCATCTACGTCGCGATCGGACAGAAGCGCGCACAAGTGGCGCAGACGGTCGCGACACTGGAGCGCTACGGCGCGATGGAGCACACGATCGTCGTGGCAGCCACCGCGTCCGACCCCGCAGCGCTCCAGTACATTGCGCCCTATGCCGGGTGCGCGATGGGTGAGGAGATCATGGAGAGCGGTGGGCATGCGCTCATCGTCTACGACGATCTCTCGAAGCACGCTTGGGCCTACCGCCAGGTCTCGCTGCTGATGCGCCGCCCGCCAGGGCGCGAGGCGTATCCGGGCGACATCTTTTACCTGCATTCCCGGTTGCTCGAGCGGGCTGCACGGCTGCGCGACGACCTCGGCGGCGGTACCCTGACCGCGTTGCCGATCGTCGAGACGCAAGCGAACGACGTGTCGGCGTACATTCCGACGAACGTGATTTCGATTACGGATGGTCAGATCTACCTGGAGCCTGACCTCTTCTACGCTGGTATCCGACCAGCGATCAACGTCGGTCTCTCGGTGTCACGTGTCGGTGGTGCGGCCCAGATCCGGGCGATGCGGCAAGTTGCCGGTCGACTGCGTCTGGAACTGGCTCAGTTCCGCGAGCTGGCAGCGTTCGCGCAGTTCGCGGCGGAACTCGATCCGGCGACGAAGCGGCAGATCGACCGGGGCTTGCGATTGACCGAGGTGCTCAAGCAGCCGCAGTACCAGCCGATGCCGGTCGAGGAACAGGTCGCCATCATTTGGGTGGCGACGAACGGCTATCTCGACGACGTGCTGGTCGAGCACGTGCGCGAGTTCGAGAAGCAGTATCTCGAGTACCTGCGGACGAGCCACCCGCAGATCCTGCAGCGGATCGCCACGGAGAAGGAGCTCAAGGACGACCTGATCCAGCAGTTGCACGAGGTCACGCGTGCGTTCAAGTCGAGCATCTGGGCACCGCCACAAGAGCGGGTGCTCGTCTAACGCCTCGGAAGGAGGCTGACAACCGTGCCGCAGGCAGTAACACCGCGCGAGATACGGCGGCGCATCCGTTCCATCAAGAACACCGCACAGATCACTCGCGCGATGGAGATGGTGGCGGCATCGCGGATGCGGCGGGCCCAGCAAGCGGTACTGGCTGCCCGACCGTACGCTGACCGCATCCGGGCGCTGCTCGGTGACCTCGCCGCGATGACGAGTCCACAGGAGGAGGTGCGGGCGTTTCCGCTCCTGCAGCGGCGCCCGATCAAGCGCGTCCAGGTCATCCTGGTCACGGCCGATCGCGGGTTGGCCGGCCCATTGAATGCGAACGTCATCCGGCGCGCGGTCGACTTCATCAGTCACGAGCGGAGCGAGCCGATCGAGAATTTCGATATCGTCGCTGTCGGCCGGAAAGGGCGTGACTTCCTCGTGCGTCACGGTTGGCCGATGGTGGCCGAATTCACCCGCATTTCGGATCGGCCGTCGCTGGAGGCGATCCGCCCCATCGCAGAGCTGGCAACGCAGGACTTCATCAACGGGCGAGTCGACGCGGTCTTCGTCATCTACACGCACTTCATCAACACGCTGCGGCAGGAGCCCCGTGTACTGCAACTTCTGCCGATCGAGCCGCCCGAAGGAACCGGAGCGATCAGCGACTACATCTTCGAACCGGATCCGGTCACGGTGTTGGAAGCGTTACTTCCACGCTTCATCGAGATGCAGCTCTATCGCGTCATGCTGGAGGCTGCTGCCTCCGAGCACAGCGCACGCATGGTCGCGATGCGCAACGCGACACAGAACGCGCTCGACCTGGTGGCCGAGCTCACGTTGACGTACAACAAGGCACGGCAGGCGCAGATCACGCGCGAGGTGAGCGAGATCGCGGCCGGTGCCAACGCGCTCGGCGCGCTCCAGTGAGACGCCCGACGGAAGAGGCGAGGTGAGAGCGATGACGACAGCGGTAGCGACAGGACGCATCGTGCAGATTCAGGGCGTGGTTGTGGACGTCGAGTTCCCGCCCGGGCAATTGCCTGACATCTACAACGCGCTCATCGTCGAGCGGCCCGACGGTGGTCGATTGGTGCTGGAGGTGCAGCAGCACCTCGGCAACGACTGGGTACGTGCTGTGGCGATGTCCACGACGGACGGGCTCAAGCGCGGAATGCCGGTGATCGATACCGGAGAGCCGATCAAGGTACCGGTTGGCCCGGCGACGCTCGGCCGGATCTTCAACGTGGTCGGTGAGCCGATCGACGAACAAGGACCGGTTCCGGAGGATGCACCACGCTGGCCGATCCACCGGCCGGCACCGGCATTCGAAGAACAGTCGACGCAGGTCGAGGTGTTCGAGACGGGTCTGAAGGTCATCGACCTGGTGGCCCCCTTNACCAANGGTGGTAAGGTCGGCGTCTTCGGTGGTGCAGGCGTCGGCAAGACGGTNATCATCATGGAACTGATCCGCAATATCGCGGCCGAGCATGGTGGATACTCGGGTCTTCTGCGGGGTNNGCGAGCGGACGCGCGAAGGAACCCAGCTCTGGCGGGAGATGCGCGAATCGGGCGTCATCGACAAGACGGTGCTCGTCTTCGGTCAGATGAACGAACCGCCCGGTGCGCGGTTGCGCGTCGGCCTGACCGGCTTGACGATGGCCGAGTATTTCCGCGACGAGGGGCGCGACGTGCTTCTCTTCATCGACAACATTTTCCGCTTCGTGCAGGCGGGTGCGGAGGTCTCGGTGCTCCTCGGGCGCATGCCGAGCGCGGTGGGTTACCAGCCGACGCTCGGTACCGACATGGGGCAGCTGCAGGAACGGATTACCTCGACCAAGCGTGGGTCGATCACCTCGGTGCAGGCGATCTACGTCCCGGCTGACGACTACACGGACCCGGCTCCGGCGACGACGTTCGCGCACCTCGACGCGACGATCGCGTTGGAACGGTCGATCGCGGAGCAGGGGCTCTATCCGGCTGTCGATCCGTTGGCCTCGACGTCGCGTATTCTCGACCCGAACATCGTCGGCCTGGAGCACTACACCGTAGCTCGCGAGGTGCAGCGGGTTCTCCAGCGCTATCGCGATCTGCAGGACATCATTGCGATCCTCGGTGTCGAGGAGTTGAGCGAAGAAGACAAGCTGATCGTGGCTCGCGCCCGCAAGATCCAGCGCTTCCTCTCGCAGCCGATGTTCGTGGCCGAGGCCTTCACCGGNCGACCGGGGCGCTACGTNCCGCGGCATGAAACGGTGCGTGGTTTCAAGGAGATCCTGGAAGGAAAGCACGACCACCTGCCGGAGCAGGCCTTCTACATGGTCGGGACGATCGACGAGGCGGTCGAGAAGGCCGAACAGATGGCCCGCGAGGCGTGAGCGAGAGGNNGANNATGGCGGGGAAGCTCCACGTCGAAGTCGTGACCGCCGAACGGCTCGTCTACTCGGTCGACGATGCCGATATGGTGATCGCACCCGGAGCGGAAGGGAGGCTCGGGATCCTCCCGCGTCACGCACCGCTCATTTCGCTCCTCGGCATGGGTGAGATGCGAGTCAAGCGCGGCCGCGAGGAAGACGTGTTGACGATCTTCGGCGGTTTCCTCGAGGTCGCCAACAACGTCGTGCGTGTCCTCGCCGATGCGTCCGAACGTGCCGAGGAGATCGACCTCGCACGGGCGGAGGAGGCGAGACAGCGTGCGCTGGCGCGGCTACGCGAGCGCCGTGCCGATATCGATCGGCAACGTGCCGAGATGGCTCTCCGGCGGTCGACGATCCGGATCGCCGTGGCGCGGAAGCGGAGGGCGCGACCGGGTGCCGGCGGCCCACCGCTGCCGGAGGCGGAAGGATAACGGGGGAACCGTGGCGGTCATCGCGGCGACCGAGCGGATCGTGACGCGTGGCGGCCGGTCACTGTACGGGCGNGTCGCCATCGGTGGGGCCAAGAATGCCGCTCTGCCTGCGATGGCTGCCGCCTTGTTGACCGAGGAGGAGTGCGTTCTCGAGAACGTGCCGCTCCTCGAGGACGTCTTCGTGATGGCTGAACTCCTTCGGGCGCTCGGTGCCGAGGTCGACCTCGACACCGAGCGCCATCGTGTCCGGATCCGAGCTGCCGAGATTCACGGTTATGAACCGCCACCGGAGCTGGTCGCGCGCATGCGTGCATCGTTTCTGGTGACGGGCCCGTTGCTCGCGCGGTTCGGCAGAGCGCGCTCCGTGCCGCCCGGCGGATGCCAGCTGGGCACGCGTCCGGTCGATGTTGATTTGCGTGGCTTCCGCAAGCTGGGTGCGCAGGTGGATATCGTCGACGGTACCTTCGTGCTCACGGCCGGACGCCTGCGTGGATGCAACATCTACATGGATTACCCGAGTCATACCGGTACCGAAAATCTCCTGATGGCGGCGACGCTCGCGCAGGGGCGCACGACCATCATCAATGCCTCGGCGGAGCCGGAAATCGTCAACCTCGGCGAGATTCTGATGGACATGGGGGCACGTATCAGCGGGCTCGGTACGTCGCGCATCGTCATCCAGGGAGTCGATCGCCTGCGCGGTTATCGGGCATCGGTGTTACCGGATCGCCTGGAGGCCGGTACCCTGGCCATCGCTGCCGCGATCACGCACGGCGAGGTGATCTTGGATCACGTGCGGGAACCGGACATGGCTCCGCTCACGCACAAACTGCGTGAGGCTGGTGCCGAGGTCTGGTGGAGCGAAACCTCGATGCTGGTGCGTGCGCCAGGGCCCCTCCAGGCCACGGAAATCCAGGCACTCCCGTTTCCTGGCTTCCCGACCGATCTCCAGGCTGCCTTCGCGGTTCTGATGACGCAAGCGCATGGGCGGAGCCGGATCTTCGAGCGGGTGTTCAATGACCGTCTCCGCTACACGAGCGAGCTCCGGAAGATGGGAGCTGCCATCGAGTTGATCGATCGCCAGCAGGCCCTGATCGAGGGTCCGACACCGCTGCGAGGCGCAGAGGTCCGCGCACTCGATATCCGCAGCGGCGCGTGCCTGGTTCTGGCCGGTCTCGTCGCGGAAGGAGAAACGGTCATCATCGACGCCCACCATCTCCGGCGCGGCTACGAAGACCTCGTCGGCAAGCTCGCGCACCTCGGCGCGGACATCCACTACGCCTGAGCCGACGCAGCCAACCATTCCAGTCGAAGAGGGAGTTTCCATGATGGCCTCATCGCCCTCAGTGCTTCGATCCCGACTGCCCGCTCTCGTCGTCGCGCTTCTCGTCTTCGGCTTTCTCGGTGTGGTGGCCTATGCGACGCAAACGTCGCGCGGTTCCAGCGAGCTCGGGATCGGCGGCCGTATCAACACCGCTGGCGCGCTGGTGCGCTTCACGGACCGCACCGCACCGGAGTTCGCGCTCCCCGCGCTGCGCGAGGACCGGACGATACGTCTCTCAGATTTCCGGGGGAAGATCGTCGTGCTGAACTTTTGGGGATCGTGGTGCCCGCCCTGTCGCGACGAAGCCCCGATTCTCCGGGCGTTCGCGCAGCAATATGCGACGCGCGATGTCGCCATCATCGGTATCGATGTCTGGGAACAAGACTGGAACGACGGACGCGCCTTTCTCAGCGAGTTCGGCATCGAGTATCCGAACGTCTACGATGAGCGAGGTTCGGTCACCATCGATTACGGCGTCTCCGGGGTTCCGGAAACGTTCATCGTCGACCGGGATGGCCGGCTGCTCGGCAAATACACCGGTCCGGTCAAGTCGGTCGAGCATCTCGCACAGTTGATCACTGACCTCGGTGCCGTGTTGCCACCCGCGCCATGAGGAGGTGCCGTGGAGCCGATCGATCCCGGTGCGGTGGTCCGCATCGTGTTGCGACTCGTGCATGCNCTTTCGGCTGCTATCTGGCTCGGCGCGGGCGCCTATCTNGTTTTCGCTTTGCTGCCGCTGCGGCGGGGATCGACCGCGGTGGGGGACGTCGTACGGGCGAGTCAGCAGCAATTCAGGCGCTGGTGGGTTGGCTCGAGTGCTCTTCTCCTCGGGTCCGGCGTTGCGCTGATGTTCGATCGACTCGCGGATGGGCGAGGAACGGCGACCTANGTCGGGTTGCTGGTGATCAAGGTCGGTGCTGGAGTCGTGGCGCTGGCTGCGAGNGGCGGACTGCTCCCGCGACCAGCCGCGAACCGGGTCGATACACCGAGCGGATTTCGTCTCTCGGGGCGCGCCGTGCTCGTGCTCGGAGCGCTCGCGTATCTCCTCGGTGTACTCTTATCGGTGATCTACCCGCCAGACCCGACCGCGGGCTGGCGGTGAAGGGACCTCGGGAACGAGCGATTGGGGGCGATGCATGACCAGCGCGGTCGCGACGAGTCAGCAGGTGCGCCGGGTACGCATGGACGTGCGCGTGCTCGGTATCGCACTCGTGATCGCGGCGGCGGTCGGTTACCTCATGTACACCGGCCTCCAGGGGACTGCCGCTTCGTATTTCGTCACGGTGAGTGAACTCCAGGCTCGGGGTACGGAAGTGAACGGACGTCGTGTCCGAGTCGGAGGCGACGTGGTTCCCGGTAGTATCGTGCATGGTGGACCAGGCGAACCCATCCATTTCCGAATTACCGATGGGACGAGCGAACTCGAAGTCACCTATAGCGGTGTGCTCCCGGATATCTTCGCTGACGGACGGCACGTGATCGTCGAGGGGCTGTATCGGACGGGGCAGCCCGTGCAGGCGGACAGCGTGCTCACGCAGTGTCCGTCGCGCTTCGAGGCGACGCCGCAAGCGGCCGCCAGCTGAGCCGGGTAGGTGAGCAATGGCGCACCTGGGTTCCGGAGCGCTGATTCTGGCCCTGATCCTCAGCTTGTACGGCATCGTCGCCAGTCTGCTCGGTGCGCGGCGGCGTTTCCCGGAGCTTCTCGAGAGCGGATTCCGGGCGACCTACGGTGTTGCCGTTCTGGTCACGCTCGCCGTTTTCGCACTCGTCATGTCGTTCGTCCGCCATGACTTCCGGCTGGCGTACGTGGCGGCCCGTTCGAGTCGTGACATGCCGCTTCACTACGTGATCGCCGCATTTTATGGTGGGCAAGAGGGAAGTCTCCTCTACTGGGCGATGATCGCCAGCGTGCTGGGCGCGATCGCTCTCTACCTGCATCGTCGCTCCGATCGCGTGCTGCTGCCCTACATGAACGCGACACTGCTCTCGATCCTGGTTTTTCTCCTGCTGGTCCTGACGGTCGTAGCCAGTCCGTTTCGGCTGCTTCCGGTCACTCCTCCCGATGGAGCCGGGCTGAACCCGCTCCTGCGGGACCCCGGGATGATGGCGCATCCACCGTTCTTGCTCGCTGGATATGCGAGTTTCAGCGTACCCTTCGCGTTCGGTATGGCCGCGCTCATCACTGGACGGCTCGGTGCGGACTGGCTCCGGGCGATCCGGCGGTGGGCGGTTCTCTCGTGGGCCATCCTGGGTATGGGGCTCCTGATCGGTGCGTGGTGGGCCTATCACGTGCTCGGCTGGGGCGGCTACTGGGGCTGGGACCCCGTGGAAAACTTGGCGCTCCTGCCCTGGCTGACCGGAACAGCGTTCCTGCACTCGATCATCGTGCAGGAACGGCGCGGCATGCTGAAGGTGTGGAACCTGGCTCTGCTGCTCGCGACGTTCGCGCTCAGCGTGTACGGCACGTTCATCGTCCGGAGCGGTATTCTCTCGTCCGTGCACTCGTTCGCGACGTCGGACATCGGTCACTGGTTCCTCGTCTATCTCGCGCTGGTGCTCGTCGTCGGAATCGGGCTCCTGGTCTATCGCTTGCCTGGCCTGCAGAGCGAGCGTCGCATCGAGTCGATCTCGTCGCGTGAGGCGGGCTTTCTTTTCAACAATCTGCTCCTGACAGCCATCGCCTTCGCGGTCTTCTGGGGAACCAACTTCGTTCTCTTCAGCGAACTGTTCTGGGAGACCCGGATCACCGTCGGTCCACCGTTCTACAACCGAGTTATCGGTCCGCTCTTGCTCGCTCTCTTGGCACTGCTGGCTGTCGGCCCGCTGCTCTCATGGCGGCGAACCGAGCCGCCCGTTCTGTTGCGTAATCTCCGCTGGCCGCTGGTTGCAGCGGCCGTCGTCGTGGCGGCTGGTCTCGTGCTGTTCGAGCGTGCCTGGGCGGCCTTCGCGTTCGGAGTCGTGGCTGCCGCGACCGTCGTAACCGTACAGGAATTCTGGCGCGGTATCGCAGCACGGCGTCGCATGACGCGTGAGAACCTTTTCGTCGCTGTGTGGCGTCTGATCCAACGGAACAACCGCCGGTACGGCGG
>Ga0065724_100600_pt1 | contig 25559 bp, 16 predicted proteins | sample TheenrcSG05JP960_FD_59111 | JGI IMG/M metagenome (GOLD analysis project Ga0065724, IMG submission 59111) | Thermophilic enriched microbial communities from mini bioreactor at UC Davis - Sample SG0.5JP960 | ecosystem: Engineered > Solid waste > Grass > Composting > Bioreactor | place: USA... | reverse complement strand
CGGAGCCGCCCGCCCGAGGCGCCCGCTTCGTTCCCTGTCAGCCCGCTCTGGTCCTCGATCCGCACGGTGCCGCCGTCGTTGGACAACCCACCGCCGTCGATGCCCGCGACGTTGCCGTTGACGTTGCTGTGGGTGAGGGTGACGGTCCCCGCGGCCGCATTGGCGATGCCGCCGCCGTTGCCCTCCGTCGTGTTCTGCTGGACCAGGCTGCGGTTCACGGTCAGCTCGCCCGCGTTGGCGATCCCGCCGCCGTTGCCGCCCGCGGCGCGACTCCGCATCACCGCGCTGCTGGTCAGGGTAGCGGTGCCGCCGTTGTAGACCCCGCCGCCCGCGCCTCCGGCGACGCTGTCCTCGACCGTGACATTCACCAGCGCCAGGGTGCCCTGATTCAGGATCGCGCCGCCGTCCGCGGTGACCTGGCCGGTCGTGTCTCCTCCGCGCGTCGTGAGGTTGTTGAGCTCGAGCGACGCCCCAGCGTGGACGTGGAACACGCGGTCGATTCCGGCGGCATCGACGAACGTCCGACCCGCGCCGGCGCCGGTGATGGTCAGCGTGTCGGTGATATCGAGGTCACCGGTGGCGGCCGCGTCTTCCCCGGTTCCGGTCAGCGTGAGCGTGAACGTGCCTTGCGGCAGCGCGATTACCGCAGGACCGGCTGCGGCATTGGCCTCCTGGATCGCCGCGCGCAGCGTGCAGACGCCGTTGCCCGGCGCCGTCTCGCAGGTGCCGTCGCCCGGCGCGGCGTCGGGGACGTCGCTGAAGTCGGTCACGGTGTAGGTCACCGCGTGCGTCTGATGGACCACGGCGAGACCGACGCCCGTGGCAAGGCCGAGGGCGACCGTCAAGACCAGCAGCCTCCGGAACCCGAGCAGCTTCCGCATGAACCGTGCATCCTCCACGTGGCACCCCCGGCAGCCCAGCGGCTGCCGGGTGCTTGAGCGACCGTTGCGAGGAGATCGGGCCGATGGGCAACGCGCGACGGGGAGATGGGCCACGCATCTCGTCCGCCTCGAATGTACGTACACGTGTTCGCACCGGTCAACGCGAGCCGATCGCCAACAAGTCCCTATTGGGGTGGGACGGCGGTCCCGCCGGGTCGTGGCCTGGGCACGAGCGGTGCGCAGGATGCGGCTACGCTGAAGATGGGGCACAATGGTTCCGGTGATGGGACCGGGTGGACCGAACATGAAGGAGGCCAGGCGATGGAGTACAGTGGGCAGGGCAAGGTCGCGGCCGCCCCGCAAGCAGTGTGGGACTTCCTCACCGATCCGAACCGCTACGGCGCGTGTGCGGAGGGCTTCGAGAACGTCAAGGTGGTCGACGACCGGCGCTTCACCTTTGAGCTCCACGCCTATGGGCAGCGGCTCAAGTGCGAGGGAACCTGGCTGGAGCGGGATGCTCCGCGGCGCGCCGTGATGCAGGTGCAGGGCGGCGACTTCTTCGGCAAGGCCAAGCTGGTCAACACCGTGGAGCTTGAGCCGGACGGTGACGGCACCTTGGTTCGGTGGCACACCGACGTAAGCCTCAGCGGTGTGCTCGCCAGGGTCGTCGGCGACCGGATCGGGTCGATGGTGGAGCGGATCAACCAGTCGGTGCTTGCCTGTATCGAGCGGGAGGTGGCGGCCGGGTAGTTGCCCGTCACCCCGCCGCGGGAAGGGGGAAACGCATGCGCGGTGAATATATCCTTCGCCTAGCGCTGGTGGGCCTCGTGGTGGGGGGTGCGGTTCGCTGGTATCGTCGCCGCACGCCCGCGCCGGTGCCTGTTGCCCCGACCCCCACGGCCGAGGATGTGTCACAGGACGTCGTCGAAGAGGCATCGAAGGGATCGTTCCCCGCCAGCGACCCGCCCGGCTGGATTCGCATCAAGACGTAGCCCGCGCGGCGCCGTCAGTTGTGCCGCGGCGCCGCCGGGCGGAGGATCCCCGTCTGCTCAAACACCCGTCGGACGATCGCCAGCGTCGATGCGTACGTCGAATCCATCCCGTAATAGGAGAGGCCGCGGGCGCCGAGCGTCTGCGCGCGCGTATACGGCGTATCCGACGCGTAGTGGATGATCCCCAGATCGATCGGGATCTCGGCCAGGTTCACGTGCTCCCCCTGCCCATGCCGGGTCAGGAACGTATCCTCGTAGAGCGCACTCAGATACGGCCCGGCCTCCATCTCCACCACCGTGTAGTTCTCGCGGTAGAAGAAGTCGAGGTACTCGCGGTTCTGCAGATAGGTGCCGAGCACCGTCACGGCGCGCTGGTGGTCAAGCGCTGAGCCGTAGACCAGGAAGGGTGTCAGATCCTCGACGCCGAAGCTGTTGCGCAGCCAGTAGGTATTGCCGCTGTGCTCGTCGAAGACCACGTCGGGGATCATGACGTCGCCGATGCGGGCGTTGAGCGTGGCCGCCTTCCCGAGGATGTAGACCCCCTTGATCTGGTGGGTGCTCATCGCGATCCGCGAGAAAATATGGTATGCGGCCATGCCGAGCGGGTAGTTGATGTTGATCACCACGGCGTCGGAGCCCTCCGGCCGGAGCTCCCCGAGCGCGCGCAGGCGCGGGTCGAAGTCTTCCGGCCGGAGGCGATTCAGCTCGATGATCTGGACGGCGACGTCCACCCCCGCCTCGGGCTCGATCGTCGTAATCCCGCGCTCCTCTTCTTCGGCATTGCGGGCGGCACGTTCCTCCGGGTGGACACCGTAGTAGAGCCGCGCGGTGTAGTAGAGGAAGTTGTCCCAGTTGCTGCGGCTGGTCCCGGCCTGCATGGCCCGGAGTTCCGGCAGCAGCTCGCGATTCTCCGTCTCCTCGACGAAGCGGATGAGCCGATCTCGCCGGCGGCGGGCGGTGCCGGAGAGGATGTTGACGATGCTGTGGGTGTTGGAGGAGATGAAGTAGATCGGGCGGTCGATCAGCTCGCGCTCCAGCAGCAGCTTCTCGATCGGCGTCCACCAGCGGTGGATCGTCCGCGCGTAGCCGACATACGTGCCGCCGAGCATCTGGAGCGTCAGCCGCTTCTTGTCCTGCGCCACCAGCTCCAGGTTCTCCCACAGCCGGTCACCCCAGGCTCCCGCCAGACGCTCCCAGTCGTTCGGTGCGATCATCAGCCGCTCGCGGATCTCCTCGACCACCTGCGGCGCCACGTTGCCGCCGGAGCCCGCCGCCTCGGCGATCAGCGACCGCAGGTGGTCGTCGCCGGCGATGATCGCGTGCATCTTGTTCCACTCGATCTGCCACGCGACGATGGTCGGCACCAGATCGTCGAGGTCCGACGCCGAGGCGACGAACGCGGCCAGGATCGCCTTGCCGTCGTACCACCAGCGCCGTCGCCGACCCGGCGCGGTCACGCGTTCCCACCGCTCCAGGTCCGGGTAGCCGGCCTGGGCGAAGTTGTAGGCCGACTGTCCCAGCACGATGTGCTGGACCTGAACCATGCTCGCCGGGAGCCGGAGGGTGCTGTACATGAACGCATTCATATCCGGCGCCTTTTCCAGGGCGCCTGCGTGCAGGCTCGATTGGATATTCAGGTGGGCCGGCTCCAGCGTTTCAACCTTGATCGGCCCCGAACTCTGGAGGAGCGTGTTGTACGTGCGGACGTAAAGGTCGACCTCCCGCTTCCCGGCCGTATGAATCGGGGCATGTTCTTGGGTCCGGGGGCTTGCCGAATCCCGCCCGATCGCTTGCTCGCTCCTAACGTGGTCGCTTGCCATCCGCGAACCCCTCTCGGCCATCGCCCCGTCCTTGTCGGGCACCCACTGGTGGGGGGAGTCTATGCCGCCTCACCGCCCACGCGCTCGCACGGCCACGTCGAACGCCACCAGCATCAACCCGAAGATCGCCGCGGCCAGGAAGACCAGCCCTCCCCAGGTGAACGACCGGGACGCCCCGGTGCCGAACCCCGCCACACTCACCACGAGCAATGCCCATCCGGCCGCCCCGGCCCAGCGGCCCTGACGGCCGTAGAGGTAGCCCACAATGGGCAGGTAGAGTGCCAGGATGATCACCAACGCGATTGCGGTCGACGACAGAACGCACCCTCCTTCGGCGTCGTGAGCCGGATCGGCGCCAGCACGTCATCGTGGCGGCATTGTAGGCACCACCCCGCGACACCGGCAAACACGCCCCACGCCAGTGGCCGCACAGGCCCAAGAGCACGTATACTTAGGCGAGCACCGCGCCGAAGTGGCGGAATGGCAGACGCGGCGGTCTCAAAAACCGCTGCCCGCAAGGGCGTGTGGGTTCGACTCCCACCTTCGGCACCCCCAGAATTCCTTATCCGGCGCGGAAATCGAAGAGGACCGGCCGTTCGGCCGGTCCTCGCTCCTCGGTTGATCCCAACGCTAACCCTAACCTGGCTAGCCGCTCCCCAGCATGGCATCCATGGTGGCCGCCGCTTCGGCATGGAGCGTCGGAAACAGGTGCGAGTAGGTATCGAGGGTCAATAGTGTACGCTCGGTGTGGACGCAAGCGCATGCTGCTACCGTGCGACCGTCAGCAGTCCTACTTCCCATCATCCGCCCCCAAAGCGCCGGAGCGCCGCCCAGGATCCCTTGGCCCGCTTTACGTCGGTCTCCGAGACGATGAGGTAGCGCCAGGTGGCCTCCACCTTCGGGTCGGCGCTGACGTGGTTGGCCCAGCGACGCGCTGCCTCGCGCTTGGCGTCCACCTCATCGCTCGCCATCGCTCGATCCATCTTGACCTCGATGATCCAGTGGATACCCTCCCGGTCGATGGCGATGAAATCGGGGTGATAGTCTCTCCCCTCCGTCCACAGAATGGGGAGGTCGCCCTGCTGGAGCCGCACCCATTGCACGATGGCCGGGTCGTCGTCTAACAGGTTCGCGACCTCACGTTCCGTGCTCGAGTCGAACCAATCCTCGGGATAGAGCGACTTGGCATAACCTTGGTAGCCGACACCTCGCCGGAAGAGACCATAGCGGTCCTGGCTCGTCTCAGCCCGACCAACGCGCGTCCGATTGAACGTGACTAGCTCCACCACCTGGTCGAAGCGTGGCTTGGCGGCGAACCGCCGCTGCTGCGTGGTCAGCACCTCGAGGAGTCCCTCGACGGCCCGGTCCAAAAAGGCGCTGAGTACCTTCGGTGCCTCGGGACCGAGCCCGGCCAGGAAGGCATCCACGATCTCGCCCGCCGGGCGGATCTCATTGGGGCGCGCAGGGACGACCGGGGCCGCGAGCACCCGTTTGATCAGCTCCTCCCGCAACTCTTCCAGTGGCTTCACGGGGACTGGCGAGTCGACGGTGTCTGCCGCGCGCTGGGTGACGAGTCTAGTGTGCCGGAAGCCGACGGGATCGACCTCCGTTTTGACGTCCAGCAGCACGCGGCGCAACGCGTCTGGTGGGTCGGCAGCCAGCCGTTCACCGAGCTGACGAAACGGCCCGAGATCGGTGATGTCGGCCAGAGAGAAGGAGCTGGGTGCAGCCGTCATCAGGAGGCGCGGCACGCGTAGCGCCGGCCGGTCATCACGCGGGACGAGGGTGCGGCTAAGCCCCTCGACCTGCTGCTCGGCTCGCCCCGTTGCGGTGTCGACGCTCTGCACCTGGATGAGCTGGCCCGTCGCGGTTCCACTCGTGCCCGACGACGGCATTTGCCCCAGTGGCGGGCTGACCTCGGTCCGTTCGACGACACGCTCGAGCTGTCCCTGGGCCGTTTGGCGCAGTACCGCGCGGGTGCGGTAGTCGATGAACTGTTCCTGTAGCACATGAGCCTTGCGCAGAAGGTCTTCGTAGCGCTCGTGCCCGAGCACCTCCAGTGTGTCCAGGAACTCGACGCCGGTGTAGCGGCCGAAGGGGAGTCGCAGGCCGCGCCCGAGTGTCTGCTCGGTCAACAGCTCCGAGACGGAGGCTCGGAGCGAGGCAATGACGTAGACGTTCTTGACGTCCCAGCCCTCCTTGAGCATCCCGACTGAGATGACGATGCGGTACGGGTTGTCCGGCTCTTCAAGTTGGTCCAGCTTGGCTAGTGCGTCGTCCGGGGCCTTGGAGTGCACGGTGAGCACACGATCAGCGTAGCGACCGTCGGCGAAGCTGGGGTCGGTGACGATCCTGGTGATATTCTCAGCCTCGTCGATGTTAGGCGCGATCACGAGCATGACTGGCGCAATTGGGGTGGCGCCGGTTTCGCGGCACCAGGCCTGAATCGCCTGCTCCTTCAACTCCAGCAGCCGAACTCCATCGCGGAGCTTGGTCTCGGCGTCGGTCCGATCGTCGGTCCGCCCGACGAGCACCGGGGTCTTCACCAGTCGGTCCGCGATGGCGGCCGCCAGCGGGTAGCGGTAGATGATCTGATCCTTCGGGGTGCGCGGGTGCGGAGTAGCGGTCAGACCGAGGTGCACCCAGGGGTTCAGGTCGCGGACCGCACGCGAGAAAGCTTGGCCATAGTAGGTGTGGTGCTCGTCGGCGAAGACGGTGAGATTGGGAATGCTCTGCAGGTGGGCGTAGAACGCGGTGCCCAGCCCCTCCTGGAACTTGTGCGTCCGGCGGCCGACCTTCGACTGGGGGTGAAGCAGGGCTTGTACGGTGAAAATGTAGAGCTTGACCTGGGTCGGATCGTCCATTGCGGTGCGCATCGCTGGCGAGATGAAGTTGTCGCTGGTGATCACCACCGGCTGGGTCTCCATCCCCCCTAGCAGGCTCTTAGGATGGCCCGGAGTGAAGTTAGCCACCGTCTTCTCGAGGATGGTGCGCCCAGGCGTGATCACCGCGAAGTCGCGCACCCCCTCGGCCGCGAGGTACTCGAGGGCAGCCGCGAGCACATAGGTCTTGCCGACGCCGGTGGCCACGTCGATTACCCCCTCAAACGGAGGCGGCTGATTCTCGATGCGGTAATGGTGGGCAATCTCTACCGCGATGCTCTCCAGCGCTTCGCGGTTGGGCGGGCGTAGGTCGAGTCGGGCGGCAATCGCCGCGATCCGGTCGAAGTCGACGAGGTCCGTGGCGGCGGGTAGCGTTGCGGTCATCGCTTTGCCTCCCCTGCCTGCGCCGTAATCGGTACTGTCTCCGGATCGTCAAAGAGCCTGGATCGTTGCCCGCGCACCGCGTGGCGATACTCGGCCAGGATCGACTGGGGGATCTTACGGGCGCTGGAGCCTGGCCGCAGCGTTCGGAGGAATTCGGCCGCTGCCGGGTCGAGGGCTGTGCCGCAGACCAGCAGCCGTTCCTCCGGGCCGAGAGCGCGCACGAGGAGCTGGATCACATCCTCGTTCACCACACCGTCAACGACCGCGAGCCGGCTGCGGCCTTTGCGTCCACAGAACGGCGGGTCATGCTCATAGGCGTAGCCGAGTTGGGCAGCGGTCGTCTCGGCCAGTGTGCCATTGGTGGCCCACTCACTCAGGAAGATTTGGCCTCCGATCTCAACAAACATCGAGGGGGCAACCTCCAGCACACGGAACCCACCTCCGCCGTGCCAGATCGTTTCCTTCTTCGTCTTGTCGATCTCACGAAGGGCTCGTATGAGCGATCGCACCGTCGAGTCATCGAGTTCACTGACCTGGGCCAAAATCCCGGCCTTGTGTAAAGCATTCAGTGTCCGTGCGGCAGCGCGTGCGTCGCCGGGCTTGACTCCGTTGGGTAAGTCGTCACCAACGAGCGTCTCGACCGTGGTGATCCCTCCGGGGTCCTCACCCGCCACGACTTTCCGCAAGCGTGGCAGGGCATAGGTGTCAATTGTGGCCGCCTCACGCTCGATGCCAATCCATCGCCGGCCCATCTTGTGGGCGACGGCGGCCGTCGTGCCCGAGCCGAGGAAGCAGTCGAGCACGATGTCACCGGGGTTGGAGGCGATCTGAATAATCCGCTGGAGCAAGGCCTCGGGCTTGGGCGTGTCGAACGGTGGCTTATCTGGGAAGAGCTTCAGGATTTCGTCCTTCGCAGTGCCGGTAGTCCCCACCTCTTCGTGGGGCCAGATGGTTACCGGAACCAGCCCTGCCGGCACCTCAGACCAGAAACGCTTGATCGCTGGTGCCGCGTCACCATCCTTCCCAAACCACACGCGGTTATCGGCGACAAGTTCCTCGAAGCGCTCGCGCACGTATAGCCAGCACCTCCCGGGTGGTGGGTTCACCACCCGCCCGGACGGTAGGGTGATTGGGTAGAACTGCTCGCGGCGGCGGCCGGGCCCAGCTTTTGCATGAGCCGGTAGCGGCTTCCAGGGCCCTCGCGGATCGTTATCGGGATTCGTGTAGCGACTCTTCTGTTCGTTGGTGGCTGGCAGCAGATTGCGGACGGCTGCCCACGCGCGGCGGCTCCTTGCGTGCACCAGGATGTAGTCGTGGGTCGTCGAGATGTCCGTCCGGTTCTCCCGGGTGTACGACTTCTCCCAGATAATGGTGGCAACGAAGTTCTCCCGCCCAAAGACTTCATCCATCACCGCCTTTAGGTAGGCCTGCTCACTGTCATCGCAGTGGACCCATACCGAGCCGTCGGGGGCAAGTAGGGTCTTGATGGCGAGCAGGCGGTCCCGCATCATCGTCAGCCAGACTGAGTGCTCCAGCGCGTCGTCGTACTGGAGAAACGACTGCTGCGTGTTGAATGGAGGATCGAGGTAGGCAAGCTTGACCTTGCCGACATACTCCCGCGCAAACTCCGGTAGCTTGATCAGGCTCGTTAGAGCATGGAGCGCGTCGCCCCGGATCATGAGGTTGTCACTCGCCCGCCGTGTATCGTCGGCTACCATGCCGATAGTACATACGTCGCGCAGCAGGCGCACCTCGGCGACCCGGTAGTCCTGGGGCGGCACCCATTCGTAGGAGCCGTCATCGTGCGCGAGGAGCCGCAGGTGCTTGTTTGTCCAGGTGAGCTCCAAACGCCCCTCGTATCCCGCCACTCTAGCGCCTCCTCATACGGGTACGCAGTACCGATAGCTGGGCCTTGACACGTTGGACACCCCGTACTCGCCCTCATGAGGCCTGCACTCACTCGACTCCCTCACCCGCACAAGCGCAACCCACCCGTTCGCCGATCAAGGCAAGGCTGGCGCCTCATGAGCGGGGATAGGAGACTTGTTGGGGGACATCATCACCAGCCCATCTTGATGCCAGTGTAGGTAGAGATTGCACAACTAGTCAACGGGACAAACCGTGCATCACAGGCGACGGGCCAGGTCCATCCGCCGTTAGGCGCAGGATAGAGGGATGGGAGGTTGCAGGATCAGCTGGGGCCACTCTTGTTTCGGTCGGCCTCTACCTCGCTACCGCAGAGGATCAGGCGACAGGCATCCGCGCCGATCCAATACGGTAAGACCGCTGCCCGCAAGGGCGTGTGGGTTCGACTCCCACCTTCGGCACCCCTTGTTTTCTGCATATCGACGCCGAACCGGAAAACCCCGCTCCGTGGGGAGCGGGGTTTGTTTTGCCAGTGTGACCATCAGCTTGCCGCCCAACTGCCTCACGAGCCGAGCCCCCGTCCAATGCGTCGACCGCCTGCTCATGCATCGGAGGACTGCGATGGCAATACGTGTCCAGGGTCGGCGTGATGGCTGCGCGCCAGCGGCAAGGTGGCCGGTGTGGTGGAGGTTGTGGAGATTGATTGACGGAGCAGGGGCACTGCGTTATCGTCGCCGCGGAACTGTTGCCCAAGGCGATCGATTGGGAAGGCTGGTGGCAGGGGAGCGTGCCGCCGCCTGACGGTTCAGGCGTGGGTGCTGGTCTCCGAATGCGGGTTCTGGGATCGGAGGGCTCGGTACGTGATGATGGCGGGGACGGGTGGTGGCGCTTGACCGGATGGGTGCCGGGGCGATGAGGTGATGGATGCGGGGGCAGCGGGATGCTCGTAGCTGATGCCTTGCCACGACGGGCGGATGTCGTGGTGATCGGGGCTGGGGTGTTTGGTGCGGCGACGGCGTTCCACCTGGCGGAGGCCGGGGTGGACGCGGTCGTCGTGGAGCGCGGCGACTTCTGCAGTGAGGCCTCGGGTGCCAATGTCGGCCTGGTGTCGCTTTCCCCCAGGCCGCCTGGCCTGATGGCGGATCTGTGCCGGCATGCCACTGACCTGTACGAGTCGCTGAGTGAGCGTCTGGGGCGCGAGGTGTATTTCCAACCCACCGGCGTCATTCGGGTGGGGATGACGGAGGAGTCCCTCGCGGATGTGATCGACTGGGCNGAGNGCCAGCGGTCGGTGGGGATCGAGGTCGAGGTCTTGTCCGGCGANNAGCTNCGGGAGCTTGAGCCGCTGCTGCCGGAGGGGGTGCTTGGGGGGTGCCACACGCCACGGGGNGGNTTCGTGTCNCCCTTCGCGGTGGTGGCNGGGTATCTNGAGCGNGCGCGGGAGTTGGGAGCCAAGCTGGTCCCGATGACCACGGTCACGGGGATCACCGTCCGGGGAGGGCGGGTGGTCAGCGTCGAGACGACCCGGGGGCGGATCGAGACGGAGACCGTGGTCAATGCGGCGGGTGCCTGGGCGGGTGAGGTCAGCGCGATGGTGGGGCTCCACACGCCGGTCATCCCGATCCGCGGGCAGGTTCTGGTCACCGAGCCGCTGACCTGCTTGCCACGGCGCGTGGTGATGGGGATTTCGCCCTCGATCCGGAGCACCTGGGCGGCGAACGGGATCATCGGGAGCATCCAGGAAGACGCAGGCTTCGAAAAGCGCGTGACACTGGCGGTGATGCGGGACTTTGCCAGGGGGATCACCGAGATGTACCCACACCTGCGGCACGTCCAGGTGATCCGTGCCTGGTCGGGTTTGCGGCCCAAGACACCGGACCGGATGCTGATCCTCGGCCAGACGGACCAGGTGCGCGGATTCGTGGTGGCCACTGGTGGGTTCGACATCGGGATGATGCTCGGCCCAGCAGTAGGGGAAGTGGTGGCGGACGTGGTCCTGGGGAGAACGCCCCGGTTTGATCTAACACCCGCTCGGCCCGACCGCTTTGCCGCATGAAACAACGCCAAACCGGAAGCCACGGACGCTCAACTCGCGAGGCGGGAGTATGGCCCACCCAGAGGCTCTGGAGGAGGTTTGATGGGCGTGCGAATCGACGCGGGTGACCACGAAGAACCGGCTCACGAGCACACCTTTACCTTCTCCTGGAACGGACAGGAAATCCGCGCGCACCGCGGCGCGACGATTCTCGGTGCGTTACTCGCGAGTGGGCATCGGGTGCTCCGCACGACGCGCATCGCGGGCGAGCCACGCGGTCCGCTGTGCGGCATCGGGGTCTGCTACGAGTGTCTGGTGACGGTCGACGGGAAGCCGAACCGGCGTGCCTGCGTCACTACGGCACGACCGGGCATGGTCGTGACATCCGGCGCGGTCGCGCGTGCGGACCGAACGGAGTCGTGAGCCATGACGCGGAAACAGGCGGTGGCCATCGTCGGGGCTGGGCCGGCGGGGATCGCGGCCGCGCTGGCTCTCGCGGAGTACGGCGTCCCGGCGATCCTCATTGACGAAGCCGAACACGTCGGCGGGCAGTACTACAAGCACTTCGGCGTCGCGCCGGGGTCCAGCCGCGGTCGTGGGTTGGACCAGTTGCGCCAGCAAGGCCGCGAACGGCTCCACGCGCTGGAGCGGTCGAAGGTCGACGTGCGGCTCGGGACGACGGTGTGGGGCTTTTTCGAGCCGAATCGGCTGGCGCTCGTGGCCGACGACCGGGTGGATGTCCTGGAGGCGGCGGCCGTCCTGATCGCGACGGGTGCAATCGAGCGGGTCGCGGCGTTTCCGGGGTGGACCCTGCCCGGTGTGATGACCGCCGGAGCAGCGCAACGCGTGCTCAGCCACGACGGTATCTTGCCGGGGCGGCGGTTCGTTCTCGCGGGTACCGGACCGCTCCTCCTTGCGATTGCCACCCAGATTGTCGAGGCGGGCGGTGAGGTCGCCGCCGTGGTCGACTGCGTCGGGCTGACGGAGCCGACGCACAGACTCCGGCACGCTCAGGCGGTGGTCGGCCAGCCTCGCCGCCTCCGGCAGTGGGCGGACTACCGCCTTGCCCTCCGCCGGGCCGGTGTCCCGTACTTCCACAACTACACAGTGGTGGAAGCCCGTGGCGATGGCGAACTCCGCGAGGTGGTCATTGCGGAGAAGGATGCCGGGTGGAACATCGTGCCGGAGACGAGGCAGGTACTCGAGGCCGATACGCTCTGCCTGCACTTCGGGTTTGCGGCATCCACCGAGCTGGCGCAGCTTGCCGGGTGCGCGCTCGCCTTCGCGCGGGAGCGGGGCGGTTGGTACGTGGCACACGACGATGGGATGCGCGCCAGCCGGCCGGGGTTCTATGTGGCGGGGCAGGTGAGTGGGATCGGCGGAGCCGACCTCGCCGAAGCCACCGGTGCGCTGGCGGGGCTGACGATCGCATACGACCTGGGGGTGATCGGAGCCGAGGCGTATGATCGGGCGGCGCGGCCGCTCCGTCGCACGATCCGGCAGGGTCGCGCCTTCGCCCGGATGCTCAACGAGGTGTACACCGAACCGCCCGGGATCGCACGCCTGGTAGAGCCGACAACCGTGCTGTGCCGCTGCGAGGAGGTCACGGCGAGCCAGATCGATCAGGCAGTTGCGGCCGGGGTGACCACGCTAAACGGGCTGAAGCGGCGCACGCGCTGCGGGATGGGCTTCTGCCAGGGACGGATTTGTTCGCAGGTGGTGGGGCGTTACCTCGAAGGTAGGTATGGCGTGGCACCGGACGAGGCAGGCGTCTTCAACGCGCGGGTGCCGTTGAAGCCGGTGCCGCTAGGCGCTCTCGCGACCATTCCGGATGACGCGTCGTAGCGCGTCTACCGCCGCCTGACGCGAGCCGCTCCCCTCGTCGAGGATCGCCAGGGTATAATCATTAGAATCAGCGAACCGAACCGACCGCACGACCGGGGCCGACTTGATGAGCGACGGAGGATACGCGCCCGGTTCCACGGATTTCGACGGCAGCGAATGGCTGACCCTGCCCGCCGTTGCCCGCCACTTCGGGGTGTCCACGCACACGATCCGCCGCTGGATTCACGACGGCAGGCTACCGGCCGAAAAGCGTGCGGGGCGCTTCGGGGAGCAGTTCTTCGTACCCTCGGCTGCGCTGGATCGTGCCCAGGAGCCGGCCCAAGAGCCGGATCATGGCGCCGTGTGGGGTGACCCGAGTACCGGACGGCAGCTCATCGGACGCCGCGTGGAGTTCGAGCGGTTGCTCGCTGCGCTGCACGCGGCGATCGAGGGGCGGGGCGGCGTGGTCCTGGTCGCGGGGGATGCGGGCGTTGGGAAGTCGGTGTTGATCGAGACGCTGGCGGGCGAGGCGCGTGCGGCCGGCGTGCAGGTGATCGGCGCCCGGTGCTACGAGTTGGACGGCACGCCGCCCTACGGCCCGTGGCTCGAAATGTTCCGCACTGACCGCGCACCGCCGAATCTGCCCGTCCCCGCCCCGGCGCTCTCGGTCAAGGATGCGCTCGAGGCGGTCGCGGGACGGCGGAAGCTCCACGATCAGGTCCTGTCGTTCTTCACTGAACTCTCGCGCCACCGACCGGTGCTCCTCCTCCTCGGAGACGTGCACTGGGCGGATGAAGAATCGATCCACCTCCTGCGGCACCTCGGCCGACAGGTTGGTCAGCGTCCGATCCTGATCGTCGTGACCTACCGGCATGTCGAATTGCGGCCGAACGAGCCACTCTACCGGCTCCTTCCCCATGTGCTGCGCGAGACCGAGGCCGAGCGCATCACCCTGCGCGAGTGGGACCGGGAAGCCGTCGTCGAGTTGGTGACGGCACGCTATCCCCTTTCCCAGGCGGACCAGGATCGGCTGGTCACGTTCCTGTTGCACTCGTCCGAAGGCAATCCCTTCTTCGTCAACGAGTTGCTCCAGTCGCTGGAGGATGAGGGGGTGCTGCGGCTCGCCGGCGAGGGCTGGGTTCTCGGTGAGCTGAGCGGTGTCCGGGTGCCGCCGTTACTCCGCCAGTTGATCGACGAGCGGCTCGAGCGTCTTGCGCCCGAAGCACGCCACCTGTTGCAGGCCGCCGCGGTTATCGGGGAGGAGGTTCCCATCGACGTCTGGCAGGCGGTGACGGAGGTGAGCGATGAGGCGCTGGCCGACGTGATCGAGCAGGCGCTCGCGGTCCGGGTGATGGTCGAGCTGCCGCAGGAGCCCGTGCTGCGGTTCCGGCACAAGCTCTACCGCCAGTCCCTCTACGAGCACATGATCCTGCTCCGCCGACGGTCATGGCACCGTCGGATCGCAGAGGTGCTCGCCGCCGAGCCCAACCCCGATCCGGACGTGGTGGCACGGTATTTCTCGGAGGCCGGCGACCCGCGGGCGGCCGAGTGGTTGATCGCGTCGGGACGGCGGGCGGCCGGCGCATTCGCGCTGGCGGTGACGGCTGCGCGGTTTGAGAAGGCGCTGGCGATCCTGGAAGGGGACGACCACCGGAAGCGAGAGCGTGCGTGGCTCCTCTGTGAGCTTGCCGAGGCGTACCGCTTCACGGACCCGCAGCGAGCGATCGCGTACCTCGACACCGCCCAGCGCATCGCCAATGAGGTTGGCGACGAGGAGCTGCGGACCATCATTCCCTATTGCAACGCCCGGGTGCGCACGTATGCCGCGCAGAACACGTACGCCGCGCTGCGTGAAAGTTGGCGGGGCATCGAGGGATTGCCGGAGTCGACCCGACATGCCCTGGCAGGCACGCCGCTCGCCTACGCGGTCAGCCGCGCCACGTACGCGCAACTCCTCGCACACTATGGCGCCTACGGCCCGGCGCTGGAACAGGCCGAGCGGTTCCTGGCGGAGTCGCCTTTGGCCGATCCCCGCGAGCACGGCACGGCCTACTTTGCCATCGGGCTGGCGCACGGCGGGCTGGGCCGGCCGAGCGAGGCGAGGGCGGCCTTCGACCAGGCTCGCACCTACTTCCGGCAGACAGAGGCGTACCACATGGTCGGGGCGACCTATGACTGGGAGCTCGATCTGGTGCTTCAGGTCTACTATCCGGATCGTGTCGAAGAGCGGCGCCGGATGCTGGATGAGGCGGCGCGGGCGTGGCGTCACTCGGTCTTCGGAGCGCTCGTCCCGCCGGGCTCCCTCCCGACGATGATCGACTCGCTCTTGCTCGAAGGACGCTGGGACGAGGCGCGTGCCAGCGCCACGGCGTTCCTGGGTGCCAATGCCCAGCCGCTCGGCATGCGGCGGATTCTGGCCGATCTCGACCGGCGCCAGGGGGACTCGTCCCGCGCGTGGGCGCGCATCGCCGAAGCGCTGCCCGACGGCCCCGACACCGAGCCGCCGCTGAGCCACTTCCCCTTCGGCCTGCGCCTGATCGGCGTCGCCGCCGAGCTGGCTCTTGACGACGGCGACCTCGATTGGGCGCGGCGGTGGATTCTGGCGCTGGAGCGCTGGCTGGACTGGAGCGACATCGAAGTGGGCCGGGCTACTCCGGACCACCTCTGGGCACGGTACTACGCGGCGCAGGGGGATCTGGATCGCGCCTGGCAGTGTCAGCGCGAAGGGCTGCGGCACGCGAGCAACCCACGTCAGCCGCTGGCGATGCTCACCGCGCATCGGACGCTGGCGCGCCTGGCGACTCTGCGGCGGGACTTCGCGGCAGCGCGCCAGCACCTCGTCGGAGCGGAGCGGCTGGCAGCGTCGTTTGAAGCGCCGTATTCGCTGGCGCTCGTTCAGGTCACCCACGCGGAACTGCTGATCGCCTCCGGCCGCGGTCACGAAGCCGGTGGGTTGCTCGCCGCAGCGCGTGCGACGGCCGAGGCGCTCGGGGCCAAGCCGCTGCTTGCTGTGATCGACAACCTGGAGCCACGCCCCACGGCCGTGCCGGGCGGGCTTTCCGCTCGCGAGATCGAGGTCCTCCGCCTCGTCGCCGAGGGGCTGACGGACGCCGAGGTTGCCGTGCGGCTCTCGATCAGCCCCCGCACGGTGGGCGGTCACCTCCAGTCGATCTACAACAAGCTCGGCATCTCCTCCCGCACGGCTGCGACCTCCTTCGCCCACAAGTACGGGCTGGTGCGATAGCGCCCGCGCTGTCCGACGTATCACGGCCCGCAGACGCCTGGGGTGGGTTGTGTGTCCCGCCTGCACGGTGGTGCGGATGTCATCCTGAGCGGAGACGGTGCGTCGTTCAGTCGGACCCGGAGGCTCCGTCCGGGTCGAAGGATCTCTACGTTGATTGAGTTCCGACGCGAGATCCTTCGCTGCGCCACCCGCGGCCCCCGCCGCGGACGGCTCCGCTCAGGATGACGGCCAACGCGAATGGGGTTCGACCGCATTCGGTCTCAGGCAGCGGGGTGACCTGCGCCCGGCGGACCGAGTTGGGACCCCTGCGTAGGAGTGAAACAGGTAATGCTCACGGTGGCGGGAGACGCGGGCTGGACTATCGTCGGGTGCAGGGAAGCGCCTCGGCGTCATGTCCGGCAGCGGACGCGGACGATGGGTGCCCCGGCAACGGGAAGCGGGCGCGCTCGGAGTCGTCAGAGGCGCTCCGGCTGGGATGCGAGATCCGTGCGGACGACGGAGGAACAGGATGGCCGACCAGCCCGCCATACTCATCGTCGATGACGAGCCAAGCGTCCTCGCCGCGGTCGCGCGTGACCTCCGAGCGCGGTACGGCGAACATTACCGGATCCTGCGCGCGGAGTCCGGTGCGGAGGCGCTCGACGCGGTGCGACGACTGCGCCTGCGCAATGCGCCGCTCGCGCTGCTGATCGTCGACCAGCGGATGCCCGGCATGACCGGGATCGAGTTCCTCACCGAGGCGATCCAGATCTACCCGGATGTCAAGCGGGTCCTCCTGACGGCGTACGCCGACACCGAGGCGGCGATCCGGGCGATCAATGACGTGCAGATCGACCACTACCTGCTCAAGCCGTGGGATCCACCCGACGAGCGGCTCTACCCGGTCGTCGATGAGGTGCTGGACGACTGGATGGCGAACTGGTCACCGCCGTTCGAGGGGGTCCGACTCATCGGTCACCGGTGGTCGGTCGAGACCTTCGAGCTCAAGGATTTCCTGGCGCGGAATCTGGTGCCCTACCGGTGGCTCGACGTCGAGAGCAACCCGGAAGCGCGGGAGCTGGCCAGCCAGACCCGGCTCGACCTGACGCGCCTGCCGGTCGTCATCCTGCCGGATGGCACCACGCTCGAACAGCCGAGCCAGCAGCAAGTGGCCGCGCGGATCGGGCTCACGGTGCAGGCCGCCCTGCCCTTCTACGACCTCATCATCGTCGGGGGCGGACCGGCCGGGCTTGCGGCGGCGGTGTATGGCGCATCTGAGGGACTGCGCATCCTTCTCATCGAGCGCCACGCTCCAGGCGGGCAGGCCGGAACCAGCTCGCGGATCGAAAACTACCTGGGCTTTCCCGCGGGTCTCAGCGGGTCCGATCTGGCACGCCGGGCCGTCGCCCAGGCACGGCGTTTCGGGGCCGAGATCCTCAATGCCGAAGTGACCGGTTTCCGGCTGGAGGGGCAGTACCGCATCGTGCAGACAGCGAGCGGTGGCGAGATCAGTTGCCACGCGCTGCTGATCGCGGCCGGGGTGTCGTACCGCCGGCTGGAGGCACCCGGTGTCGACCGGTTGCACGGCAAGGGCATCTACTACGGCGGCGCGCTGTCGGAGGCGATGGCGGCCAAGGACGAGGATGTCTTCATCGTCGGCGGCGGCAACTCGGCCGGCCAGGCGGCCGTGTACTTCGCACGGTTTGCCCGCTGCGTGACGCTCCTGGTGCGCGGCGACTCGCTGCCCAAGTCGGGTATGTCCCAGTACCTGGTTGATCGCATCGCAGAGATTCCGAACATCCAGGTGTGGTTCCGCACCACGGTGGGCGAGGCGCTGGGCGAGACGCGCCTCGAAGGGCTGCGTCTTGCGGACGCACAGACCGGGGAGGAGCGGACCGTCCCGGCGAATGACCTGTTTATCTTCATCGGCGCCAAGCCGTTCACGGATTGGATGGGGGACTTGGTGGCACTCGACGATGCGGGGTTCGTTCTGACAGGACCGGACCTCAAGGGGGCGCGCAACGGCGCGGCGCGCTGGCCGCTGAAGCGACAGCCGTACCTGCTGGAGACGAACGTCCCAGGGGTGTTCGCCGCGGGAGACATCCGGCACCAGTCGATCAAGCGGATCGCGTCGGCGACGGGCGAGGGGGCGATGGCCGTCCATTTCGTCCATCGCTACCTGAGCAGCCTGTAGGCATGGCCATGCAGCGACAGCGTGCGGCTGACGACGGCACCACGACTCAACTGCGCGAGATCCTCCGCAGGGGCGACTTCTTCGCCCAGCTCCCGGACGCGGCCCTCGACTGCGCTGATCGGGACAACGGAGCCGATGGCGCTCGATCAGGGGGCGACGCTCATCGCGGAGGGGGATGAGGCGGAGACCGCGTTCGTCATTTTGACGGGCGAGGTGGAGATTCTCCGGCGGTCGGGCGAGATCGACGTGCCGATCGGCGTGCGCGGCGCGGGCGAGATCGTCGGCGAGATGGGGATGCTCGGTGGGTCCGGGCGGACGGCCACGGTGCGAGCGCGGGTGGCCAGCACCGTCCTCCCGATCTCGCGCGAGGTGTTTGAGCGGACGCTGCTCGCCAATCCAACGGCGATGCTCGCCTTGCTGCGCACGGTCATCCAGCGTCTCCAGGGGGCCGAGAGCAGGCTGGTGCAGCATCAGAAGATGGCCGCGCTCGGCACGCTGGCCGCCGGCCTGGCGCACGAGCTGAACAACCCGGCGGCCGCGCTGGTGCGCAGTGTTCAGCAGCTCCACGACATCATCGGCGAGTGGGAACGTCGTGCCGGCGACCTCGGCGCGAGCGGGCTGCATGCCGACATGCTGCCGATCCTGTCGGCGCTTCAACAGGACATCGAGACCCATGCGGGCGATGCGGTCTGGCTCGATGCGGTGACCCGGAGCGACCGGGAAGTGGCCGTGCAGGAGTGGCTTGACGAGCGGAACATCGCCGAGAGCTGGAAACTCGCGCCGCAGCTCGTGGATGTCGGGTGGGATCTCGAACTCCTCCGGCAGTTGCAGGACTTCGTGCCTCCCGACCAATTACCGGCCGTGCTCCGGTGGCTCGCCGCCGGCCAGGGCGTCTACCGGCTGCTCCATGAGATGACGGCGAGTGCCCGGACGATCTCGGAGATCGTCGCGGCCGTGAAGTCCTACACGCGGCTCGACGAGGCGCCGGTCCAGGAGGTGGACATCCACGAGGGGATCGACCAGTCGCTGACGATCCTCCGCTACAAGCTCCGTGGGATCAAGGTGTCGCGCGAGTACGACTGCTGCGTGCCGCCGATCACGACCTCGGCGAGCGAGTTGAATCAGGTCTGGACGAACCTGATCGACAACGCCGCCGACGCGATGGACGGCGAGGGGCACCTGCGCATCCGCACCGCGCTCGAGGGCGACTCGGTCGTCGTCGAGATCAGCGACACCGGCCCCGGCATCCCACCCGGCGTGCAGGGGCGGCTGTTCGAGCCCTTCTTCACGACGAAGGAGCCCGGGCAGGGAACCGGGCTCGGCCTGAACATCAGCTACAACATCGTCCGCAAGCACCATGGGGAGATCACGGTCGACTCGCGTCCCGGCCAGACCCGATTCATAGTCAGCATTCCGAGTAGGGGAGGCTGCGCGTGAACCAGATGGTGCGGGAGGGCATGACGCCTGCCCTGCGTGACGGCGGTGCTCGTGAGCGCCGCGTGGTCACCATTCTCTTCTGTGACGTCGCCGGTTCCACCAGCATCGCCGAGCAACTCGACCCCGAAGAATGGGCCGAGATCATGCACATGGCCTTCGATGCGCTCATGCGGCCGATCGAGCGGTACGGGGGCACCATCGCGCGCCTAATGGGTGATGCCGTCCTTGCGTTCTTCGGCGCACCCCGCGCGCATGAGGACGACCCTCGGCGCGCGATCCTGGCTGCGCTCGACATCGTAGCCGAGGTGGCGCCGCTGCGCGACCTCGTGCGCCAGACCTACGGGCTGGAGTTCAACGTCCGGATCGGCATCAACACCGGCGATGTCGTGGTGGGGGAGTTCGGCTCGGCCGCGATGAACGAGTACACGGCGATGGGTGATGCCATCAACCTCGCCGCGCGGCTGCAGCAGGAGGCCGAGCCGGGCAGCATCCTGGTCGGGGAAACGACGTACCGCGCGACAGCCCCGTTCTTCCGCTTCGAGTCGGTCGGGCAGCTCGCGCTGCGCGGCAAGGCGCGAGCCGAGAACGCCTATCGCGTACTGCAGCCCACGGATGTCAGTGGCCGTCTCTGGGATATCGCCGGGCTGGACGCGCCGCTGATCGGGCGCACGGCCGAGTTGGACCTGTTGTGCCGTGCCTATGAGGGCTTGAGCACCGGGAAGGGGCACGTTGCCTGCCTCATCGGCGACGCGGGCATGGGCAAGAGCCGGCTGATCGCCCACCTGCGGGGCGTCTGGGAGGCCGACCGCGGCCGGGGCGGCGACGTCGCGTGGCTCGAACATCGCGTCGTCTCGTTCGCCGGGTTGGAGCCCTACGGTGCGCTCCGGCAGCGCCTGCGCCGCGTGTTCGGCATCGCCAGGCACGACACGGCCGAATCGGTGCACGCCAAGGTGATGCGCGCCACGCAGCACTTCCCCCCGGCAACCCGGGAGCGGGCGACGCGGATCATCACCGCGGTCCTCGGGGTAGGCGATGAGGCGTCCCCGGCGCAGGCGATCAGCGAGGGGATCTCGGCCGACGCGTTCAGGCGTGAGCTTGCCTTGGTGATGAAGGAGCTCCTCCGCGGCTGGAACCGCGGGAAGCCGGTGGTCTTCGTGAGCGACGACCACCACCTGATCGATCTGGCATCAGAGGAGCTCGTCGTCGACCTCCTGCAACTGGTCGAGGACGCGCCGGTGCTGTTCGTGCTGGCGTTCCGGCCCGAGTTGGGGAGCCCGGTTTGGAAGATCATCGAGACGTGCCGGGAGCGGTACCACAGTGGCTTCAGTGAGATCTGGCTCGCGCTGCTGGCCGCCGACGAGCGGATGGCCTTGTTTGACTCGCTGGTCCGGTCAGACGATGGGCAGCGCCTGCGCGAGCTGGTGCTGGAGAAGGCGGGCGGGAACCCGCTCTTCATCGAGGAGATCGTGCGGTCGCTCATCGATCAGGGGTACCTGGAGCCGTGCACCGACTGCCCAGAGCAGCAGTGGCGGGTCGCGCCGCACGCCGACCTGTCCCAGGTCACGATTCCGAGCACCTTGCACGCCCTGATTCTCGAGCGCGTCGACCGCCTGGCGCCGGAGGTCCGCCAGCATCTCCAACTGGCTTCGGTGATCGGTCGGTCGTTCTCCCGGGATCTGCTGGAGGCAATCTCGCCGGCACCGGATTCCATCGCGGATCACCTCGCCGTCCTGACGAAGCTTGACCTCGTCACACCGGATGCCGAGTTCGGCGCCGGCGCGTACTCGTTCCGTCACCCGCTGATCCAGGAGGTGGTGTACAGCACGCTGATCCGGCGGTTCCGCAGCGAGGTGCACCGGCGGATCGGCGGCGCGATCGAGCGGCTGTATGACGGCCGGCTGGACGAGCGAGCGGGGGAGATCGGCTGGCACTACTCGCAGGCCGGTGACGAGCGCGCCGTCGGGTGGTTGCTCAAGGCCGCGGAGCGGGCCGGCAGTGTCGGTGAGCCTCATGCGGCGATCAACTACACCACCACGGCGATCGAGCTGTCCCAGCGGCTGGAGCTGCAGCCGCTGCCACGCGCCTATCAGCTCCGCGCGGAAGCCGCCGAGCTGGTGGGCGACTTCCCCGCTGCGAGCCGGGACTTCACTGACGCGATCACTGCCGCCAGGGCGATCGGCGACGGCGAGGCGGAGTGGCGGGCGCTGCTCGGGCTCGGCATCGCCTGGACCTCGCGGGACTATCGGGTGGCGGGCGACTACCTGCACCAGGCACTGGAGCGGGCGCAGTTGCTGCGGCACCCACTGGCGGTCGCACACAGTCTCAATCGGATCGGCAACTGGCACAGCAACATCGGCCAGCCCGAGGCCGCGGTTCGGGCCCATGAAGAGGCGCTCGCGGTGTTCGAAGCCGCTCGGGCGCAATCCGGCCGCGCGGAAAGCCTCGATCTGCTGGCGCTGGCGCGCTTCATGGCCGGCGACCTGCGCGGAAGCGACGCGCTGTATGAACACGCCATCGCGGAGTTCCGGAGCATCGACGAGCGGCGCGGCCTGGCGTCGAGCCTGGCGATGCGGACGGCGGCCGGAGGCTCGCCGCTCGCGATCACCGTGCCGCCGGCCGACGGCGATCCGGATCAGCGCACGCGCTACGCGCTCGAATCCCTGGACTTATCCCGGGAGATGGGCTGGCAAGCCGGGGAGGTCTACGCGCTGGTGACCCTCGCCGGACGGTCAATGCTGCAGGGCCACTATCAGTCGTCGCTGGCGTACGCGACGGCCGGGTATGACCGCGCCGTGGAGATCGGCCACCGGCAATGGAGTATCGCCGCGCTGTGCCTCCTTGGCGCCACGATGATGGATCTGCTGCAGTTCGAGGAGGCCTACGAACACTTCTGCGTGGCACAGGAGAAGGCGAACCGGACCGGTTCCGAGTTCTGGCGCCGGACCTCGACAGCCGGTGTCACCGACACCCTCCTGGGCCAGGGCCGGATCGACGAGGCAAGACGCGAACTCAACGACGCGCTGCGGGACAACGACCGCCTCGATGCGCTCGCGCGCCGGGAATGCTGGCTCCGCCGGGCGCGGATCGCGTTGGCGGAGGGCGACCCCGCGCGCTGTGTCGCGATCGTTGACATGCTCCATCGGGCGATCCAGCCGGAAGTGTCGCTCGATGCCGTGCCGCACCTGGCGCTGCTGCGGGCGCAGGCGCTCGCGGCGCAGGGGCTCCAGGCGGAGGCGCTCGCGGCACTCGATCAGACGGCGGCCGGGGCGCGTTGCTACGGGTGGCGTCCCGTGCTCTGGCGAGCGCTGGCCGTGCGGAGTGCCATCGCACCCGACCGCCCGGAACTGGGTGCCCCGGATCGCTGGGCGGCTGCCGCCAGTGAGATCGTGGCCGACCTGGCGTCTGAGATCGCCGATCCCGGCCTGCGCTCCTCTTTCACTGCGTCGGCTGCCGCGGTGATCGCACGGGGCGGCTGATCGCGGCCCCGCGGGGGCCGGGCGTCCGACGTCAGGACGCTCGGCGCCGTGCGCGGTCGGTCGCTTCGGCGTAGTCCCAGACGCCCAGGTCGGGTGTCGGGATGCCGAGCGACGTCAGCACCGTGCAGATGTGGGCGCGGTGCTCGTTGCCGTGGTGGAGCGCCTGGGCCAGGATGACGCCGGCGGGGACGTCGCGATCGAACCCGTCGTCCCACGGGACAACGAGCGTCCGCTCCGCGTCGAACGGCTCCTCGAGAAACCGGTCCCAGCGCTGCGCCATGTCGTCCAGATACGTCGCCAGCTCGGCGAGGCTCGGCGTCTCCCCGCCCCTCCGGTACCAGTGCGGTTGATCACCCGTGAGGCGCCGGTAGTAGCTGGCCTCGCTTGACAGGGTGTGCCAGAGCGTGTCGATGATGCTCCCGTACGTGCCCGGCACCTCCGCGTGCAACTGGTCCTCCGTAAGGTTCTGGGCCACGGCGAGCAACTGGCCCGTTGCCCAGGCGTTGTGGCGGAAGGCGTCGACCAGGCCGTCGTTCATGAGCGGACTCCTTCGCGAAAGCCGTCGTTACCAGCCGGGGTAGCGCTCCCAGTCGGTGCTGGGGTCCGGAATTTCGCCCGGGTTGCCGAAGTGGTGGTAGAGGTCGCGGGCGACTTGTTCGATCTCCGGGCGCAGCTCGAGCGGTTCAAGCCAGCGCTGGGGAATGGCCTCGGGACCGAGCAGAGCACCCAGGATGTTGCCGGTGATCGCTCCGGTACTGTCGCTGTCGCCGGAGTGGTTGACCGCCGCGAGCACGCCGCGCTCGAACGAATCGCCGGCCGTGAGCGCGCAGTAGAGGGAGATCGCCAGGGCCTCCTCGGCAACCCAGCCCTCGCCCAGACGCGCGACCCGCTCGGGAGTCGGGGGACCCTCGTCGGCAAGGCGCAGCGCGGACTCGACCGCGGCGAGGCACTCCTTGTGGCCGGGCCAGCGGCGCAACTCATCGCGCGCGAGGGTGATCGCAGCCTCCAGGTCATGGCCGGCGACGATGGCGTCGATCACCAGGGCCAGGATGCCCGCGGCGAGGTAGCCGCTCGGGTGTCCGTGAGTGATCGCCGCCAGCTCGCAGCCGAGCCGAAAGGGATCTCCCGGGTCGATCAGCCCGGCCGGGGCGACGCGCATCACGCCGCCGCATCCCTTCCGGTCGTTGAGCGGATCGTCGATCGTGCCCATCACACCCGACTCGAGGGCCGTCAGACAGGTGGTGCCGGGGGCGCGCCGGTGCCGGAGATCGGGGAGCTCGAGCAACCATCCGCTGCGGATCTCCGGGAATGGGTACGGAGGGTGCATTCCCTGCGTCTCCAGTCAGCGCAGGTAGGCGTGGTAGACGACCGTCGGCCGGTGAGCGTTTCCCGTCTCACGGTGGCGGTTGTCGGACCGAATCAAACCCTCCGCGGTGAAGAGGGTCATCTGGGTGTCGTCGGTAATGGCGGCTAGGCGACCGTAGGCGGGCGCGTAATCCTGGATCCCGTCCGGGCCGAAGGAGGTGCGGATCTGCTCGGTCGAGAGGAACTCGACCGCTGCTCCGAGCGCGTCCCCGACCGCGCCGCCAAGAAGACACCCCGTGATCGACGCGAGCCGGCTCCCGCCGTCGCGGATGTCGTCCAGGCTCCGATGGTCTGTCACATCTCGTTGCACCGGTACACCGTTCCCGAGCGGATCGATCCCGTTAGGGCAGGTTCCACCTGCGGTGTCGCCGATCGTGCCGTGCCCGTGGGGGAGAGCATACGGGTCGTGCCCGTTGTCGCGCAACCTGGACCGATCGGCTCCGGCTGCCACGCTGTGCGCGCTGTTTCGCCTGATTGTGTTGACAGCACGGAGTGACGGCGATATAGCAGTAACAGCAGTCGTGAGAGGTGAGTTGACGTAAGGTTCGGTGGGCTCCGAAGCCGGGCCGCGGTTGCTGCTGGAGGGAGGAGGCTCTCGGATGCGGACGCAGGTCGCGATCATCGGCGCGGGTCCGGCCGGGCTGGTCCTCTCCCACCTGCTCTACCTCGAGGGGATCGAGTCGGTGGTGCTCGAGCGCCGGGACCGCGAGTACGTCGAGCGACGGGTGCGGGCCGGGGTGCTGGAGCAGGGGACCGTCGACCTGCTGCGGCAGATGGGCGTGGCCGAGCGTCTCGACCGTGAGGGACTCGTCCACCGCGGCATCATCCTGCGCGTCGAAGGGGAGGACCATCGCATCGCACTCAGCGATCTGACCGACGGCCGCGCGATCACCGTCTACGGCCAGCAGGAGGTGGTCAAGGATCTCATCAAAGCCCGGCTGGAGACCGGCGGGCAGATCCTCTTCGAGGTGGAGGACGTCAGCCTGCACGACATTACCTCGTCGGAGCCGGTGGTGCGCTTCCGCCACGAGGGCAAGCAGCATGAGTTGCGCTGCGACGTGATCGCCGGCTGCGACGGCTCGCACGGGGTGAGCCGCCCGACCATCCCGGACGGCGTGCTGACGACGTACGAGCGGGTGTATCCGTTCGCTTGGCTTGGCATCCTCGCGGCGGCGCCGCC
>Ga0065724_100079_pt1 | contig 25587 bp, 36 predicted proteins | sample TheenrcSG05JP960_FD_59111 | JGI IMG/M metagenome (GOLD analysis project Ga0065724, IMG submission 59111) | Thermophilic enriched microbial communities from mini bioreactor at UC Davis - Sample SG0.5JP960 | ecosystem: Engineered > Solid waste > Grass > Composting > Bioreactor | place: USA... | reverse complement strand
CTGCGGCTGGCGCGAGCCGCAGTGCGGGCAAAAGAGCCCGGCTTCGGGCAGCTCCTCGCCGCAGAAGACGCAGTAGCGCGGCCGCTCGCTCATCGTCCCCTGCGACGGAGCGGCATGGCCTGCCGTCCAACGATCTGTTGCTCCTCGAGCAACTTCATCCCCCGTTGTCGTCGAACAGACGATAGCGCCGGCCGCGGTCGGTTGCTGGCAGCGCGCCGCCGCCCCCGGCGCCCGGGAAGTCCGCGCGGCTTTTGCTCGGGCCCGAGGGCAAGCGCCGCGGTAACCGCTCTGCGGGGACCTACGTTCGCGCCAAGAGTCGGTCACCGCGAGATGTAAGGAGACAGGAAATCGTGACCACGGCAATCGAAGCCCCCGCAGGACCCGTGATCTTCAGCGCCACCGCACACGGCCAGCGCACCGAGATCCGCGACCTCGACGCCTTCCGCGCCGAGAACCCCGACGCCGAGGAGATCTTCGCCGAGCTGCTTACGGGCGGCAGCGCCGAGGCAGGGGAGACCCACTACGAGCTGATCGACGCCCAGCTGTTGATCCAGCTCCTCGGCTGAGCGCTCTTCGCGAGAGCTTTGGGTTGGGCCCGGACGCCGAACGGCGCCGGGCCTTAGCCATGCCGCGGCTCGGCGAGGCGAAAGCACTCTTCGCTTGCGGCCGAGCCGCCTAGCGTGGCGGCGATGGAGCCGCTTTATCCCACAGCGATCGTCGGCTACCGCCAATGGCGCCTCTTCGAGGGCAACCTGCACGCGATGGGCCGCGGCCACATGCGCTGGCGGCCTGGGATCAACCGGGCGATCTGCGACCGCGGGTGCGACCACGACGCGCCCGCACACGACTGCGAGTGCGGCATCTACGCCTGGCACGACCCGCAGCTGATGCTCTCCTCGCTTGAGCCGCGCCACTTCGTCGAGGGCGCGATCCTCGCCGCGGGGCGCACCGAGATCCACTCGGCGGGCTTTCGCGCCGAGCGGGCACAGATCATCGCCCTGCACTGCCCGCGTCTATGCTCGCGCGAGGCCAAGCAGGAGATCTACCGCGCCGCCGAGCGCTTCGGGGTGCCGGTGGTGCGCTCGCGGCGCAAGCTGCGCCGCCTGGCCGAGCGCTACGGCGAGCCCTGCCCTGTGCGGCTTCGCCCCAACGCGCAGTCGGGCCCAAAGCCGCTTCGCGGCCCGGCGCGCTTCGGCGCGGGCTGGTATGACATCGCGCCCGTTCTTTTGACCGGCGGCGCCGTCGCCGTCGCCTGGGGTTTCGGCCTGGCCGAGGCGATCGCCAGCGCCCGCACCTGGATGATCTCGCTTTGCGCCGGCGGCGCGGTCGGCTCCTGGCTGTCGGTGCTCTTTCCCGGCGATCGCCTCGACCGCATCTCGATGGCGATCGCCTCCTCGTACGTCTTCGCCCTGATCGGCGCCGGCGCGCTGATCTCGGCCGCCATCTAGCGCAGCTCGTCCGGCGCCCGCCTCCGCCGGCCCTGCGCCCCGGGGCGGGCGCTTTAGCCCTCGAGCTCGCCCAGGACGGCGACCGTGCCGCTCAGGCCGAGCCGATCGGCGCCGGCCTCGAGCGGCGCCTCGGCGTCGGCGAGGGTGCGGATGCCGCCCGAGGCCTTGACCTGGACGCGGTCGCCGACGGTCCTGCGCATCAGGCGCACGGCCTCGACGCTGGCGCCGCCGGCGGGATGGAAGCCCGTCGAGGTCTTGACGAACTCGGCGCCGGCCTCGACCGCAAGCTCACAGGCGCGGGCGATCTCATCGTCGGTGAGCGCCGCCGACTCGATGATCACCTTGAGGACGCCGTCGTCGCCGATCGCGTGGCGCACGGCGGAGATATCGGCGAAGACCGCATCGTCGTCGCCGTCCTTGAGCAGGCCGATGTTGGCGACCATGTCGATCTCCCAGGCGCCGCGAGCGATCGCATCGACGGCCTCGGCCGCCTTGCCGGTGCTCGCGGCCGCCCCGAGGGAGCCGAGGTGGGGGAGCTGACCCGGCTCTACGAGCGCTCGATAGTGCGGGTGCCCGACCCCGATCTGCTCGTCTACGTCGAGTTGCCGGCGAGCCGGTGCGCCGCGCGGATCGCCGCCCGCGGCCGCGCCGCGGAGCGGGGCATTGGCCTCGATTACCTGGCCGCGCTCGAGCGCGCCTACGAGCGCTTCTCCACAAGCTGGGCGCGCTCGCCGGTGGTGCGCCTCGACGCCCTGCGCCACGACCCGCGCGAGCCGGACGCCGTCCGGCATCTGGCCGCCCGCGTGCGCGCGGCGCTGGGCGCACCGGCGCGCTGACGCGCCCAGGTGGCGCAGCGCCGCGCCGAGGCGGGCGAGGGTCTCAGAGCGGCTGCCTGCGATCGGCGGCGCGCTCGATGACCGTGAAGCCCCGGTCGCGCCAGTCGGCCGGCAGGCGGTAGTTGCCGGGCCCCCTGCCGAGCGGGCGGGCGAAGTTGCGCCGCAGGTTGGTGATCTCAAAGCGGCGGTGCTTGCCCCAGCGTCCGTAGTCCAAGGCCTGTGGGAACTCGATCACATCGCCCTTGCAGACCTTGGGACGCCGCTTGCGATGCTCGATCTTGGCCCGGCACGCCTGGCGCCACTCCTTGGCCGACTCATACTCGCTGGTGTCGGGCTCCCAGATGCGATCGAGCGGGGAGAGCAGATCGAGGATCCGCTCCGGGCAGTCGCGCGAGACCGGGCCCATCGACTCCGGCACGACCTTGTAGCCGAAGTTGAAGTCTGCGGAGGCCGGCGCCCAGCGAAAGCTGATCGCATCGGCGATCACGAGCGGGTCGCGGTCCCCCTGCGCGATCAGGACGGCCGCATAGGCCACGCCGCGCTTGGCCGCGACGTCAAGCACGGTCGCAGCATCGCCATAGACGTGCTTTTGAAACCAGTCCTTGTGCGAACAGCCCTTCTCGCGGCGCGTATAGGTCCAACCCACGGTCTCGCTCCTTTGCCTTGCTTTGCCTTCGCCAGCCGAAGCTATGGCGCCGGGCTGGCGATACCGCGGCGGGGCCGCCCGCGGAAAAGAAAAGAGGAGGCGGATGGGGCCACCTCCTCTTGCGATAGGTCTCCGATGTTCAGCTCACCGGGTGCCGGAGTCCCCGCTCTCGGCCTTGCCCTCGAGCGCCGGGGCCGCGATCTCGATGCGATGCGGCTGGCGCGCCTTGGGCTTGGGGATCCGCAGCTCGAGCACGCCGCGATCGAAGCTGGCCTTGATCTTTTGCGGATCGACGCCCTCGGGCAGCTGGATCTGCCTCTGGAAGCGGCCGACCGCACGCTCGACGCGCACGTAGCCGTCGCGCTCGCTGCACTCGTCGGAGCTGCGCTCGCCGGAGACAGTGAGCACGCCGTCGCGCACGTCGACGGAGACGTCGTCGCGGTCGAGGCCGGGCAGGTCGATCCTGACCAGGATCTCCGTGTCCTGCTCGACGAGATCCATCGCCGGCAGCCAGCGGCCGGAGCCGTTTCGCCGCGAGCAGTTGGCCGGGCCGAAGAAGGAGTCGAAGAGCCGGTTGACCTCGCTCTGCAGCGTGTCGAGCTCAGCGAAGGCGCTCGAGACAGGGGAGAGGCGAATCAGATCAGTTGTTATCTCGCATCAACCTCCTTGGGTTCAAAGGTCTTGATGCCTCAAATCTAAGTCGAGCGCACTTAGTTTCCAGGGCCGTCACGCGCCATACGGGCGCAAAGACGCCAACTTCGGGCGCCGTCAGGGCGCGCTCGCGGCGGCCGGCGGCGAAGCGGCCGCAGGAAAGTCCGATCAAGTCCGGCAGTTGCGGGGAAAGCCGTGCACCTTCGCCGCATGGGACGCGGAGAAAACCCGGAGGGCGGCGCACTCGGTCTCTCCAGCGCGCGGCGGCGCACGCCGCAGCACGCGGAGGGCGGCGCGCGCACCGAGGAGATGCGCCGGCTGCACGGCACCCTGCTCACCTCGCGTGAGATCCTCAGCCTGGCCCACCGCCTGCACTACGACCGCATGCCGCATGAGCTGGCCCGCGAGGACTACCGCGAGCTCAAGGATCAGTTTTTGATACGGCCAGTCGCTCGAGCGCGCCCTGCTCATGCAGGAGCGCGACGCCGGCGCCCGGCTCGGTGATCGGATCCCCGCCGCCCGCCGCTTTCAGACGCCGAACACGGTCTGGCTCGAGGGCGAGTCGCTCGAGGAGCGGGCCCGCTTCGCCGCCGAGGCGATCGGCGAGCGGCTCGGCAAGGTCCGCGAGGACAACGCCTACATCGCCCATCGCACCAACTCCCTGAAGATGGCCGCTGCCGTGGCCCGCGTGCTCTCGCGCATGCAGAAGCGCGTCAAGCGCATCGACGAGCTGCTCGCCGCGAAGCAGCCGGCCGCGGCCTAGGGCCCTGAGGCCGGCCCTGCGGGGGCGCGCCCGAGCTGCGGGCCACAGCGGGTCCCGGCGCTCAGTTCATGCGCACGGGCAGGCGGCACCCTATCGTCGCCGCATGGGACGCGGGGACGCATCGCAGCTCGAGCTCTCCGGCGCGCGCCGCGCCGTGCTGGAGGGCTCGGACGGCACCCGCTTTGCGGTGGTGCCGGGCGCTCTCGATGAGCGCGCCCGCGAGGCCTTCACCCGCGGCCACTGCCACTCGCTGGCCTTGGCCTTGCATGAGGCGACCGGCTGGCCGATCGTCGGCGCCGAGGACGAGGAGCTCGAGATCTGCCACTTCTTCGTCCGCACCCCCGACGGGCGCCTGCTCGACGTCACCGGCGCCCACGCACCCGAGGAGGCCCTGCAGCTCGAGCACGCCGCCTTCTGCCCGGGCCCCGACTACCTGGTCGAACAACCCGCCGAGTGGGTAGCCGGGATCGCCGAGGAGGATCCCAGCTGGCGCGCGCCGCAGGTCGGGCCGGCGCGCAGCTTCGTGGCGCCGCTTTTGCGCGCCTTCGGCCTCAGCCCCTAGACGGGCTGCCGCCCGGGAGCGCAGGCCTTCGGCGCTCGCTCGATCCCAGAAAGCCAGCGGGGCTTTGGGGTCAGCGTCGCGGCGCTTCGAACACCCGGCCAGGCGGATCACAAAACAGCGCGGCGCCAGGGCTCGCCGTGCATAGCTCGAAGCATGCGAAGGAAAGGACTCCCCGCAGCCCTGCTGGCCGCGGCGCTCGCGCTTGTGGCGGCGGTGCCGGCCGCAGCCCACCACGCGACGGCCACCGGTCCCCGGGCCGGCGGCCTTGAGCTGGTCCGCACGAGCGTCGGCCCGGACGTCTATACGCACGGGGTCGACCCGATGGAGCCCTTTGCCTTCGAGTCCGGTCCGGGCGCCGCGCTGCTTGGGCTCTCGGACGCGACCCCGCGGCGCCCGGTCTCCTGCGCAAGCGACTACTTTCTGCGCGCGATCTACGCCTACCCCTCCGACGGGCTCAGCGCCTACACGCTGCAGGCGCCCGTGATCCGCGCGACGCTCGAGCGCGCCAACTATTTCCTCGCCGAGCAGTCGGTGCTCGCCGGCGGGCCGTGGCTCGATCTCAAGTTCGCCTGCGACGAGGCGGGACGGATCGCGATCGACAAGGTCGCGCTCAGCGCCAAGGGCGACTTCGGGGCGATCGTCTCCGAGCTGCGGGCGATGGGCTACAACAAGCAGAACGCCGACTACGTGGTCTTCTACGACGCGCTCAAGCCCGGCGGCGGTTGCGGGCAGGCGTCGATCGCCATCGACCAGCGGCCGGTGATCGACAACCTCAACAACCGCGGCAACGGCCACGCCGTGATCTGGCAGCCGTGCTGGCTCGGCCTCACGCCGCTGCACGAGATTGCACACACGATGGGCGCCGTGCAGCCCGACTCGCCGAACGGCACCGGCCGCGGCGGCTACCACTGCAACGACGGCGTCGATGTCATGTGCTACAGGGACGGAGGCGAGCGCAACCAGACGATGCGCTACCCGTGTCAGGAGATCCAGATGGACTGCGGGCGCGACGATTACTTCAACCCCGACCCGAAACCGGGCAGCTACCTGGCGAAGAGCTGGAACCTCGCCTCGCCGCTCAACCGCTTCATCGACTTCTTCGACCGCCCGCCGAACCCGCCGCGGCCGCCCGAGCAGCCGCCGGGCCAGGGCGGGGAGGGAAAGCCCAAGCGGGCCAAGAAGGAGCGCCGGCGCCTTTATCGCGACCGCTGGCTGATCACCCGCGCGGCCCCGCAGGGCAAGGCCTCGGACTACCGCCTGCGCCTGCCGCGCCGCGCGCAAAAGCTACGGGTCATCCTGCGCGGCACCAGCTGCCGGCATTGCGGGCCGCTGCTCGAGATGAAGCTCAAGCGGCGCGGGCGCAAGCGCTGTGAGCAGACCAGCGTCGGCCAGCGGGTGGTCTGCCGCGTGCGCCGGCCCGGCAAGGGGGCCTGGCGCGCCCGCGTGAAGACCCTCTCCGGCGAGGGGATGGAGTTCGCCATCCGCGCCACCTGGCGCAAGCCGGCCAAGCGCGGCCGCGGCGTTCGCGCCCGGCGCTAGGCGTCCTTAGGAGAAAACCGGGGAGGAGCGCGGCCGGGCCGGGCATCACTGGACCATGCACATCCTGCTGGCGACAGCCCTATCGGTCCTGCTCGGCGCGGGCCTGCCGGCGCCATCGGCCCTGGCCGGCGAGGCGCCGGGCTACGGGCACTCCAAGCCGCGTCTCGTCCGCCCCGAAGCCGGCCCGGTCTTCCTCTCCCACGGCCCGGAGCGCTTCGGCGGCTCGCAGCTTGAGCTCAGCGGCCCGCTACCGCCGGAGGAGCCGCGGCCGGGAACTCCCCGCCGGCGGGTGGCCTGTGCCTCGGATCACTACTTCCAGGCCGTCTACGCCTACCATCGCTCGCAGCGTTCCGAGCTCAAGGCCAAGCAGATCCGCCGGCGCGTGGGCCAGATCCGCGCCCAGCTCGAGCGCTCCAACTACTACCTGGCCGAGCAATCGCACCTCGCCGGCGGGCCCTGGATCGATCTCAAGTTCGCCTGCGAGCGCAAGAGACGGATCTCGGTCAAGCGGGTCATGGTGGCCAAGAAGACCTTCGATGGGATGGTCGCCGAGCTGCGCCGCAAGGGCTTTCGCAAGCCGAACGCCGACTACATCGTCTTCGCCGACTTCATGCACCCGATCCTGGCCTGCGGCCTTGCCAAGATGACGATCGACAGCCGCCCGCTCGCCGAGAACGAGGCCAACACCGACAACGGGCACGCGATCGTCTGGCGGCCATGCTGGGAAGGCTCGCCGCCGCTGCACGAGATGGCGCACCTGATGGGCGCCGTGCAGCCCGACGCGCCCAACGGCACCGGCTGGGGCGGCCTGCACTGCAACCAGGGGCACGACCTGATGTGCTACGCGCCCGACGGCGGCGAGCGCAACCAGCGGATGATCCGCCCGCATCCCTGCCGGTGGATGCGCTTCGACTGCCGCGGCGACGACTACTTCAACCCGAACCCGAAGCCGGGCAGCTATCTGGCCGAGCACTGGAACCTGGCGTCGCCGCTGAACCTCTCGATCGCCTTCACGGATCGCCCGCCGAACATCCCGCGGCTGACGACCAAGCCGCAGACCGGGCGCCCGAAGGGCGGCCGGGGCGAGCGCAAGCGGCTTGAGCTCGGCCGCTGGTACCGTCGCAAGGCCGCTGGCCCGGGCAGGGCCTCGGTCTACCGCTTCGGCAAGCTGCCCCGCGGCGCGCGCGAGCTCCGCGTCGTCGTGCGCAGCCGAAAGAGCGGGCCGTTCTTAGACGTCCGCCTCGTGCAGCGCGGCACGCGCGCCTGCCGGCGGATCGCGGCCGGCGGGCGGGTGAGATGCCGGGTGCGCAGGCCCGGGAGCGGCGGCTGGCGCCTACGGGTCCGCACGCTCGCCTACCCGAAGAAGCCCTTCCACATCAAGGCGAACGTGAGGCGCTAGCGCCGGCCGCGCCGCGCGAGCGCGGGGCGTTGCCGCGGCAGCGATCCCTGCAAACAGCCGGTAGAAGACGACGCAGCCGGCTTTGCCAAGCGCAAATACGCGGTAGATGGCTGCAAATCCGAGCGCTCGCTCTGCACCCGGGGAAGCCGGCCGCCGCACGGTGAGCGGAGAGGGTGGGATTCGAACCCACGAGGCAGCTTCCGCCGCCCACGCGATTTCCAATCGCGCTCCTTGAGCCGCTCGGACACCTCTCCGGGATCGTCAGCGGATGGGGTGGGGAACGATCCCACAAGGCTCCGCGAGGAGCTCGCCGGGTTTCGAATCCGGTGCCGTCGCCAGCCGTCGGCTTGCCCATCCGAGAAGCGGAGAGGGTGGGATTCGAACCCACGAGAGAGCGATCAGCCCCCTACTCGCTTAGCAGGCGAGTGCCTTCGGCCGCTCGGCCACCTCTCCGGAGTGGTGAGGGAGGGAATCGAACCCCCGACGCCCTGCTTTTCGGGCAGGCGCTCTACCTGCTGAGCTACCTCACCGGGTCTTGACTTCGCGGGCCGGCACAGCGCCTGCCCTATGTCGAGTGGGACTGCCGGGAGTTGAACCCGGACCTTCGGCCTTTCGGACCGATGTGCCGATCCGCTTACACCACGGTCCCGCGGGCGCCATCTCCTTAGCCTGGGCGGCCGCTTTCGGGCAAAGAAAAAGCGGCCAGGTGGGCCGCCGGAAAGAGCATCGTCCTTGCCTACGCGCGATCAGCGCGGGGCGAGGCCTCCCCGGGCGGCGGAGCTGCTAAAGGACGAGCGATATGAACGACGGTTCATCATCTCGCAGATCACCATAGGGCAGCTCGCGGGCGGCACCGCGTTTTCCTTCACACTGGCGGGGAAAGCGGCTTGCGGGCATCAGAGCGGAAAGCCCTCCGCTCGTGCGCTGCCGCCATATGTTCGGGCGCCCTCCATCGCCGTGTGTTGGATCAGCAGCCGCATGCAGCGCTTGGGCAAGCGGGCATCACAGAGCGCGTACTTGCTGCTGCTCGTCGAACCCCGCTCGAGCCGATCGCCGAGATCCGGGGCCGACACGTCGAGCGCTCCGGCCTGCTCGAACTCAAAGAGCGACTGGCGCAGCTTGACGATGTGGGTCTCGATGACGTCGTCGATGATCTCAGCGAAGACCTCGAGCTCGGCCCGCGATGGCTCTTGATCCCGGCAAGGGCAGGACGAACCGCGGGCAGCCCCAGATCAAGAGCTGCCGGCCAAAGCGCTACCGCCGGCCGGGCTAAAGCAGCTGCTCGAGCGCGGCCAGCGCCTCGCCGCCGTAGCCCTCGCGCTCGCGCAAGCTCAGGTGGGCCATCACCAGGGCCCAGCGAAACCACTCCCCGGCGCGCGGCGGGCGCTCCCCGTAGTGGGAGAGCAGGTCCTCGAAGGCGCTCGCGGGGTCGCTGCGCCGGGCGGCGATGAAGGCCAGATCGCAGGCCCGGTCGCCGATCAGGCCGTGCGGGTCGATCGCCTTGAGGCCCTCGTCGGTGGCGATGATGTTGTGGTGGCGAAAGTCGCCGTGGATGAAGTAGCCCTCGTGCTCGGCGGTGATCAGCTCCGCCTCGGTGCGGCGGAAGAGGCCGGTGAGCTCGCGCCCGAAGACCTCCCGCATCACGGCGTCCGAGCACTTGCGGGCCGAGCGATAGCGAACCAGATCGCCGGTCGTCATCAGCCCCTCCGGCGGCGGGACCTCATGCAGCGCCCGGGCCAGGGCGGCGATGTCGGCCATGCGCCGCTCCGAGGGCGCGATCTGGTCGGCCAGGCGCAGGTGCCGGCCGCCGAGGTCGCTGATCAAGAGCACGGGTGGGTCGTGGTTGAGCACGCGGTGCTCGGGAGCCAGCCCGTGCTCTGCCCACTTGGCCAGGGCGATCGCCTCGTTGTGGTTCATCGCGTACACCGTCGTGATCTTCAGGTAGTGGCGGCGGCCCTCGGCATCCTCGACCAGGCGCACCCAGCGCGAGCCGCCGGTGCCCTCGGGCTTGCCGATGATCCGCAGGCTTTCGGTCTCGAGGATCGAGTTGATCAGGGCGGGGTCGGGCTCCATCCGGAAACGATGCGCCGGCCGCTCACGCCGAGGCCGGGTTTTCCACTCGCGCGCCGGGCCGCTCGAAGCGTGCCCGCGGCCGCGCCCAAGCGCGAGGTCTCGCCGGCCACAGGCCCTAGATTACGGGCATGGACAAGAGGACCCTGAACACCGACACCACTCCCTTCCGGCGGGCGGCGATCGACGCCTCCGACGCACAGATCACGGCCCTGATCGACGAGGTCCGCTCGGCGCTCGAGGGCGACTCAAACGACGCCGAGCACGACGCGCTGGTCTCAGTCGCCGACTTCTTCGCCATCGCCTACGAGCCGGCCGAGGACTGAGCGCTCGGCCGCACGCCGCTGCCTGCCCCGGCCGCGCCGGCGGGGCGGGTGCCCTGCTGGGGGCCCGGCCCTCAGGCGAGGCGACCCGTCGGCGCGCAATGCGCGGCAAGGCGCTCGAGCCCGCTCGCTCGGCCGTCCTCGAGCAGGCCGGCGATCAACTCGGCGGCGAGCGGCGATTGCAGGATGCCGTCACGCCCGTGGCCGCCGGACAGATACAGCCCCTCGAGGCCCGCAGCGCCGACAAAGGGCAGCCCGTCGCAGCTCAGCGGGCGCAGCCCTGCCCCGAGATCGACGATCCGGGCCGCGCTCATCCGCGGTAGCCAGCGCACGAGGTTGGAGAGCACGTGCGCGCCGCCAGGCGCAACTCCAGCCGATCACACCGCCGCCGGCGATCACGATGTCGGCGGAATGCTGCATACGGCCATGATCGGCCGCGTCGGGCCGGGTCTCCGGGCTCTCCGTTTCGCTCTGCGGCGGGAAAGCCCGCGCGAGTACGCCGCGCGCAGGGCTCTAGGTTCCGGTCGATGGGTGCGAGCCAGGTGACGATGCAGACCCGCGATCCGCTCGGCGATCGCATGAAGGGCTACGAGCGCGAGGCGCGGCTTGCGCTGCCGCGGCGCACGCTGGCCGCGATCCGCATCGACGGCCGCACCTTTCACAGCTGGACGCGCGGGCTGCGCCGGCCCTACGACGAGCGCCTGGTCGAGGCGATGGCCGCGACGGCGAAAGCGCTCTGCGAAGAGATCTCCGGCGCGGTGATGGGCTACGTGCAGTCCGATGAGATCTCGATCCTGACCCAGGACTTCGCCGCCGAGGGCACCCAGCCGTGGTTCGGCGGCCAGGTGCAGAAGATCTCATCCGTCGCCGCCTCGGCCGCGACCGCCTACTTCAACGAGGCGGCGCGCGGGCTCGGCAAGCGCCCGGCGATGTTCGACGCCCGCGTCTTCGCCCTGCCCTCGCGCACCGAGGCCGCCAACTACCTGCTTTGGCGGCAGCGCGATTGCCGGCGCAACGCGATCTCGATGCTCGCCGAGCACCACTTTTCGGCCAAGCGGCTGCAAGGGGTCTCCACCGAAGGGCGCATCGAGCTCCTGCGCGAGGCCGGCGTCGATCCGGCCGCAGTCGACGAGGGCTTTCGCTTCGGGTACGTGAGCGAGCGTGTCGAGCGCTTCGAGCGGATGCGCTACACCGACCGGCGCACCGGGGAGGAGCGCACGACGCCCGAGCCGGTATGCCGCCGCGCCTGGGAGCGCAGGATCGCGCCCGAGTTCTCGGCCCGGCCGGGCAGCTGGCTTTGGGAGCGGATCCCCGATCCCAAGGCCGCCGGCTGAGCCAAGGCCGAGATCGATTTTCCCCGAAGATGCGGCTGCGGCCATACGGCAGCGCCCGCCGGGGCCCGCTCCGTTCGGCGGAGAGCGGTAAGCCAGATCCGCCCCCGTCCCCGGGCGGGCGGCCTAGGGTCGCGCCATGGCCGAAGACGCCCCCACCTACGACTGGGAGCCGTTCTCGATCGAGATCGGCCCCGGTGAGAAGGCCCTGTGGGTCAGCCAGCCGGCCCCCGGCGACGAGCGCGTCGTCGTCCAGTTCATCGGGCGCAACGGCGGGTATCGCGAGCGCCTGATCCTCAAGGAGTGTCAGCTCGACGCGCTGCTCGAAGCGCTGGTCTCGGTCAAGTGCCTAAAGCGCGGGGAGGATCCCGCCGCCGGCCTCAAGGCGCTCGCCGAGCTCTTCAGCGACAAGTACGCCTAGGCCGCCCGCCGCCCCTGATCTGCGCCGCGGCAGGCAGGCCCACGCCGGGGTATCCACCTGCCGCTGCCATAGGTTGGCCCCATGAGCTCCACCTCGCAGCTGCTTGGGATCGACGCACGGGGCGCGACCGGTGCCGTGCGCATCGCCGAGGGCGGCGTCTCACACGCCCTGGCCGCCGATGATCGCACCGCCTGCGGCCAGGCCCTTCCGGCAAAGGCCAGCGTCCAGGTGGACAACTTCGGCCGCATCGGATGCGGCAACTGCAACCGCCGTCTCGGGGCGGCGCGGTGCATGCCGCTTGAGCTCGATCACCTGATCTTCGTCATCGAGGAGCCCCTGCGGCGCATCGAGCGCTAGACGCTCGACGAGCTCTTGAGCGCCGACGAGGCGCCGGCCCCGGCCGAGGTGCGCGCCGCGCTCGCCGCCGCGCAGTACGAGGCGATCGTCCGCACGCTCTGCAGCCTGTGCGTCTGGCCCTCGGATCGCAGCCTCGCCCGCGCGCTTTTGGGCCGCGGGCTCTGGCCCCACCACACCCGCGAGCTCGTCGAGCCCAGGGGGTTCGCCCGCTCCCGACGCCCGGGGTCACGGCCACGCCCGCAGAGCTTGACCGTGAGATCATGGCTGCCGTCCGCGGCGAGGCATACACGGCGCCTGAGCGGCCCCGATCCTAGGCCGGCCGGGGCGGGGCCTGGCGCCCAGGGACCGCGCCCCTGCCCGATCGGCTCGTTTCGGCGCCTCGGGCCTTGCTCGGGCGCCAACGCGCGACGCGTCTGGCGCAAGCGGGCAAAGAAAAAGCCCGACCGCTTTCAGCCGGGCTTTGGATCCCTGGGGACCTTGAAGGGCGGGTCAGGCGGCGAGGGCCTGCGCGGCCTCCTCCTCGACGACCGGCTCGGCGGCGTCCTCGTCGGGAACGATCAGCCGGCTCTACGCGTCGACGTCGGCGGCGGGCACGGCGCGCGCCGGGCGAGCAAGCTCGGCGGCGATCGCCTCGGCCTGCTCCTGCGCGACTCCGTCGCCCAGATAGATGCGCTTGCCGGACTCCTCGTCGATGACGACGTAGGGGGTGAAGTCGTGCTGCTTCGTCGCGGTTCCGCGGGAGGCTATCTTGGCGGCCATCAAAGGGTCCTTTCCTTGGGCATTCGTGCTTTCCGCAAGGCAACCTAGGTCTCCGCGGCGGCGATACCGCGGGCTTGCGCCGGGCCGCAGGGAAAACCCGCAGCACTTTCCCGGAGCGCCGGCGCCGCGGCGGCGGGCTTTAGCCGGCCTCGCCCGCGGCGCCCTTGCCGAGGGTGCGCGCCGGCAGGCCGGCGGCGCGGCGCTCCTCGCGCGGGGAGCGCCCGTGGTAGCGGCGGTAGGCCTTGGCGAAGTGCGCCGGGTGGCGGTAGCCGACGCGCTCGGCGATCTCGGCGATCGGGAGCCTGCTCTCGAGCAGATAGCGCTTGCCGAGCTCCATGCGCATCCGCAGCAGCTGGGCGCGGAAGCTGGTTTTGTGCCGGGCGAAGAGGCGCTGCAGGGAGCGCTCGGAGAGGTACGCCTCGTTGGCGCAAGCCGCGAGGTCGAAGTCCGGGTCGGCGAGGTTCATCCTCATCACGCTCAGGGCGCGGGCGAGCTTTGCGTGGCTGCCCCTGCGCCCCGCCGGGAAAGTCACCCCGCAGGCCACCGGATCGCTGGGGTGGCAATCCGGTGACCCATGGGGTTGCCGAGTAGTGGCCCCTTCTGCCTACGGACAGCCCGCGGCCTGGCAGCCGGCCGCGGCGGCAAGCGCCGCTTGAGCCGCCTCGACGCGGTCGTCCGTGTACTTGGGCCTGCGATGGAAGATGTTGTCCAGCTCAAGCGGGTCCTGCACGAGGTCGTAGAGCTCACGGACGGCGAGCTCGCCGGTGCGCGAGTAGTGCTCGATCAGATGGATCTCCTGGTCGCGGTAGGCGCGCCAGTGAAAGCCCTTGGTGCGATGCTCGGTGAGCGCCCAATCGCGCTCGCCTCCCCACAGCGAGCGCCCGTCGGGCTCATAGGCGGGCTCGATCCCGGCGGCCTCGAAGATCGTCGGCGCCAGGTCGATGTTGGCCGCGAGGCGCTCGTCGCGGCGGGCGAGATCGAGGCGGTCGTAGCGCACCAGCAGCGGCACCCGCACGCTCTCCTGGTAGGGCGGGCCCTTGCGCACCAAGCGGTGCTCGCCGAGCAGATAGCCGTTGTCGGAGATGAAGATGACGAGGGTGTTCTCGAGCTCGCCGCGGCGTCGCAGGAAGCGGTAGACGCGGGCCAGCTGGTCGTCGAGGAAGGCGAGCATCCGCAGCTGCCCGCGCCAGATCTGCCGGGGCGTCTTGCGCAGCTTGCGCTGCCGGCGCGAGCGCTTGCGGATCGCCTGCGGCTTGTCGGCGATCGACTCGCGGTGGGCCGGGGTGCGCACAAACCGCGGCAGGCGAAGGCGCCGGTAGCGCCGCGGGACGAGGTGCGGCGCGTGCGGGGCGCGCGCCGAGAAGACCAAGAACCACGGCTCCTCATCGCGGCGCTCCTGCTCGCGCAAAAAGCGAAGCGAGCGGTCCGCGACGAGGCGATCGGAGTAGCGCAGATCGGCGCCGTAGCCGGTGTGCGAGCGGCGGAAGAAGGGCAGCGGGTGCTTGATCCCCTGCATGTACTTGCCGAACAGCGCCGTCGCATACCCGGCGCGGGCGAGCTCGGCCTGGATCGAGAACTTCGGGTTGAAGCGCCAGGCGTCGGTGTTGCTGAGCACATCGTGGTTGTGGGCGTAGCGCCCCGAGAGGATCGACGCCCGTCCCGGACAGCAAAGCGGCGTGGTCGCGTAGGCGTTCGTATAGCGGGTGCCCAAGCGAAAGAAGCGCCGTGTCTTCGGCATCACCTTGAGCTGGTCGTAGCGCTGATCGTCGGTGACGATCAAAAGCACGTTCGGGCGCTCGTCGCTTGCCTGCGACGAGCCCACATGCGGCAGTCCGTGATCGCTCAGTGCTGCCAGGAAGGCGACCAACAGAGCCGCGCATCCCAGCAGCACGACCCCCTGTTTGAGCATCGCCGAGCAAGCTAGGCAAGGCGCCGGCGAAAGGCAAGCGAAGTGGCGCGTTCGCGCTCGTTTGCTCCGGCGCGAGCGGCCTTGCCGAAGGCAGGTCCGCCTAAGCGCTTTGCGAAGCGGCGACCCCGAACCGCCGCGACGCGCCTTCGCCGCGCAACAGAAAGGGCCGCCGCTATCCGCATGGAACACGGCGGCCCTTCTGCAACTCACAGGGGGTAGGAGATCCAACGATTGCTCCTGTCGTGACGCTAGGGCGCCGTCAGGGCGGGCCGGGGTCAGCGTGCAGCTCGTCCACCAACGAGAAAGGCGCGCGCGGCGGCGATCACCAGGGGGCCGACCTCGTCGAGGTCGCCTTCGCGCAGCAGTCTCGCCGGCGAGCGGTCGTCGAGCTGCGGGTTCAAGCCTTGGAACCAGGCCTGGGCGACTTCCGGCCCGTCCACCCGCTCGATCATCTTCGCGACCTGCAGCGCGGTGCGGAGTCGTCGCTGGGTTGTCTCGCTGGGCTGTCGTCCTCCCTCGGCCCACTCGTGAACGGCGCGAGTTTCCTTGACGCCGCCGATGTACGCACTGAGACGGGCCCCCAGGACCCTCCTTAGCTCGTCCGCCACCGTCGCGAAATCTGCGCGCACGGCATGGGCGTGAGCCTCGAGGTCGGGACGCGGTTGCGTGGTGATCGTCATCGCATGACGAGTATATCACAGAGTGATACACAATGAGATCACTTATCAATCACAGCATCATCCCAGCGCAGCCCGAGCAAGGCGAAGGCGATGGGCAAGCTGCGCGTGCAGTGCGTCGGTTCGGCCAATGCCTGCCTCGCGCTCACGAAGCCAAAGCGGCGCTGCTGCAAGACCGTCCACATCGGCCGTCTGCACCCGGCGCCATGATCGTCCTGCGCAGTGCCGGGTACGACCTCATCGCCATTCCTCGAGATCCCGAGCGACCGCTGGCTCGCGTCAAACGAGCTTGCCTTCGCGATCTACGACAAATTCCCCGTAACGCCCGGGCACGCCTTAGTTATCACCCGGCGCGTGGTTGCTGACCGGGAGGCGGCAACACCGGATGAGCGGCGCGCGGTGATGAGCCTGGTCGACGACACGGCCCCTCCCGCGAGCGCCAGGCGCTGCGCGCCCGACCCCTGCAGGCGCTGTGGACCCCGGCCCTCACGAACGCATCGCCGGCGACCGCGAAAGGACGCGATGCTCCGAGGGAGTTGGAGCCGCCGGCTAGACCGCCGCGGACAGAGAGGCGCTCGAGTAGGTGGGATCGTCGGAGACCTCACGCTCGATCTCGAGGAAGTCGGGAAGGACCAGCTCGGCCCCGGAGTCGAGGAGCTCGACCTCGAGCAGCCACAGCGGCCGCCGGCCGGGGCGCTCGATGCGATCGAGCTCGAACTGGTGGCCGGCGTGGATGAAGCAGTAGCGCGTCTTGCGCAGCGGCCGCCGGCCGGGGTCGCGCTCGGCGAGCAGGCGCAGGTACTCGGTCGGGGTGATGATCGCCTCGTGCTCCTCGCGCTCGATGCCGTCGCCGCGGCGCTTCTCGGTCCGGTAGTAGGTCTCCTGGCCGGCCTGCGAGCGCCGGCGCACGCGCAGCTCGACGCCCTCGGGTGCGCGCAGGTAATGCTGCTCGATCTCGATCGCGACCGCATCGGCGAGCACGGGGTGGGCCGGGTCGGGCTCGCTCGCCAGCAGGAACTTGCGCTCGATCTCCACCGGCGCCGGCATGCCCAGTGTGTGCAGGGCGATCCGCGCCACCTCGGCGCGCTTGGCGTCGAAGTCCTCGCGCGACTCGACGACCCACAGGTGCGGATGGCCGAGCCAGGCCTTGAGCGTCCGCTCGTCGGCGCGAGCCGCCATCTCCACGTCCTGCTCGCGGCGTGCCGGGTTGTTCGCCGTCGTGTAGTGCTCGGGAGCCCCGACCGCCGCCGAGCGCAGGTGGATCACGGCGTCGTAGGAGTCGCGCACGTCGGTCAGGGTGAGGCCGTGCTCGCTGAGCAGCGCCTGGAACTCCTCGTCGGATACGTAGGCGGCGACGTCCATCTGGCCGCGGTCGTAGACGATCAGCACCGGCTCGGGGGCGAACGCCGCCGCCAGCCGCCGGTAATGGGCGCGCATGTCATGCTCGAGCAGCAGGATCGCCCGCTGGAGCTCGAAGTAGCGCTCGCGCTGCTCGCCGGCCAGGCGGTCGATGTCGGTGATCCCACCCTGGATCAGCATCGTCGCCACCTCGGGGCGGAAGATGACCCGCACGCCGCGCTCGGAGAGCTCCTCGCGCAGATAAGCCAACGTCGAGGTCTTGCCGGCCGAGGGCCCGCCGGTGAGGACGAGCTCGCGGTAGTTGCGCTTGAGCCTCGTCTCCTGCACGCCGCGAGACTAGGCGGCGACGCTTCGCCCCGGCCGGGTATTCGCCGCCAGGCGGCGCGTCTGCCCTCGGGCTCGCCTGTTTTCGGGGCGGCGGGGATCTTGCCCTATTGTCAGCCGCGAAGACCGCGACCGGCGGCGCAAGCCCCGGCCTTCAGGCCGGGGTTAGCCGCCTTTAGGCCGGTCGTCGTTGCTGCTCGACGTACTGCGCGCGCCGGCCGCGTCGGCGCGATCGCCTGCTCCCACAGCGCCTCGTCGGCCAGGTAGTTGCCGATCCCGGCGACGATCGACTGGTCCAAAAGCAGCGCCTTTGCCGCCCGCCTGGAGGTGGCCAGCGCACTCGGCGCCGTCTCGCGAGCCCTCACCTCGGTCAGGGCGAACAGATCCTCACCGTGGCCGTCCCTGAGAGCGTCGCCGAGCGCGGCGGCGTCGTCGCCGTGCATCGCCCCCAAGGAGAGATGCGCTTCCGCGTGCCGGCGCAGAGCCGGGACGGCAGCCGCCTTCGCCTGGCCGACGGCAGCGAGGTGGTGCTCAGGGTGCGCCGGCGCTCGTGAGGGCTTGCGCCGGGTCCAGGCCCAGCGCCGCGCGGAGCGGCTCCTCCAGCCGCCGCCAGCTTGGTCGCAGGATCACTCCGTGATCCGCGACATGCCGGTTGTAGCGGTGCTCGAGGCCGAGCGCGCGCAGGCCGAGCTCGCGGGCGGACAGAAGCGTGTCCGGGGAGTCGTCGACGATGACCTCGATGTCCCGCTCCAGGCAGCGCCCCGGCTTCTCCTCCCCCTCGATCAGGGTCAGCTCGTCGTGGGGCACGCCGAGTGCATCCAGGTACTTCTGCGTGGCACCGCGCATCTTCTCGGGGCGCGCGGTCATGACTTCGATGTAGACGCCCGCCGCGTGCAGGCGGCGCAGCACCGGCAGAGCGCCGGGGAAGGCTCCGACCGCGATCGCCACCTCGGGCTCCCACGCCCCGTGCAGGACCTTGCGGTAGTCGCCGTCGCAAAGCTCGAACAGCGTCCCCCANCTGTGGCAGTCCTCGTAGCGGACGCGCTCGCCGCCGGGGACGCGGCGCATCCCGTCCAGCAGCGGGTAGATGGTCGAGTCGAGATCCAGTGCCAGCCTCTGGCCGCCCTCCTTCCCATCATCGGGCTCTGGGGCATGAGCATGCTTGCCCGGAACGATCGTCCCGGCCATGACCTCCACGGCGGCGATCCCGTCGCGCCGCGGCACCGCCGTCCCGTCCAGGCTCTGCCCTCCTCGGCCCATCGCTCTGTGAACCTAGGCGAAAGCAGCCTCGCCTGCACGGATTACCCGAAGAGCTGGATGCGCCACGCTCGGCCAAGGCGCATGCTCGACTCTGCTTCGGCCCGCGATCAGAAAGCGAGCCGACGGACCTTGCTCACGAGCCGGAAGGCTCGAGCTGCGGCTTGGAGAGCACTGGAACCCGGCCCTCCCCGGCGACGGGCATGACCACTCTCCTCCAGCGCCCTGAGCGACCGCTCGACCTGCCCGCGGGTCAGCTCAACACCGGCGTCCTCGCGAACCCGTTCGATCACATGCTCGAGCGTACTCGGATCGTCGCTCCCGAGTGATCCTCTGCTCGCCCGCAGCCGGTCGACGTCTGAGCGCCCGGCGCGACTGACGCGCGGGCCACAGCGGCCGCGCGCTCAGCGCTCGGGCGGGGGCGGGTAGCCCTCCAGCGCTGCGATCGGCTTCGGGGCGCGGCCGTAATAGCCGAGCCAGTCGCCGGCGGCGAGCTGCTCGAGGCGCTGGTTGTAGTCGGCGATCACCAGTTCGTAGTCGGCCTCGGGATGGCGGGCGATGTGCTGGCGTACCGAGCGGCCGTTGTACTTGCCTTCCTCGACGACTTCTAGAAAGCCGTTCAGCCTCTCGATCGCCAGGCGACAGCGGCCGCCCTCGCGGCGGTTGACCGCGACCGGCGGCGCAAGCCCCGGCCTTCAGGCCGGGGTTAGCCGCCTTTAGGCCGGTCGTCGTTGCTGCTCGACGTACTGCCGGATGATCTCCAACGGGGCGCCACCACACGACGCGGCGAAGTAGGACGGCGACCACAGGTGATTGCGGTGCGTCCGCACCTGGTAGTGCTTGCGCAGGAGCCGGGACGACACGCCCTTTAGCGAGTTCACCAGTGCTGAGACCGCGACTTTCGGCGGGTATTCCACCAGCAGGTGGACGTGATCGTCCTCGCCGTTCATCTCGACAAGGCGGGCTTCGAAATCGGCGCATACCTTGGCGAACACCCTGTACAGGAAGTCCAGGTGCTCTCCGGTGAGCACCCCGCGCCGGTACTTGGTCACGAAGACCAAATGAACATGGAGCGCCGAAACGCAGTGCCTGCCACGCCTGTAACCGTCATCTAGAGCCATAGACCAAATGCTAGAATGATCAGCGTGCAGCTTCGGTACAACTTCCGCCTCTACCCGACGCCGGGTCAGCGCACCGCACTGGCCAAGGCATTCGGGTGCGCGCGGGTGGTGTACAACGACGGGCTGCGCGCCAGACAGGAGGCCCACGCGGCCGGCCTGCCCTACATCAAGGATGCCGACCTGCAGCGCCGGGTGCTCACCGAGGCGAAGAAGACCCCCGAACGGGCGTGGCTGGCCGAGGTGTCCAATGTCGTGTTGGTGCAGTCGTTGAACGACCTGCACAAGGCGTACCGGGCGTTCTTCGCCTCAGTTGTCGGCAAGCGGAAGGGGCCGAGGATGGCCGCGCCTCGGTTCAAGTCCCGCAAGGACTCCCGACAGGCGATCCGGCTCACCCGCAATGGCTTCTCGATCCGCCCCAACGGTCGCCTGTACATGGCCAAGGTGGGCGAGATCGAGGTTCGCTGGTCCCGGGATCTGCCGTCCGAGCCGTCCAGCGTCACCATCGTCAAGGACGCGGCGGGCCGGTACTTCGCCTCGTTCGTCGTGGAGACAGTGGACGAGCCGCTTCCTGTGGCCGATACTGAGATTGGGATCGACCTGGGCCTGGCGCACTTCGCGGTGCTCTCGGACGGGCGGAAGATCGACAACCCGCGCTTCCTACGTCGAGCGGAGAAAAAGCTCCGCAAGGCGCAAAAGGCGCTGTCCCGCAAGGCGAAGGGCTCCAAGAACCGAGAAAAGGCCAAGCTGAAGGTCGCACGGGCGCACGCCCGTGTGGCCGACGCGCGCCGGGACTGGGCGCACAAGCTCTCCACGAGCATCATCCGCGAGAACCAAGCGGTGTACGTGGAGGACCTGGCGGTGTCCGGTCTCGGGCGTACCCGGCTGGCCAAGAGCGTGCACGACGCAGGTTGGTCTCAGTTCGTGGCGATGCTGGAGTACAAGGCCGCCCGGTACGGGCGGGTCTTCGCCCGGGTCGGCCGGTTCGAGCCAACCTCCCAAGTGTGCTCGGCCTGCGGCGTGCTGGATGGTCCCAAACCACTGCACGTCCGCACCTGGACCTGCCAGCACTGCGGCACGGTCCACGACCGAGACCTCAACGCCGCGAAGAACATCCTCGCCGCCGGGCGGGCGGAGAGGCTAAACGCCTGTGGAGCCGGTGTAAGACCGGGACTCGTCCCGGCGGCTGGCGGTGAAGCAGGAACCCACCGAGGCGCCGCGTCAAGCGGCGCGGCAGGAATCCCCGTCCTTCAGGACGGGGAGGACGTCAAGAGCCACTCGCTGATCTCGATCACTTCGGGATCCATCTACTCGCCCTGATCATGGGGCGAGAATCGGACCGCAGGCGCTTTTCTGGCGCCTTTGCGCCCGTAAGCGCCGAGGCGAAAACCTCCTGCCGCGGCATCGGCGGGCGCCTTTACTGGGCGTGATGGCCGGATCACTGGCAAACGAGCTCGAGACGGCGCGCGCCGCCCAGCGCCGTGGCTCCTACCGCGGCTCCGATGAGGGCAAGCTCGTCGAAGTGCAGCTCTCCGGCGACTACCGCCTCAAGCGTGTTCGCCTCGACGCCGAGAAGCTCGGGATCAGCGAAAGCCAGGCCGATCTGCTGGCGGGCGTGATCGCCGCGGCGGTGAACGAGGCCTCGGAGAAGGCGCGCCGCAAGGCGGCCGCGCGCCTGGACGCCGCGCTGCGCTCGCGCGAGCGCGATGCCGAGTGACCCGGCCTCGGCGGTGATCCAGCCGGACAGCTCTATTCGCCGCCTTCTCGTGCGATCGAGACCGTCGCGGACGTGCCGTTCGACTTGGGGTCGGCCGAGTGCCGCCCGATCCGAGAGCGAGCCTCGCGAGCACATGGATCTGTTGCCGGCGGGAACGCGAAGGTGAAAACGGGCACCGCCCATCTGCGGATCGCGCACGATCGCGGCGATGATCGCGCACGCCGCCCGCGAGACCCTGGCCACCATCCTCGCCGGCCTCAGCCTGCTCGGCGGCGAGCCCCAGGCCGCCACGCTGACGCCCGCGATCGCGCCGCTCGAGCCCGGCGAGTGTGGCGAGACCGTCGAGCGCGCCCAGGCCAAGCTGGTCCGCCTGCGCTACCTACCGCGCCGTGCCGCCTCCGGCTGCTACGACGAGGCGACGCGCCACGCGGTTATGGCCCTGCAGAAGTGGGAGGGCCTTGAGCGCGACGGCATCCTCGGACCGAAGACGGCCAAGGCGCTGCGCAGGGCCAAGCGGCCGGCGACCGGGGCGGGGGCCGCCCGGCGCGTGGACGTCTTGCTCGACAAGCAGCTCGCGCTCGTCGTCGAGGACGGCCGCCTGCGCTACGCGATCTCGATCTCAAGCGGCGCGCCCGGCTACGAGACGCCCGTGGGCACCTACGTCGTGTACCGCAAGGAGGAGATGAGCTGGTCGGTGCCCTATGAGACCTGGATGCCCTGGGCCTCCTACTTCACGGGAGGCATCGCGCTGCACGAAAGCGCCGATGTTCCCGGCCACCCCGCATCGCACGGCTGTGTGCGCGTGCCGGCGGCGTTCGCGGAGTGGCTCTATGGCTTCGCCGGCCTGGGCACCGAAATCCGTGTCATGGCCTAGGCGCCCAAGGCCTTGCAAGGCCGGGAGCGCCGCCTGTTAGCGGCGGCTGCGCTTGGCGCGCTTGAGCGCCCGCTTGACCGCGGCCCGCTTGATGTCGTGGCGGCGCACGTCGAGGGCGTAGAGGTAGGCGACGGCGAGAAAGCCACGCCCGCTGCGCTCGCGCTTCAGGAAGGCGACGCCCGCGCAGTTCGTGCGGCTTGCAATCACATACATGCCGGGCCTGCGCGCGCCGCCCGCCCAGCGGGCCACCCGGACCCTGCCCAGGCGCGGGGCCAGCCGGCTTACGCCACGGGCCAGGCGCCGCACCTCCCGCGCGTTGCGCGCGTAGCAGCCCGCGTTGCTGAAGAAGTACTCACGTGAGGCGGCTAGCGCCCGCTCAAGCGCAGCGGGAGCCTTGGCCTGGTGCTTGGGCCGAAACGCGTCGGCATGGATGCACGCTCAAGGACAGCCTGGATTGCTGTCGTCGCTGCGATCGTCGCCGCGCTCGCGATTGCCGGAGCAGCCTCAGCCGACGCGGCCGAGCGCCCGCGCGCCCAGAACCTGGTCGATGAGATCGGCGAGTTGTTGGCTCCGGGCGATGCCTCCCCGTTGCCGGGATATCACCAGATCGCGCCGCCGCCGGGCTCGGAGCGCTGGGTCGCGGTCTCGCAGGAGATCGCCAAGCGCTACTGGCACAGACGCGGCTACGACCACTGCCGCCGGCATCTGCTCGGTGGCGGGCTGATCGAGGTGCGCTGGTGGCCGATCAAGGCCCTGCTCGGCTACGTCGCCTCGGCGCCGGTCGGTGGCTGTCAGAGCAAGCCCGAGCCCTACATCAACTTCTCGCGCAAGATGGCTCAGCGCAGCTGGCTGGCGCGCTGCAAGACCGTGGTCCATGAGTTCGGCCACCTCGTCGGCTTGGGACACGACGCCAAGTACCGCGTGATGCAGCAGGGGTTCCTGCGCATCCCGGAGTGCCACAAGCCGGCCAAGGCCGAGCGCAGGGCCGCGAAGCTGCGCAAGCGGGCCCGGCGGGCGCGCTCTGCCCAGCGCAAGGAGCTGCTGCGCAAGCGGGCCCGGCGCTACGCCCGCGTGGCGCGCACCAACGCCCGCATCCACCCGGGCCGCTGGAACTTCTAGAGCGCGAGGTTCTAGATCTCGAGGCGAAGGCCCGCCGGCGCTGCATGCGCGGGCGCCGAGGATCAGCCGATGTCCGAGCCGGCGAACCCCTATCTGGCCGAGGGAGACGACGAGCGCGAGCGCCTGCGCATTCAGGCCTCCCTGCAGGGCGATCGCGACCTGAACGTGATCGCGGCGGCTACCCGTGAGCTCCCTGGACCGCTGGCCGGCATCGACCTCGGCTGCGACAACGGCCATCTGACCCGTTTGCGCTTTGCCGCCGAGTGTTTCGAGTGCGTCCTCGGCCTCGACCGCCCCGAGCCGGCGATCGCCGCAGCCGCAGTGCAGACCACGGACCCGCGCTTTCACTTCGAGGTCGCTGAGCTTGAGCCAGGCGACCTGGCGCAGCGCCTCGAGGGGTTTGCCGCCGGGCAGCCCACCGTCGTCTTCGCCTCGTTCGTCACGCACCTCCTCGACTGCACGCCCGCCGGCTTCCCGTGCTGCTCAAGCGCGCCGGTTTCAGGGACGTGCGCTTCAGCAACAACACGCATGCCTCCTGCAACTTCGATGACGCAGGCCGGCGCGATCTGGCTCGAGCGCACTTCGGCTTTCGCCTCGAGCCCTGGTTCGGGCGCGACCCCGAGATCCGCCGCGAGCTCGCCGAGCTCGTGCCGCAGGCCATCGAGCTCGTCTCCAGCGGCCAAAGCTTTCTGGCCGTCTCCCACCCCCTGCTGAGCGCCAGGGTCTAGCTCGCCTGCCTAGCGAGAATAGGCGGGCCCGCCTACCTGCGCTAGGCGCCTGCAGCGTGAGGGCGGGATCCGAGCCGGGCCGGGCCACGCCACGTTCGAGTCCCTGGGCCGAGACGGGCAGGACCCGGCAAACGGCACGCGCCCCGCTGAGCGGGGCGCGTGCCGAACCGTCAAAGGAGGACACACCACTGAGCGCCTCGGCCGGCGCAGGCCGGCCGGTGTGCAGAAAGCTATACGCCGGGGCTACGCGCCACCCGTTTTCTGGGAGCGCATCGCATCACGACGGCGGGCGACGTAGAACATCGCCGCCAGGGCGATCCCAACTACGGAGAGCGACCTCTTCGACCTCATCGTCGAGAAGAAAGCCACATTCCGGACGCCGGAGCTTTCGTTTATGTGAAAAGACCTCGCGGCCTCGCCGCCCGCCGATGCGCTCGGCATGGCACACCTGCGTCGAGTCGCCATCATCGCCCTTCTGGTAGCGGACCCGGCCCTCGCCTACAGCGTCTCCTGGCAGCGCGGGCCCGAGCCCGTGCAGGCCAAAGCGGCCTCGTCGGTGAGCAAGAAGCATGTCGTCCGCCGCTCGATGAGCGTCGCCTACCGCTACTGGAAGAAGCGCGAGCCCTGGATTGCCGCCCCGCGCAACTACTGCAAGCCGAAGTACATCCGCGTCAAGTGGCGCCGGCTGAAGGACCCCACGGTCTACGGCCGCACGCACATCTTCGGCTGCACGACGCTGAAGAAGAGCGTGATGGTGCTCAACAAGCGCCAGGAGTGGCCCTCCTAGCGGCTATGTCAGGTGATCGTCCATGAGTACGGGCATCTGGCCGGACGCCTGCACGTCAAGAGCAAGCGCTCGATCATGTTCCCGCACCCGAACCGCTTCAAGTCCGGCGGGTCGGCGTCGAAGATCTTTCAGATCTGCATCCGCGCGGTCTATTGAGGCCACGCGCCCCCGCCTTTGGCGGCTGGAGGCCGAACGGCGCCTCGCCGGCCGGAAGGCCATCCGAAGCGCAGCCCCAAAGGGCGGCGCCGTCGCCTAGCTAGGCGATGACCTTCTCGATCGAGGCGACCTGATCCGGGTTGAGGCAGATCTCCCTGTCCGGCTCGACCGTCCGGAAGGTCTCGAGCCTCCTCCGCGAGCCCTGGATCCTCTGCACCACAGCGTTCAGCTCCTCATCGACGCGAAAGACGTCGCCGTTGCTCATCTTGAGCTCAACCATGGTTCCAAGCAAGGTCCTCGGCGCCGCGATACCTGAACGACGCGCACTAAGCGCTCCGGGACCGGAAAAAGCGCCGGACGCACCCGCCTTGGAGCCATCTTGGAGATGATGGCAGCCAAGACGATGTTCGACAAGATCTGGGAGGCGCACGAGGTCGCGGAGGGGCTGCTGTACATC
>Ga0065724_100481_pt1 | contig 25973 bp, 24 predicted proteins | sample TheenrcSG05JP960_FD_59111 | JGI IMG/M metagenome (GOLD analysis project Ga0065724, IMG submission 59111) | Thermophilic enriched microbial communities from mini bioreactor at UC Davis - Sample SG0.5JP960 | ecosystem: Engineered > Solid waste > Grass > Composting > Bioreactor | place: USA... | reverse complement strand
GGAAGGGTCGCGCTTTGCCATCCGCGAAGGGGGCCGCACGGTCGGGGCCGGCGTCGTCACCAAGATCATCAAGTAGGCTGAGACACTGGCAGCGAGCGCGGGGGTTGTGGTATCATGGCGAAGAAAGCGAAGGCCGACCGGATCATCATCACGCTGGAGTGCACGGTCTGCCGCGAACGAAACTATGTGACCGAGAAGAACCGGCGGAACGATCCGGGCCGGCTGGAGCTTCGAAAGTACTGCCCGCGATGCCGCCGCCATCAGGTGCATCGCGAGACGCGGTAAGCAGGAGCCGGCCGGGGCAGTACAGGGTCGTAGCTCAATTGGCAGAGCAGCGGTCTCCAAAACCGCAGGTTGGGGGTTCGAGTCCCTCCGGCCCTGCCGAGCCACCTGGTAGCAGGTAGTTGGAAGCCCCGGCCGGAGCTTGCCGAGGGGTCGAGCCAGGCGGCTCGCCCCTTTTGCGTGTAGAGTGGCGTCTCGGACGATGACGAGGGTGGGCGAAATGGCGACCAAGACGCAAACCACGGCCCGGGCGAGCGGGAAGGTGAAGGCGCAGGAGCGACCCGCACGGGCTGGTGCGGGGCGTTTGGCAGGGATCCGGCGAACAATCGCTGAGATGCGGGCGGAGTGGCGAAAGATCACCTGGCCGGATCGTGAAACGACGAGGAAGCTGACACTGCTGGTCATCGGGCTGGCCACGGTGCTGGGATTTATCCTCGGTGCTGTCGATGCTCTCTTCGTCCGACTCTGGAATCTGCTCGGAGGGTTGTGAGAACAATGCCGCGAACGCTTCGTGAGCGATTGGCGCAAAAGCGCGGTGCGACCCAGCAAGAACCGGAACAGCAGGGCGAATGGTACGTCCTGCATACCTACTCCGGTTACGAGAATAAGGTCCGGCAAAATCTGCTGCATCGTGTCGAGACCATGGATGTTGCTGATAAGGTGTTCGAGGTGGTGGTTCCCACCCAGGAGGAGATCGAAATCAGAGGTGGGCAGCGGCACACTGTCCAGCGCAAAGTCTTTCCCGGCTATGTTCTCGTGCGCATGATTCTCGATGATGAATCCTGGCACGTTGTCCGCAACACCCCTGGGGTGACTGGTTTCGTCGGTGTCGGGAACCGTCCGGTTCCGCTCGATCGGGCGGAGGCGGAAGCGATCATTCGCGGGACGAAGACCGAGCAACCGAAGGTGCGGACAACGCTCCTCCCAGGCGATGTCGTACGAATCATCGACGGGCCGTTCACGGATTTCCGCGGCGTCGTCGATGAAGTCGATAACGAAAAGGGCAAAGTTCGTGTGCTGGTCTCGTTCTTCGGGCGGGAAACGCCAGTGACGCTCGATTTCCTTCAGGTTGAACGTGAGACATAATACTAGAACCGCGGTGGATCGCAGCCACCGCGGTTCATTGTGTCCGGAGCGAGGAGGGTGAAACACAGTGGCGAAGAAGGTCAAAGCAGTGGTCAAGTTGCAGCTGCCGGCTGGGAAGGCGACGCCAGCCCCGCCGGTCGGGCCAGCACTCGGTCAGCATGGTGTGCCGATCATGAATTTCGTCAAAGAGTACAATGAGAAGACGGCACATCTCGCCGGGCAGATCATTCCGGTCGTCATCACGATCTACGAAGATCGCTCGTTCACGTTCGTGTTGAAGACGCCGCCAGCAGCGGATCTCTTGCGCCGGGCGGCCGGGATCGAAAAGGGAGCGTCTGATCCCAAGCGGCAGAAGGTTGGGCGTGTCACGCGCGATCAGATTCGTGAGATCGCTCAGCTCAAGATGCCTGACCTCAATGCTCGTGATCTCGAGGCCGCGATGCGGATGATCGAGGGTACTGCCCGGAGTATGGGAATCGAGATTGTCGGTTGAGCTGCGACGTGGGAGGAGCACCAGGCTCCGCGAGAACCACGAGGGGGTGTCTCCATGCCGAAGCATGGCAAGAAATATCTCGAGGCGCTCAAGCTCGTCGATGTGACCCGGCGCTACCCGCCGAAGGAGGCAGTGGCGCTGGTCAAGCGAGTGGCACACGCGAACTTCGACGAGAGTATCGACCTGCACATTAACCTCAATATCGATCCGCGGCAGGCGGACCAAAACGTGCGCGGAACCGTCACCTTGCCGCACGGTACGGGGCGGGTGCCACGCGTGCTTGTCTTTGCAGTCGGTGAAGCCGCCCGAATCGCCGAGGAAGCAGGTGCGGATTACGTGGGCGTGGATGAGCTCATCAAGCAGATCGAGAGCGGCTGGCTCGAGTTCGATGCAGCGATCGCTATGGCCGATCAAATGGGTAAGGTAGGGCCGCTAGGGCGCATCCTCGGCCGCCGTGGACTGATGCCCAATCCGCGTACGGGAACGGTGGTTCGGAATCCGGAAGACCTTCCGGCGGTCATCCGAGAGATCAAGGCTGGCCGCGTGGAGTTCCGGAACGATCGAACGGGAAACATCCACATCCAGATTGGTCGGAAGAGTTTCACCGAAGAGCAGCTGCTCGAGAATCTCTACGTTGCGGTCGATGCGATCGCGCGAGCCCGACCAGCTGCGGTGAAAGGGCAATTTTTCCGCTCGATGACCATCGCTCCGACGATGGGTCCGGGAATCGCGTTGGATGTAGCGACGACGCTCGAGGAGGCGCGGGCATTCGTGAAGTGATACACTCTCTGTGAAGATGACGCCGCGCCGATGACCGCTGGGGCGCGTGGCGCTTAATGATCCAGCCGAGGCGCGGGGCGGACGAGACGACGGCACGTTCGGTGCTGCCGAGAGGTGGGTCCCCCTGCGCATGTGCGCAGGGGATTTTTGTGGAAGGAGGTGCTCGTGCCGACACCGGAGAAGGCGCGACAAATCGAGGAAATCAGCGAGATTCTCCGTACGGCGAGTGTCGCCATTCTTACGGATTACCGGGGTCTTACTGTTGCGGACATGACGGCCTTTCGGCGCCGGCTCCAGGAGCAGCAGGCGAATCTCCGGGTCGTCAAAAACACGTTGACCCGGATCGCTGCGGAACGGACCGGAACGGCAGTGATTACACCGCTCCTGGAGGGGCCGACAGCACTCGTCTACACGAGCGGCGACCCGGTGACGGCGGCAAAGCTTACGGTCGAGTTTGCGCGTCAATCGCGCATCTTGACGGTCAAGGGTGCGCTGCTCGGTGGGCAACTGCTCTCCCCGGCGGATGTGGAGGCGCTGGCGACACTGCCGTCGCGCGAGGAACTCGTCGCCAAAGTCGTCGGCGGTCTTCAGGCGCCTTTGTACGGTCTGGTTTCGGTCCTTTCTGGGCCCATTCGTGGGCTGCTCTATGTCCTGCAGGGGCGCCTGCAGCAACTGGGTGGAGAGGCCGAAGCGGCTTGAGATGGTGGTACAGAGTCGTTCGATGACGATTGGAGGTCGGTGAACGATGGCCGTTGGACAGGAGAAGCTCGAGGAGATCATCCAGGCGATCGAGCAGATGACAGTGCTGGAGCTGTCGCAGCTGGTCAAAGCGCTGGAGGAACGCTTCGGCGTCACGGCGGCTCCGGTTGCGGTCGCGGCGGCACCGGCGGCCGGCGCAGCTGCAGCGGCTGCCGCACCCGCTGAAGAGGAGAAGACAGAGTTCGACGTGATTCTCTCGGATGCTGGACCGAACAAGATTCAGGTGATCAAGGTCGTTCGCGAGCTCACCCAGCTCGGGTTGAAGGAGGCGAAGGATCTCGTCGAGGCGGCGCCGAAGCCAGTGAAGCAGGGGGTCTCCAAGCAGGAAGCGGAGACGATCAAGCAGAAGCTGGAAGCTGTCGGCGCGAAGGTGGAGATCAAGTAACAGCGTGCCCTGGGGGAGCCGATTGGCGTCCCCCAGGGCTTTGTGCTATACTCCGAGCGAACTTCGGGGCGTGGCGCAGCCCGGTAGCGCACCGGTATGGGGTACCGGAGGTCGGAGGTTCAAATCCTCTCGCCCCGACGATGCGGCCGCACCTCGAGGTGCGGCCTTCTCGCTACGAGGTTCCGATGAGTGCGACCGCAACACCGATTCGCATTCTGATCGCAGATGACGAGCCGATCATTCGGTTGGATCTGCGTGAGCTCCTCACGTCGCTCGGCTACGATGTCGTCGGTGAGGCGGCGGATGGCCGAACGGCAGTGGAGCTGGCGCGGAAGTTGAAGCCTGACCTCGTGATCCTCGACATCAAGATGCCTGAGGTCGACGGAATTGACGCTGCCGAGGTGCTCCATCGGGAGCGCCTCGCGCCGGTCGTTCTCCTGACAGCGTACAGCGAACGGGAACTCGTCGAGCGGGCGCGTCGGGCCGGAGTGGCTGGCTATCTCGTCAAGCCGTTCCGCGAGAGCGAGATCATGCCGGTCATCGAGCTCGCACTGAACCAGTTCCGCGAGTTCCAGCGACTGGAACAGCAGGTGGTGGAACTGCAGGAGGCCCTGGAGGCCCGCAAGCTCATCGAGCGGGCCAAAGGCATCCTCATGCAAGTGCATGGCCTCAGCGAGGCTGAGGCGTTCCAGCGTATGCGTCGCCTCAGCATGGACAGTCGAAAGTCGATGCGCGAGATCGCCGAAGCGATCCTGCTTGCCCACCAGCTGGAAAGCGGCAGCCGCTCCGGCGAACCACGCCCGTAACCTTTCGGCTGACTGGTGAGAGCAATTCTGCCGGCTACGGTGACGGAGAGGGCACCGGTGTGGTCGGTGTGCGCACCGTGACCTGAACGACAGCTGGCGTGACCCGCTCGAATCGTACACCGGGTGGCAGTGTCACCCGAACCGGCAACTGGTAAACACCAGCATCCGCGTTCTCGACATCGACGAAGACCAGAATCTCGGCAGGATCGAGTCGGTCCAAGAGGTCACTGGGACCGCTCAGTTCGAGGTCGACCGTTGCCGGGGACAGTTCGGCAGTGGTTCCAGGGCGGACGTTCATCGGCGTGACTGGTATGCCCTGAAGCGTTCGGGATTCCTCCGCGCGGCGAATCTGGATCGAGACGTTGACAGTTGGCGGGTCCACTCGGACACCTGTGGGAAGCCGTGACGTGTCGATGGGGACATCCCAAAGGATGCGCGATTCGCTCCATCCACTCACGTCGATTGGCGTGGTGGTGAGATACGGTATCGCTGCAAGAGCCGATTCTGGCCCCTCGACGACAACTTCATCCGTAGGGAAGACTGTCGGTGGCCCAGCGAGTTCGTAGCCCGGTGCGAGGCGATCGGCTCCGACGATCGAAGGGATGACACGGCGAACCTGGCCGCGGATCCGCAGCTGGACCGTGACATTCGCCGTCGATGGTTCGACGGTGATGCCCGGAACGGTGATACCGTTCTCATCGACGGGAACGAGGGCGACTGATTCGCGCACAATCTCCGTTTGGCCAGTGATCTGGATGGGCGCAGTGACGCGCGCGACCTGGTTCACTCGTTGCTCTGGACCGCGAATCGTTACTGTTTGTGGATCGGCCTGTGTGGAAACGAGTTCCAGGTTCGGCGGCAATTCGTTCGCGATGGTGACCTCGACCGGAACGTCAGCGCGTTCGGCGAGCCGGTCGATCTGCAAGGTGACCTCCGGTGGGATCACTTCGCGCAGGCGCAGGCGCGCCGGTAGTTCCACCTGGACTCGTCGCGTGTACATGCCTGGTTCCGTGACGTCGCCGAGGTCAACGGTCGCCTGGATGGCCCCACTTTCCAAAGCCTGAACGCGGCTTTGTGCTCCCTGGATACGGACCGTCACTGTCGGAAGCTCGCTCGTCACGACGAGGGAAGGTGGCAAATTCGCCGGAATCACCGGGATATTGGAAATCGTGCGCTGCGTTTCGGGATCGTTGGTCGCTTCGACCCAAGCCCAGAGCGCGAAGGCGAGTGCGACTGCGACGATGAAGCGCGCGACGTTGTCTCGCCGAATCGTTGGCCGCAGATTATCCCAGGCGCGAAGCAGACGCGCGCGCATCCTCGCGAGTCGGACCACTCTCGGACTCCTTCGCAGGGGACTCTCCATCGGGGCTGGTCGAACGAGTGGAGCGATCGAGCAGTTCGGCCAGGCGGCGCCGACCCGGTCGCTCGACGTGCAGCAACGCACGGAGTGCTCGACGAAGTCGTTCGGCATCCAGATTGCGGTAGAGGCGACCGTTGACCGCGAGTGAAATGTGCCCGGNTTCTTCGGAGACGATAATGGCTATCGCATCCGATTCTTCGGTGATGCCCAAACCAGCCCGATGGCGCGTGCCAAGTTGGGGATCGAGCAGATTCTCGCTGAGGGGAAGGACACACCCGGCTGCCAGAATGCGATTGCCACGAATGATGACAGCGCCATCGTGGAGTGGTGAGTTCGGAAAGAAAATATTGACCAATAGCTGTTGCGTGAGCGTGGCGTCGAGCGGGATGCCGCGATCCGCGTAATCCTGCAGCCCGGTTTCGCGCTCGATAACGATCAGCGCACCGTACCGGAGACGAGAGAGCTGTAGGACAGCACGTGTGACTTCGTCGATCGTTTCCTCGGTCTGCATTTCATGGCTACTCAACGGCGTGCGTAACCATGCGCCGGTATGGCCGAGTCGCTCCAGCGCACGTCGCAGCTCTGGTTGAAAGACTACAGGGATTGCGATGATCAATGCTGGTAATGCTTGACGGAGCAACCAATTCAATGCCTGGAGTTGAAACAGGTTCGCTGCACCAACCACTGCAATAATGAGGATTGCCAACCCTCGAACCAGCTGAGCAGCACGCGTCCCTTGAATGACCCACAGGAGCCAATAAAAGATCAACGCGACAGAGAGAATGTCCACAATGGCCCGCAGGTCGATGCGGGTGAAGATCCATGGTAGTTCCAGCATTCCCGACGCCCCTGCAGTTCGCCGCACCTGCGTGCTGCGTGGAATTCTAACATCTGGCGTATTGTTCTCGCCTCAGCTGCTTCGGTCGCCATCGGTTGACGATTCCAGGCGATCCAGCTGCCGCAGGCGATGGCGTAATGCCTCGAGTTCCGCGAGTTGGGCGCGGGCTGCCTCGTCCTCCGGGGTCAACGCCACGAGTTGCTCGGCAATGCTCAGCGCGTCAAGCGGGCGCCGTTGGCGCAAGGCAGCGCGAAGCGCAGTCCAAAGATAGGTGCGCGCCCGTTCGATCTGTCCTGCGCGAACAGCAGCAGTCGCCGCATACACGTGCCGGTCGGGATTGTCCGGATCGCTCGTGGCGAGGAGATCAGCAATGACTGCGAGACGACCGCGGTCGTCCGCGAGTTCGGCCAGACCCGCGGCGCGTTCGAGCAGTGTGACNAGCCGTTCCTGATGACCGAGAGCGTTCGCGCGATGAGCGGCAGCGAGGAGTGTATCGAGCGCTTCCGCGTACCGACCACTCCGCGTATCGTGAGCCACCACGAAGTCGAGCGTACGGTCGTNGAAGGGGTCCAGCCGCGCCAGTTGTCTCAAGAGTCGCACGAGCTGTGCGCGATCGTGTCGCTCTCGAGCGCGGCGTGCTGCGTGTCGCAGGAGGCTGATCGCCTGATCTGTCTGGCCCTGATCGTGCAACCGAGCCGCGAGCTCACCCAGGTCGTGCACGGTGAACTCTGGTCGCTCCAGGCATTCCAGCGCGCGGGTCGTGAGTTCGGTATCCGAAACAAGTAGTGCGAAGGAGATGACGGTGAGGGGCTGCAGTGCAGGCACCAGGCGCGTGACTGTGCGGGCCGTCGCGTCTCGGTCCTGCAGGGCATCCAGCAACGTGCGGAGGCAGGAGCGGATGGCTGGCGAGACGTCGCGCGGGTCGAGATGGACTGTTGCCAGTGCAGCGAGAAGCGCTCGTGCGACCGGAGTTGTTGGTTCCGGCAACGCGATGAGCTGCCTGGTGTCGATTGGCAAGCCGATTCGATGGGCCACGAGCGAGGCGGCCACGAGCGCTTCAGGCTGGGGAGTGGCGCGAAGGTGTTCGAGCGTGGTGGCGATCCGGTCTAGGGCTTGTCGGTGCCGATGCACGAGATCAAGCAAGTCGGCCAAATAGGACCAGCGGACTGGCTCGGGAAGCGCCGGAACGAGGAGGAATGCTACGCGCCATTGCCATACGGTCTGTGGTGTCTGCAAGTGCGCACTGAGGGCCTTGATCCGTTCGCGGTCGTTTCGCTCCAGGGCGAGCGCCACTGCACTCCACCAGGCTTCCACTTCGTCGGGGCACTGTCGCAACCACTGTGCAGCGAGCGTTGCCGCATGCTCCGTCGCAGCCAGCTCTTGCAAGATGCAGGGGAGGAAAGCGCGGCGAAGCGGAGACGGTGCTTCGAGGAGGGCGGTCCCGAGTTCGGCGAGGCGAGCCAGTTCGAGCGGTTCGACGAGCCACTGCAGTATCCGGTAGGTTCCCGGGTGAAGCCAGCTCGCGTTGATTTGGAGCTGCCGCTCGATGGTGCGGAGTACGAGTTTGGCGTCCGCGATTCGTCCGCGGAGCACCGCGTACTCGATGACTCCGACATAGGGGTCAGGAGTTTCAGGGTGCGTTGCGACCGCAGCGAGAAGAGTATCCAGCGCCACGTGCAAAGACTGCCTGTTGGCGACACGGGGAAGCTCATTCGCGAGGATGGTGGGATCCAGCCGCCAGTGATCNNGTATCGCTTCAGTACGATCCTGGCGAATGGCCGGTCCGAACGACTGCTGGTGTGACGGCGCTGCCGGACTCACGACTCGGGTCCTATCCTGTCATTTCGCTGAGGAACTACGGCAGAGTCGTGCCAGTGCTTGAGTCGTGTCACGTGGTCACACGTGAGCGACGCAGGCGATAGTCGCCTGCCCGAATGAAAACGGCCCGACAGATTGCCCGGTCGCAGAGGCGTGAGCGGATGCGCTCGTCGAGATCGTCCAAGTCGCGGTTGGTGGTGATGACCGTTGGCTTACGCTGGTTGTAGCGGNAATTGATGATCTGGAACAGCTTCTCCGTTGCCCACGGNGTCGTATGCTCCGTNCCGAGGTCATCGAGGACGAGGAGACCGGCATTCCGAACTTGTTCGAAGCGATCGTCATAGCTTTCGGTTCGGTCGGGTGCGAAGGTCGCCCGAAGGTAGTCGAGGAGATCGGGGACGACGGTGAAGAGCGGAAAGAGCCGCTGGTGACGNAGGACATAGTTGGCGATAGCTGCGGCCAAGTGTGTCTTGCCGCAACCATAGCCTCCCATCAGGAGCAGCCAGCCGTCCGGGTTGCGGGCATACTCGAGCGCGATGCGATAGGCGTCGGCGACACCTGGAACTGAGGGATCGAACGTCTCGAATGTCCAGTCCTCGAGCTGCTCGAGCCCGCTGAGTTCGAGGTATTGCCGGAGCAACTTGGCTTCTCGCTCGCGGATCTTGCATTCGCACGGGATGATTCGACCGAAGTTGGGATGCCCCACCGGCACATCGAGCCGGAGATACCCAGCTCCCTTGCAGATCGGACAGACGTCGGTTGCGCGCTGGAGCAGCGGATCGACCGGAGAGTCACTCGCTGTTCCAGAAGAGTGGAGCGTACTTCCCCCGGAGGTATTTGTCCGGATCGAGCCGCCGAGCGCGTTGATCTCGCGAATGGGCCTCATCGCTCCGTCCTTCGGTCGCCCAACGCTCGAGGATCCGCTGGATGTACCGCCAATTTCGGCGTCCGTAGTGTACCGCTTCGACGATCGCTGCCTCAACCCAGCTGGCCGGGTAGCGCTCGAGCGCTTCGGCCAGTTGTTCGGCGATCAACGGCGTTAGGGGGCCGATATTCTGCTCGTAGAGGGCAAACACGTTCGGACGCTCGACGACGATCGAAGGGGCTGGCTCCACAGCCGGCGGGAGCAAGTCGCGGGGCTGGACGTGGGCGACAGCGATCGCTGCTGGAGTCGCGAGGGTTACCCACTCCACGTCCGTGCCGTCCGGTGCACGACCACGCAATCTGATGAGGAAGCCGCGAGCGACTGCAATGTCGATCGCCCGCGCAATCTCGCTGCGGGGTTCGCGGTCCGTGCCGCGGGGGCGCAAACCCTGCCGGAGGGCTTGGTCCGTGTACAGGGCAGCGATCGGTACGGCAGGTCCCCCCTGGCGGATCGCCAGTCGAGCGACGGTCAGAACGACCTTCAGNGTCGCGATNTCGCCCGCTTCGCGCACTAGTCGTTCGGCGAGATCGAGCGGAAGGCACGAAGGGNTNGGCACCGGGCTGGTGGTCTGCCATACGCACACTCCCTCACGTGCCAGGTTCACGGTAGAGCTCGAGATCAGCAAAGCGGGCAGTCCGNTCGAAAAAGCGGAGGTGAACCGTGTCGGTTGGGCCGTTGCGATGCTTCGCCACGATAATTTCGGCGATACCGCGGCGATCGGTGTCGGGATTGTAGATTTCGTCCCGGTAGATGAAGATGACGACGTCTGCATCTTGCTCGAGGCTTCCGCTCTCGCGGAGATCGCTCAAGAGCGGGCGGTGGTCGGTGCGCGTTTCGACTGCCCGGGACAGCTGNGACAGTGCCAGCACCGGCACGTTCAACTCGCGGGCGAGCGCTTTGAGNCCGCGCGAGATNTCCGATATCTCCTGCACGCGGTTCTCCGCGCGCCGGGCGTGCATGAGCTGGAGATAATCGACGATCACGAGATCGAGGCCATGCTCGGCCATCAGGCGCCGCGCCTTGCTGCGCAGTTCCATGACGCTGATTCCCGGCGTATCGTCGATGAAGATCTTCGCTTCGGCGAGGCGGCCGAAGGCGCGCGAGATCGCGTCCCACTCCTGCTCGTCGATATAGCCGAGCCGTAGCCGGTGCGTATCGACGCCGGTTTCCATCGCCAGCAACCGCTGGACAAGTTGCTCGGCTGACATCTCCAGGCTGAAGATCGCCACGACCTTGCCCGCCTTCACAGCGGCATGATGGGCGATACTGAGCTGGAACGAGGTCTTACCGACCGATGGTCGGGCGGCGAGAATGATCAGATCGGAACGTTGTAACCCGCCGGTCAGCTTGTCGAGATCNGCGAATCCCGTCGGGATGCCGATGACCTCGCCGCGGTGCTGCTGGATATAATCGAGCTTCTCGAAAAACTGCTCGAGTACCTGCCCGACCGAGACGAAGTCACGGCTCGCTCGCCGTTGCGACACGTCAAAGATGAGGCGTTCGGCGCGCTCGATCGCCTCATCGGCCTCGATCCGTTCGTCGAAACCGAGCCGCACGATCTCCGTGCCGGCGTTGATGAGACGCCGGAGCGTTGCGGTACGTTCGACGATGCGGGCGTAATACTCGACGTGCACCGCGCTCGGCACGACACTGAGCAGCTCCGTGAGATACGCCACACCGCCTGCATCGTCGAGCCGGCCGGTTCGCTCGAGTTCGTCCACGACGGTGACGAAATCGGCTGGCACCCGTCGGTTGTACAGGTCGAGGATCGCCTGATAGATCACCGCGTGGCTACCGCGAAAGAAGTCGTCCGGGCGAAGGAACGATGCCACGCGGATGATCGCGTCGCGGTCGATCAGTAGACTTCCGAGCACGGCTTGCTCGGCCTCGATGTTGTGCGGTGGTAACCGCTCGACGGCTTCCGGTGCCGTGCTCGTCATCGTGGTCCCCCACTCAACTGCTCGTCGTTTCCGTGGTTTCCTCTGGAACGACCTCGACGATAATGGTCGGTCGCAGTCGGCCGACGAGGTGAATCGGTACACGATGCTCGCCGAGCGAGCGAATCGGCTCGTCGAGTTCGACCGTGCGTCGATCGATCTCCTGACCGATCGCCTGGCTGAGGCGCTCAGCGATGTCGCGGGCAGTGATCGACCCGTAGAGTCGCCCACTCTCGCCGACCCGAGCAGGAATCACCAGTCGGAAGCCTTCGAGCCGTTCGGCCAGTTCGCGCATAGCCTGTTCGGCGCGCTCGATCTTCCGGCGTTCCGCAGCGAGACGCGCTTCGGCGATCGCGAGGCGATCCGGTGTGGCTGGTTCCGCCAGCCGCTGGGGGAAGAGGAAATTGCGCGCAAAACCGTCGGAGACGACCGTGATCGTTCCCGCCTTGCCGACATTGGGGACGTCGCGTAGCAAAATGACCTTCATCGCTTCTCCTCTGCCCTTCGCTCCGCATCGACGGGTGTCCGTACACCCAGTGTACCACGTCGTCAACTATACCGAGTGCTGCGTGCTCATCGCAATTTTGCCAGCCCGGCACACGCGGTACAGCCTGCTGGGTGACGGGCTCGTTCGCGGCGCAACTTGACACGACCGGGTTGCCGAGTGATACTTGGGTCGCACGGGGATCAGGCGGCGATACAGCGTAGTCCAGAAAGGGAGGACGAACCATCGCCGAGAAGATCGCTCGATTGACCCGCCACGCTCTGGAACGGTGCGCACAGCGTGCGGTGCGCCCTGAGACACTGCGTTTTGCGCTCGAGCATGGCCGGTTGTACCGTGGTCCGGACAGTCTGGTCGTGTTCTTCGGCAAGCAGGAAGTGGCGCGATACCGTTACCTGGGTAGTTGGGTCGAGCGTCTCGATGGTTTGGTCATCGTTCTGGATGACGACGGCNGTTCCATTCTCACCGTGTACAAGAATCGTGAAGGTCCCCGTCGCGCAGGGCGCAAGCGTGACACCTTGCTCGATCGTGCGGCCTAACGACTGAGAGGCGTCCGTCGGTCGGAAGGCTGTATCGCCGCTCTACCCTGTGCTCATCTCGGATACCAGTTCCCGGCGAACGATTTCGTACAGGGCGATCGAACCGGCAACCGCGGCGTTCAACGACGTGATGCGCCCGAACATCGGGATCATCACCTGCACGTCGGCCCGCCGCACCAGGATAGGGGAGAGTCCGCGTCCCTCGGAACCGACCATAAGCAAGAGCGGACGTGGCAGCGGGGCGACGAATAACGATTGTGCCTGCGGACCTGGTTCGAGCGCGATTGCCCAGTATCCCGCCTCTTGCAGCTCGTCGACGGCGCGGCCGAGATTGGTCACAAGAGCGATGCGCAAGTGCTCGACGGCTCCCGCTGAGGCATTCACAACTGCCGGTGTGATACCGGCCGATCGTCTTTCTGGAATGATGACCCCTTCGATGCCGACGGCTTCACCGGTACGGAGAAGGGTCGCGAGGTTTTGCGGGTCCTCGAGATGGTCGAGGACGAGAAGGACGCTCGTCGGCCCGGGTGGCAGGAAGCTGGCAAGTTCGACATACGGATAGGGACTCGTTTCCAGCACGACACCCTGGTGGTTGACCGAACCGACCATGCGATCGAGTTCTTCCCGAGGGACGAGCGAAAAGGGAATACCAGCGCGCCGCGCCTGCTCGATGATTGCGGCCACACGTGCGTGCTCCTCGGTACCCTGAGCGACGAACAGGCGACGATGACGTCGTCTGCCGCGCAGCGCCTCGGCAACCGCATTCCGACCGTACAGGTACTCGGTTGGCCTGCCCCGCTGGAGCTTCCTCATGCCCAGCGCCACGTCGTGCCGGTCGGTGAATCTTCGACGATGACTCCGAGTTCGTTCAACTGCTCGCGAATGAAGTCGGCGAGTTCCCATCGTCGCTCCGCGCGCAACCGACTGCGGACGTCGATGAGGAGTTCGACGAACGGCTCGGCGGAACGTCGCGAGGGGACCGATTCGTCGAAACGAAAGCCGAGAACGCCGGTCAGTTCCCGTAATGTTGCCTGCGCGTAGGTGATCGCCTCGATCGGATCGCCGGCAGCGCGGGCACGGTTGATGGCGCGAGCGAGCTCGAACAGGCGAGCGAGAGCGCTGGGAGTATTGAAGTCATCGTCCATCGCTTCCTGAAAACCGTCGCGTGTCTCGTCAGCGAGCGTGGCGAGCGGATGGACCGGACGGGTGATCGCTTCGTTGGATGCGCCACGCACTGCTTGCCGGAGGCGTTCGAAACCGCGATGAGCCGCCTCGAACGCTTCCTCGGTGAAGGTAAGCGGACTGCGGTAATGCGAACTCAAGACCAACAAGCGGAAGGGGCCGGCTCCATCACGCTCGAGGAGTTCCCGGATGGTGATCAAGTTCCCGATCGACTTCGACATTTTCTCGCCGCCGAGCTGCAGGAGCCCGTTATGCAGCCAATAGCGAACGAACGGCTTCTTCCCGGTGAAGGCTTCTGACTGCGCGATTTCGTTTTCATGGTGCGGGAAAATAAGATCGGCACCGCCACCGTGAATGTCGATCTGCTCGCCGAGGTGCCGGTAGATCATCGCGCTGCACTCGATGTGCCAACCTGGTCGGCCTGGTCCCCAGGGGCTGTCCCACGCCGGTTCCCCTGGCTTGGCAGCCTTCCAGAGGGCGAAGTCCATCGGGTGTTCCTTCCGGGGATCGATCTCGACGCGGGCACCCGCCATCATCTCGTCGAGCGTGCGGTGGGAGAGCTTTCCGTATTCGGGGAACGAGAGCACCCGGAAATAAACGTCTCCATCAACGACGTAGGCGTGGCCTTTCTCGATAAGACCGCTCACGATCTGGATGATGGTCGGAATTTCCTGTGTCGCGCGCGGATAGATGGTCGCTGGTTTGATGTTGAGTGCCGCGGTTTCATCGAGCCAGGCATCGATGAGCTGTTCGGCCAGTTCGTTCGGTGGAATCCCGAGTGANGCGGCTCGCTGGATAATCTTGTCATCGACGTCGGTGAAATTCATGGCGAAGGTGACTCGGTAGCCGCGATACTCGAGGTAGCGTCGGATCATATCGAACACGATGGCCGACATCGCATGACCGATATGCGCATCAGCGTAGACGGTGGGACCGCACACGTACATACGCACGTGGCCAGGTTCCAGCGGCTCGAACGGCTCCTTTTGGCGTGTAAGCGTATTGGTGACGCGCAAACTCATCAGAGGTGTCCTCTCCAGCCACCTGCCACACTCGCTGTGTCGAGGATACCTGATCGGATTCGCGAATGCGGGGCCAGAAACACGCCGAAGGGGCGGTCCTGCGACCGCCCCTTCGGAGGATCGCCGACTCAGTCGCTGGTGCTCGAGGAGACTGTTTCGGATGACTTCTCGCTCTTACCGTTGGACGCGTTACCGCGCTTGTAGTCGGTGATGTAGAATCCCGACCCTTTAAAGATGATCCCAGCCGGGTGCAAGAGGCGGCGGACAGAGTTCCCACAGGTGGGGCACGTCGCCACGGGGTCGTCGGAGAAGCGCTGCTTCACTTCGAAGCGGTGACCGCAACTCGTGCACTCGTACTCGTAAATCGGCATCGACACCCCTCCCGCGCCAATAGCGCCGTCTTTTTCCGACTCGTATTGTAGTCGGGGGTGCGAGGTTGAGCAAGGTCTAGTGGGAGAGTTTGATACGAACCGGATCAAGATCTGCCCAATTCGGACCCGCCTTGGCGTCGACTTCGAGCGGAACGGTCAATTCGACAACCGAACTCATGAGTTCGGTCACCAACTCCGCGGTGGTGTGGAGTTCGGATTCGGGTACTTCGAAGACGAGTTCGTCATGGACTTGCAGGAGCATGCGGCTCTTCAGCCCGCGTTCCTGGAGCGCCCGGTGAATGCGGATCATTGCCAGCTTCATGATATCGGCAGCGGTACCCTGGAGCGGCATGTTGACAGCCATACGCTCAGCTGCCTGGCGGCGCGCTGGATGCGATGCGTTGATTTCCGGAAGATAACGTCGACGACCGAAGAGCGTCTCGACGTAGCCGAGTTCGGCGGCGCGCCGCTTGGTTTCCTCCAGGTAGCGCGCGACGCCGGGGAAGCGCTGGAAGTAGGCGTCGATGAACTTTTGTGCCTCTTGCCGGCTCATACCGGTGTCGCGCGCGAGGCCGTATGCCTGCATGCCGTACATGATGCCGAAATTGACGGTTTTCGCAAGACGTCGCATTTCAGGAGTCACCGCTTCGATCGAGACACCGAATATCTCCGAGGCAGTCGCCGCGTGGATGTCTTTCCCTTCCGCGAAAGCCCGCAAGAGGGCAGGNTCTTGACTGAAATGCGCCATGAGTCGCAGCTCGATCTGGGAATAATCCGCTGACAACAGAAGGATCGGCTCATCGGCGATCCGAAAGCCGGGCCGATTGTCAGCGATGAAGGCGCGGCGGACGGCGCGCCCGAGGTCGCCGCGGACAGGAATGTTCTGCAGGTTGGGGTCGGACGAACTCAAGCGACCGGTGGCGGCGACCGTCTGATGAAAGATCGTGTGAACGCGTCCAGTCTCCGGATGCACTTGCTCGGGCAGGGCATCGACGTACGTGGACTTGAGCTTGGCCAGTTGGCGGTACTCGAGAATCGCCTCGACGATCGGGTGCGCATCGCGAAGGTTCTCCAGGACGTCCTGGGCAACGGAGTATCCGGTCTTGGTTCGTTTGCCTCGCGGCAAATGGAGTTCGTCGAAGAGGATGGCACTCAACTGTTGGGGGGAATTGATGTTGAACGGGCGACCAGCAAGTTCGTAGATCCGGCGCTCCAGATAGAGCAGCTGGCGCTCGAGTTCCTTGGAAAGATCGCGCAAATAGGGGACGTCGATCGCGACACCAGTCTTCTCCATATCGATGAGAACATCGATGAGCGGCAGCTCGATTTCGGTAAAAAGCCGCATTTGGTTTTGACTCTCAAGCTCCGGTCGAAGAAGGTCGACGAGGCGATAAGTCGCTTCGACGTCGGCGCAGGCGTACTGGGTCACGCGTGCGACTTCCGCACGATCCATCGTCAGCTGCTTCTTCCCCCGGCCGATGAGTTCCGTGATTTCCTGCATTTCCCAGCCAAGCTTGGTGAAAGCCAACTCTTTGAGGCCGACGGCGTTCTCGCCGAGGAGGTACGCCGCGATCATGGTGTCGAAGTCGATTCGTGGGCGGGGGAAACCAGCACGTTCCAGGACGAGTGCATCGTACTTTCCGTTGTGCGCATNGCGTTGGACGTTGCTTGCCCGGAAATAGGGACCGAGGGTCGCGATCACATGTGAGGGGTCGAGTTGTGCGTCGCCGGTGCTGTGGCCCAGCGGGATGTAGTAGCTCCGATCCGGTGCCGTCGCGATCGCCAATCCCACCAGTTCCGCATACATCGGATGCAGGGCTGTGGTTTCGACGTCGAGCGCAAAAGCCGCGCAGCTGGCCAGATCGCCGGCCAGTTGCTCCAGTTCCTGCTCGGTGAAGACGGCTTGGCGGTGGCTCGGCGGNGGGTTGCTTCGTGCGATCGGCTGTCGCGGCTGGGGTAAGCGGGAAACCAAACTTCGAAACTCGAGTTCGCGAAACAGTGCAAGAACGCGTTCGCGATCGAAATACCCGAAGCGGGCCTGTTCGAGATCGAGCGTCACCGGCGCATCACGGACGATGGTGGCCAGTGCCCGGCTGGCGAGAACCGTCGTACTGGCTGCACGCAACGCCTCGCGCACGCGCGCGGGTTCGACTTCGTCGAGTCGCTCCAACAGCGCCTCCAGGGAAGGGTACGCCTGAATGAGCTTAGTGGCTGTCTTCTCGCCGATTCCAGGTACTCCGGGGATATTGTCGGACGGATCTCCGACGAGCGCTTTGTATTCGGGGAGGCGCTCAGGCGGAAAGCCGTATCGCTCGATCACTGCCTTGCGGTCGTACACGCGATAGTCGCCGAATCGTTGCCGGCCGGGCAGGATGACGCGGATGCGCTCGTCAACGAGCTGGAGGAGGTCGGTGTCGCCGGTGACGACCAGCACCTCGAGTCCTTGNTCGACAGCCTGGCGAGCCAGCGTTCCGATGAGATCATCAGCCTCGTAGCCTTCTCGCGCGACGACGGGTATGTTGAGTGCAGCCAGGAGTTCGCGAATGCGCTCCAGTTGATGTTTGAGATCGTCGGGCGTTTCNGGCCGATGGGCCTTGTACTCCTGGAACAGATCGTGTCGAAAGCTCTTTCCGCTGTCGAAGCAGACGACGACGTAGTCAGGCTGAAAATCGTTCAACACTTCGAGCAACATGCTGGCGAAACCGAAAACGACGTGCGTCGGTTCGCCGCTGCTCGTGGCCAGGGTTGGCGGCAACGCGTGGTATGCGCGATAGGCGAGACCGTGTCCATCGACGAGGACGAGTCTGGGACGAGACGAGCGTTCCGTCATCGGCTTCCGCTCCTCAGCTCGCGGGGATTATAGACCGGTCAGCGGGCCTTCGTCTCAGCCTCCTCTCAGATTGACCCTGTAGGCTTGTCACGAGGGTCGCTGGCAGTTCGGCAGACGGCGGTGCTTGCTATAATTCGCATGCTTCCGCGGGTCGTGTGTCGTGTAGGAAAGATCGGTACATTNGGGATGTGCCGAGTACAGCGGAACGGCCGAGCACGCTGACAGACTGGCTGTTAGGACGGTACAGCAATGACGAATGTCCGAGCGCTCGCAGAGCGAATCGCTGCGAACGTCGAACAGGTCATCGTGGGGAAGGGTCGCGAAGTTCGTCTCGTTCTGGTCGCGCTTCTCTGCCGCGGGCATGTTCTGATCGAGGATGTGCCCGGGGTCGGGAAAACCGTTCTCGCGAAGGCGATTGCACGGAGCATCGGTTCCACGTTCAAGCGCATTCAGTTCACCCCTGATCTCTTGCCTTCTGACATTACGGGCGTCAACGTTTTCAACCAGCAGACGAGCCGCTTCGAATTCCGGCCGGGGCCGGTGGTCGCGAACATCGTGCTCGCGGATGAGATCAACCGCGCCACTCCGAAAACGCAATCGGCGCTTTTGGAAGCGATGGAAGAGGGGCAAGTGACTGTCGACGGGGTTACGTATCCGCTCCCGGAACCCTTCGTCGTGCTGGCTACCGAGAATCCCATCGAATATGAAGGAACGTTTCCGCTGCCAGAGGCGCAATTGGATCGTTTTTTGATTCGCATTTCACTCGGGTATCCCAGCCGCCGCGGGGAGATCGAGATGCTGAGTCGCCAGCACTTCGAGCATCCGCTGGATCGGATCGGTCAGGTTGCCACGCTGGACGAGTTGCGAACCGCACAGGCAGCAGTGCGGCAGGTCTACGTAGACGATCTTCTCAAGGAGTACGTGGTGGCGCTCGTCGAGGCGACACGGCGCCACGACGACGTGTATCTGGGAGCTGGTCCGCGCGGTTCGCTCGCTCTCTACAACGCGGCACGGGCGTGGGCTGCCATGCAAGGGAGGGATTATGTAATTCCAGATGACATAAAGGAGCTGGCCGAGGCCACGCTGGCACATCGCATCATCGTCAGTCCAGCTGCACGCATGCGCAACGTCGATGCACGAGCGATCGTTCGGGAAATCGTTCAGACGGTACCCGTTCCTGGCGCTCGGCCGATCGTGAGCAGTGAACCGACAACACGACGACGGCTTCCCTTCGGTGGTGCATGATGGGTTGGGTCCGCGTCGCTGTCCTCGCTCTCATCATCTTGTTCCTTTCGCAGCTCAATCGGTGGGTGGTCTTCGACAAGTTGTTTTTCGTGTTGCTAGCAGTCCTGCTGGTTTCGTTCGTGTGGAGCCGCTTGTCACTCCGTGGTCTCGTGGTCACGCGACGGACGGTAACGGACCGCGCGCACGTCGGTGACCAACTGATGGAATACGTTGAACTTGAAAACCGGAGTCGACTGGGAAAACTGTGGATCGAAGTGCTCGATCACTCCGATTTGCCGGGTCACCGGCTCGGTCGTGTCGTCACGCTCGGGGGGCATGCCCGCGTGAGCTGGCGCGCGAAGACGTGGTGTACGCGTCGTGGCCGTTTTCGGCTCGGTCCAATCGTGTTGCGCAGCGGTGATCCGTTCGGTCTCTTCGAACGGCGTCTGCTCGTGCCGGCGACGCACCAGCTCGTCGTCTATCCGGCACTGATCGATCTCTCGGCAGTTCGCCTCCCGGCTGGGGAGTTGCCCGGAGGGAGTCAGTTGCAAAAGCGGACCCCGTACGTGACCCCGAATGTCGCGACGATTCGCCAATATCAACCGGGAGATAGTTTCAATCGGATTGCGTGGAGCGCTTCGGCGCGCACCGGCCAGCTCATGGTAAAGGAGTTCGAACTGGATCCGAGTACCGACGTGTGGCTGGTCGTCGATGGTGAACGCCGGCATCATGTACGGCTTTCGCTCGACGCGATGGAGCGACGCGGCGAGGGGATCGAAGCACTGCTGGATTCGACAGAAGAGTATGCCGTCACGATCGCAGCGTCGCTGGCTCGGTTTTTCCTCGAGCAGAACCGCGCAGTCGGTCTGATCGCACAGGGAACGCGTCCGATCGTGCTACCGACCGATCGAGGAGCCCGGCAGCTCGTGAAGATACTCGAGTTTTTGGCTGACTTTCATGCCGAAGGAGTAGAGCCGTTACAGAGCGTGTTGCTCGGTGAGCAGGCGCACTTCGGGCGCGACAGTGCACTCATCGTCATCACGCCATCGACGGACGAAGCATGGGTGCGTGCGCTCGCCGAACTGACGATCCGCTCGGTTCGAGCGCTTGCCGTTATTGTGGAACCGAGCACCTTCGGCGGTCCGGAGAGTTCGCTGCTGGTCGTAAGCGAGCTGACGGCTCTTGGCGTTCCATTCGTGCTGGTGAAGTACGGGGACGATCTGCGCCGCGCACTGGCGGCACCAGCCGGATTGACTCTGCTCAACGCGACTCGCTAGGGGGCGATCGTGGGACGTGTCCTGTGGCGCCGACTCACGCCAGATGCGGGCTGGTTCGCCTTTTCGCTGCTCGCTCTATTGTGTCTCCTGGCCGGATTTTCCACGTACCGCGCCGACTGGTCGGATGGTCTCGGCATCGCGGTTCGGGCCGCGTTGGTCGGAATCGTCCTCGCGTATATCGTCGCGAAGCCTCTCGCTGTTCCGGAGTGGATCGCCCATCCGGTGGGTGCGTCGGTTGGGCTGGTGGCTGTCCTCTGGCTCATGCAAGCGTTACTGAGCGATCAGATCGGTGATTGGCGGGCGAAGCTCGTCTTCCTCTGGCTCAGGTGGGAACGATGGTATGTCGCGGTTCGCGAAGGAGGGCGAGCCGACGATATTTACCTTTTCCTCCTGCTGATGGCTGTGACGCACTTGGCGATCGGGTATGTCGCCACCTGGTTACTCGTTCGCCACAATCATGCCTGGTTCAGCGTTCTCCTGCCGACAATCGTGATTTTGATCAACGCAGGGTATTCGCGAAAGGTGTCGCCGCTCCTCGTCGCTCTCGCTGTCGCGATCGATCTCTTGATCGTCGGTCGCGTAGCGATGATGCAACGGTTGTGGCTCTGGCGTCGGCGTGCTGTGCCAGTCACGTCGGGGCTGGCCTGGCAGTCGTTGTGGGTCTTGAGCTGGCTCGCTGTCGCGATTCTTCTCGTCGGGTGGATCGTGCCGTTCGGTACGCATTCGTCTCGTGCTGCCGCTGCGCTTCGGCCATCGAGCCAGCCCTGGAACGAGGTGCGGGAAACTCTGGCGCGGTGGTTCCCGTCCGTCCGGGGCCCAGGCGTGGTGGGCCGTGGGGTCGGGGGCTTCGCGAGCTTCAGCGACCGTTTCGATATCGGGGGGCCTTTGCGGTTGAGCGACGAGGCTGTGTTGCTCTTGAGCGGAAACCGAGGGGAGTATCTCACAGTCCGGACGTATGACACCTATACCGGCAAAGGATGGCGGTCGAGCGGGGTGCCGGCAGACGAAGCGGGATCCGGCGGTCTGGAAACAACGCCGACGCCGGATTCCCAGCGTATCGAACCAGTTCCCTTGGTCGAGTTCGGTGCGAACGACCCGTTCCCACGGAACGATGACGGGGCACAAGGGCGCGAAACGGTAACCTACCGTATCGAAGTTCTTCAGCCACGGGGTTCAGCCCTCGCCTACACCGGTGATCCGGTCTCGTTCAGTATCCCGGTACGGGCACTCTACGGCTGGATGGATATCACCGAATGGCGAACGGTCGATCTTTCGCCAGATACAGAGGAAGAGGTGCCGGTCGAGCTCCGCCCGCTCGCCCGGTTGCTGGCCGAAACGGAGTTCCGTCCCGCGACCTCGGCAGTCGACGAGGCACTATCGCCGACGCCGTCTCCGTACGAGAGCGAGCCATGGTTCTGGTGGTTCATGGGTGACTCACCGGTCCTCGGCACGATCGACGCCCTCGTTCGCGATCTCGCGGCGCGGGGCATCGAGGTGCGCTTCTGGTGGGAGACGAACGGGGATGGGATCTTCCGCATCGAGCGGATCGCCTATCGTGGGCGCTTTCCCGATTATGCGGATTTGGAGGCTGTCTATCCAGCGGAGGGCCTCGAGCGTGGCTTGACCTACGAGTTCGTCAGCGAAGTCAGTCAGGCGACTGCTGAGCAATTGCGAGCAGCGGGAGCTGGTGAGCACGGCTCCGGAGCAGGTGGCGAGAGCATCGTGACGGCGTACGGCATAGCGTATCCACGCGATTTGTACGAGCGCTATACCCAGTTGCCTGAGACCGTGACGGAACGGACGCGCCAGCTGGCCTACGCACTGGCGGAGGGAAAGTCGAACGTCTACGACATCGCGACGACCATCGAGCAGTTCGTGCGGCAGCGTATCGCGTACAACGAATCGGTACCCGTACCGGGTGGTATCGACGCTGTCGACACCATCCTGTTCGAGCGTCCAGAGGGGTACTGCACCTTTTACGCGTCGAGTATGGCGGTGCTGCTCCGCATTTTGGGGATTCCAGCTCGGGTAGCGGTCGGCTATTACCCCGCAGAGTACGACAGCGAGTTGGGGGGCTTCATCTACCGGGATCGGAATGCCCACGCATGGGTCGAAGTCTATTTCCCTGGGTATGGCTGGATTCCGTTCGAGCCGACAGCGTCACGCCCTCCACTACCACGCGAGACGACCACGGCGTCCGGTGATCTGCTCCCGCTCGACCCGACGTTCGGTGCGAACCTGCCGACCGATGAACGATCGGGATTGCTCTTCCCGGAGTTGGGCGGTCCCGAAGGGGCTGGTGCAGTTGGCGGTGCAGCAGTAGCCTCGAGTGGAAGTCATCCGTTGCGGACTGCGCTCGGGGCGCTTCTGGCGCTGATCGGTGTGGGCGTCGCGGTGGTGATGCTGTGGTGGACGTGGGGGACGTGGCGACTTTCGCCGATCGCGCGTCTGTTCGTCCGCATGCAGCGTCTCGCTCGCCTGGCTGGGATCCAAGCGGACGATGCGACCACACCACTGGAATTGGCGTGGGAGATCGGTCGCACGATACCAGGTACACGACGAGCAGCAGTGGCGATCGCCGACCTCTATATGCGAGAGCGGTATGGGCGGCAGCCAGCCACAGTCGAGGAAGTCCGTGTCGTGGCGAGAGAATGGCGGGAAATCGTTCGTCCACGGCTCCTGCGCGCGATCTTCCGCTGGGGGAAGCGGCAGGTCGCAACGTCAGGGTAGGCGTGTCTCCGATCGAAGCGCGACGCTGCTTCGACAGGAGCGACTCGGCGCGGTGCCGAGGTGTTGCTGGCAATTGCCGGTGCCGAGTTCCGTTGCGGGCGCTCGTGGGAGAGAAGTCTCGTCGACCGGGGCGCTCGCTCTGTGCGGGATTCGGGAGCTGCTCGAGCGGTGCTCATCGTTTACTGGCCGTCTCCGGTCCGCCATGCCTCCTGTGCTATCGGGTACGGTGGTTGAAAGATCCCGCGCCCTTTGCCGGAGCCCCGAGCCGCCGTCCGCTCGCTGTGTCGAGAGCGGAAGGAAAAGACCGTCCCGGCCAGGCACCGGGACGGCTCGAGAAGACCTGCGAAAGGTCGAGCTAGGCTAGCCCCAGCCGAGCGCCTTGACGATCAACAAGGCGACGATGTTGACGACCTTGATCATCGGGTTGATGGCTGGGCCAGCAGTGTCTTTGTACGGGTCTCCCACTGTATCACCGGTGACGGCTGCCTGGTGCGCGAAGCTTCCCTTCCCGCCGTGGGCACCAGCTTCGATGAACTTCTTGGCGTTGTCCCAGGCAGCTCCGCCGGTCGTCATCGAAATCGCGACGAAGAGACCGGTCACGATCGAGCCGATGAGGAGACCCCCGAGGCCCTCCTTGCCCAGCAACAGCGCCACGACGATCGGAGCCAGGACGGTTACCAGAACCGGTGTCAGCATCTGGCGAAGCGCCTCGCGCGTGACGATATCCACGGCGCGGCCGTACTCGGGGCGGGCACGCCCTTCGAGCAGGCCCGGAATCTCGCGGAATTGCCGGCGAACTTCCTGCACCACGGCTCCGCCGGCCTTCCCGACGGCCTCCATGAGGAAGCTGGCGAAGAAGTAGGGGAGTGCCGCGCCGATGAACACGCCGATGACGACACGCGGATTGGAGAGCTCGAAGACCAGTTGCTCGGAAAGCTCCAGGTAGTAAGACGCGAACAGCACCAGCGCGGCCAGACCAGCCGAGCCGATCGCATAGGCCTTGGTGACTGCCTTCGTGGTATTGCCGACCGCGTCGAGCGGATCGGTCACGCCACGAACCTCATCAGGAAGTTCCGCCATCTCAGCGATACCACCGGCGTTGTCGGTAATCGGTCCGAAGGAGTCGACGGCGACGATCATACCGGTCATCGAGAGCATCGCCATGGCTGCGACGGCCAGACCGTAGAGGCCGCTGTGCGCGACCTCTGGGTTATAGGTCAAGTTATAGGCGACGTAAATAGCGAGAGCGATCAAGACGATCGGCGGGAACGTGGCCTGCATCGAGACAGCGAGACCGGAGATGATGTTCGTCGCGTGGCCCGTTTCCGAAGCAGTCGCGATGCGCTTGACCGGGCTGTACTTCTCCGAGGTGAAGTATTCCGTGAAAACCACCATACCGATCGTCACGACGAGACCGACGAGGGCGCTGAGCCAGAGCTTGGCAGCCGCGGACAGAGAGAAGGTGAGCCCGAAGAGCGAAACCGGACCGTCGGTCACGACGGGGTTGTCCCCCATCAGCCAGGCAGTGACGGGGAAGAAGAGGATGGCCGCGAGGAGCATGGCGGCGATGACGCCCTTGTAGAGTGCCCGCATGATCGAGCCACTGCGGTCGAGCCGGACGAAGAAGGTGCCGATGATCGAGGTGATGATCGACACCGCCCCCAGCGCGAGCGGGTAGACGACCGCCACCTCGGTTCCGAATACGAGGTGTCCGAGCAGCATGGCAGCGATGGCGGTCACGGCATAGGTTTCGAACAGGTCGGCTGCCATCCCAGCGCAGTCACCGACGTTGTCGCCCACGTTATCAGCGATGACGGCCGGATTGCGTGGGTCGTCCTCCGGGATGCCTGCCTCGACCTTCCCGACCAGGTCGGCACCGACGTCAGCGGCCTTGGTGTAGATGCCGCCACCGATGCGGGCGAAGACGGAGATCAAGCTACCGCCGAAGCCGAGCCCGACGAGGGCGGTGACGTTTCGGGTGATCAGGTAAAAGACCGTGACCGACAGCAACCCCAGACCGGCGACCAGCAATCCCGTGACTGCACCGCCGCGGAAGGCAACAGCCAGCGCTCGCTCCAGCCCACGCTTCGCGGCCTCCGCGGTGCGGACATTGGCGCGCACCGCAATCGACATACCGATGAAGCCGGCAAGACCTGAGGCGATCGCCCCGACCAGGAAGCCGATCGCCGTCGTCCAGTCGACAGCGAGACCGAGGATCAGCGTGACGATCACGGCGACGATCGCGACGAGGCTGTACTGTCGCCGCATGTACGCCTCGGCACCCTCCTGGATTGCGGAGGCGATCGGCCCGCATCCGCTCGTCACCCGTAGGCTGGGCGAGCACCCAACGGATGAGGATAACGCCGTACAGAACAGCTAGCAGAGCAGCAGCGAGTGCGAGGTAGAGCGCGGTATTCTCCATTGTCCTGTCACCCCTCCCTAATCCGGCTCGAACTGTCTCCTCGTACGTACCAGTGTGTCACGAGAACGAACCTCGTCCGGACACACGAGACTCCGGCCAGATGGTGCCATCATGGCCGGAGTGTGGCAACTGGCCGACGGACTCGAAGCGTGCTACGGCGTCAGCAAAGGCTGTCCATAGATGTGATAGAGCGCTGCCATCGCTGCGAAGATGCTGATCGCGATCAGCATCCCCCAAGCGAAGATTCCCGTGAGGATGCGATTGTCGAACTTGAGGTGCATATAGTAGGCCACGACGAGAACGAACTTGACGATCGCGAACACAATGAGGATCGGGGCGGTTAAGGCGCCGAGCGTCGACTCGAAGACGTAAGTGAGGACTTCGAGCACGGTCGCGATCGTCAGC